>Ga0099364_10015552_pt1 | contig 10028 bp, 10 predicted proteins | sample TergutTh196P3_FD_73070 | JGI IMG/M metagenome (GOLD analysis project Ga0099364, IMG submission 73070) | Microcerotermes parvus P3 segment gut microbial communities from Pointe-Noire, Republic of the Congo - Th196 P3 | ecosystem: Host-associated > Arthropoda: Insects > Digestive system > Gut ...
CACTCCCGCCGACGAAAAGCTGCTGTATGTCATGAATGAGCAGATACGTCCGGATTACTGCCGTATGTGTTATACCTGTACGGGCGTATGTCCCAAAGGACTGCCCGTCCCGGATGTATTGCGTTTTCTCGCTTACAACGATTTTGCCGGTAATTATTATCAGGCTAAATCGAATTTCCAGGATCTGGCGAAGGAAATTCGGGATGTACGCTGCGGCGACTGTTCTTCCTGCGCAATCCAGTGTCCGAACGGCGTTAATGTTCAGGCGCGTCTTTGCCGGGCGCAGGAACTTTTGGCGTAGGGACGCGATTTTTCGCGCCCTTATGCCGGGAACCATCTTCCCGGATTTTGAATTTTGGATTTTGAATTGAAGGTGTGCGCGAGCGTTCCGCCTGCGCTGATTTTTTAAAGATATAGACGAGTGAGGCTCTTGCAAAACCCTTGGGAGCGCGGGCGTCTCGCCCGCAAATCCTTGAAAAATGCGGGCTGGAAGTCCGCGTACCCGGCAAGGTTCCGGAGGTTTTGCAATTGCTATTAAAGGAGAATTATTGTGGAACAAATGGATCAAGCCCGCGAAACGGAACATACTCCGGAGCGCAGGGAGTTTTTAAAAAATTGCGTGACGCTTGCGGGCGCCGGCATCGCGGGGTGCGTAGTTTTATCGGACTCAATGGCTATGGCGGATATTGTTCCGGCGGATGATTCGCGCCTTGTAACGCAGCGAATCAAATATCCGGCCGGGAATACGGAAATGATGGCGTATCTCGCGCGGCCCAGGGAAGACAAAAAATATCCGGCAGTGATTGTGATTCAGGAAATCTTTGGACTCAATCCGCATATTGAAGACGTAACGCGCCGCATTGCGCTTGAAGGTTTTCTTGCCGTAGCCCCGGACGCGCTTACGCCTCTGGGAGGCACGGCGGCGGTCGGCGCGGACGCAATGGGCGCAATGCGAAAGCTGGATCAGGACGAATCCGTTAAAAATTTTACGGCGGCTGTGGAATACCTTAAAACACACCCGCAATCTACAGGTCGGGTAGGCTGTACGGGATTCAGTTGGGGCGGCGCCATGACGGGTCAGGTGGCGGTAAATTCGCCCGATCTTAAAGCGGCGGCGCCATATTATGGAACCGTACCGGTGGATGAAGACGTCCCGAAAATCAAGTCGTCGATGATGTGTCATTACGCCGAAGATGACGCTCGCATTAACGCGGGCATACCGGGTTTTGAGACGGCGTTGAAAAAAGCCGGAGTCGAGTATCAGATATTTATGTATCCTGGTACAAGGCACGGTTTTAACAATGACACTTCTGCCGGATATCATAAGGAAGCGGCTGCGGAAGCCTGGAAGCGAACCATCGACTTTTTCAGACAGAAGCTGGCGTAGGTATTGACATTGCTCACACGGGAGCCGCCTCACGGCGGTTCACAGGGGCGCGATAAATCGCGCCCTCTGCCGTGAACAATCTATTTGATAACTTCAGGAGTGAAGATATCGGGAAGTCGCCTCACGGGTGGCTTGAACCATCTTGGGGGTAACTTACAGGTTTGATAAAAATTTTGAATTGAAGGTGCGCGCGAGTGTTCCACCCGCGCTTTTTTATTATCAGGGAGCGCAAATTCGGGCATTGCCGCTTGCGTTCCTGTATGATCGTTCTGGTTCGGCAAAATTATCTGGACGCCCACGCCTAGAGTGAATACCTGCAAGCCGAATACGAGCGCCTGGATGCTTTGTCGCAGGAAAACGCGGTTTCCCAGAAAAGGCGCGAGGAGAGCAGAATATCTGTCCATGAATATCCGCAAGGACGCGGCGGCGGCTCAATTGTTAATATTGGGATTTTCGCCGCAATCAATCATCGCAAACGGCATGGCGCCGCCCCTGATTGAGGCGCTCTCTCCCATAAGCGGCTATATCTCCGAAATACAAATAAACCAGGATTCCGAAGTTGAAAGCGCTTTTTTGCGGACTGTAAGGCCGATGCATAACAGCCCAGGGCAAAGGCGCTTGCGCCGTCGCCCTGGGTTGCGGAATAATAAAATACAGCCGCCCTGTAAGGCATTATGGCACAGCGGTTTGTGGTCGTTTCATGCCGTGTGACTTCGGAATCCGGGTTAATAAGATTGAGAAGGAGAGTATATGCCGGAAAACAAAATGAGACCTATACATCCTGGCGAAGTGTTACGCGAGGAATTTTTGATCCCGATGGAAATAAGCGCCAACGCTCTAGCTATAGCGTTGCGCCTCCCTGCGCCACGCATAAATGACATTGTGCGCGAAAAGCGTAAGGTGTCAGCGGATACGGCGTTGCGCCTTTCTGCCTATTTTGGCACCAGCGCGGAATTCTGGATGGGACTGCAGGCTGATTACGAGATGGCTTTGGCACGCGAAGCGTTTGCTGACGCGCTGGCGGGCATTCAGTCGTATGCGCAGGCGACGAACCTTATTACAATCAGGAATCGTAAAAGAATTGGAGCAAAAATATGAGGAAAAATATATCAGTTATATTGACAATAGCTTTTATTATTATGTCTGTAACGGGAATAATCCTGCTTTTTGAACATGTGTCGCATGAAATGCGCCATAGCAGTGATCATCATCTGACAATAAGGTATGTTCATGAATTAGTTGGGATTCTATTCATAGTAACAGGGTTGCTTCACTTGAAATTTAATTTCAAGGCAATATTGTCGTATATTGGGATTAAACGCAAATAAACATACCGATAAAAAACTGATGAAAGATCATATTTATTCAATCAGCGGCATTTATCCGGATGATAATTTCGACGATCTGGCGCCATTATCCGAAAGCGTTGGAAATGCCCGCGTTGTTGCCGTCGGCGAAGGCGCGCATTTCATTAAGGAATTCTGGACGATCAAACAACGGTTGTTCAAATATTTCCATCAACTGCGCGGTTTCGACATATTCGCTATGGAATTCGGTTTTGCCGAAGGATTTAAACTGCAAAAATGGATTAACGGCGAAGGGAATGAAAACGATCTGGAAACTTACAGTAAAGCCGCAGCCGACTGGGGCGCGGGCGACACGATGAAATGGTTAAGGCAATACAACGCGCAACGTAAATTTGCCTTCAAATTTGTCGGTATCGATCTTCCCGAGGCGGCGGGCACTTTATTGCCGGCTTTACTGCCTGTTTATGATTATGTTAAAAAAGTTGAGCCGGCGCTATGCGCCGATCTTAAAGAGGCAATTGACATAAGCAGGCAATTTACCGGGCTTTCGTCTGTAGTGTCCTCGCATAAATGGAAAGAACTATCCGTCCGGGAACAATGCCGTCTGACCGCTATTTTAAACAGGATATATTTACGGCTTCAGTCTTTAAGTCCATATTACATAAATAAGAGCGGCGTATTTGATTACGAAGCCGCCCTGCACGAATTGAGGTCTGCCGTTTGCGCGGATTATATGATTCGCTCGGTAGCGGTTTCTCCACAAGCATTACCGCTGGATATGTCCGTACGCGAATGTTTTATGGCGGATATGGTAATGTGGCATTTAAAAACCAATCCTGATTGCAAAATTTTTCTGATTGCGCATAACAATCATATACAGAAAACTCCGGTAGTATACGGTGAATACCAGTCGGCTATACCGATGGGTTATTACCTGAAACAACACCTGGGCGATGATTATCGCTGCATAGCGATTACCAGCAGCGACGACCATATAGCGGAGATGGAGATTGACGTTTCCCTGCCGGCAGGATTTAAGGTCGCTGACGTACCGTTGGAAAAACCCGTACCGGGAAGTTTCAACGCGTTTATAGAGGATAATAACCTGGCGAAGGAAATCACCTTTACAAACTTTATCAAACCGTCTCAGGTTGATTTTTCCTCCATAAGAAGCCAAAGCGCTTATGTGGCGACTTCCGTAAAAGAGGCCTTTGACGGCGTAATCAATTTGCCGGAAATTTCAACAGGAATTCCGAAAAAGGAAATATGATGAAAAAAAATAATTCAAAATTTCTAATTTTCATGTTGCTTGCGTTTGCAACATCCGGCGCATACGCTCAAAGCGGATACGAAACCGTACTGAAACAAATTGAGACGAACAACACCACGCTTGCCGCCCTGCGCGAACAGACGGAGGCGCAGAAAATCGCCAATCGCACTGGAATCTTTCTTGCCGATCCCGAAGTGGAATTTAATTATCTGTGGGGGCGCCCCAGGGTCATAGGCAGCAGCATTGATATCGTCTTCCGGCAATCTTTCGATTACCCGACGGCTTACGGGTTTCGCAACAGGATTGCAGATTTGCAGGACGCCAACGCCGACCTTGCCTACAAGGCTGAACGGATAAACGTGCTGCTTTCGGCAAAACAGATATGCGTAGAGCTGATATATTACAACGCCCTTGCCCGCGAATATGCCGCGCGGCTGGAAAACGCCGAACGCATTGCCGAAGTCTATAAAATCAGGCTGGAAAAAGGCGACGGCAACATACTTGAATACAACAGGGCGCAATTGAATATGTCAACCGCGCTGGCTGAAATAGCGCGGATTGAAACCGAACGGGACGCCTTATTGTCTGAACTTAAACAACTGAATGGAGGTAATGCCATCGTTTTTTCCGACGCCGCATATCCTGTCAACGTATTGCCCGCCGATTTTAAAGACTGGTATGCTGGCGCCGAAAACGATAATCCCGCGCTGAAGTATCTGAGCGGGCAGATTGAAATAGACCGGCAGCAGGTGAATCTGGACCGCGCATTAGGGAAACCGAAATTTTCTTTGGGCTACGTGGGTGAAAAAGGACTTGGCGAATATTCCCAGGGCGTAGCGGTCGGCATATCCATTCCGTTGAGGGAAAATAGAAATCGAGTAAGAGCGGCGGAGGCGCAGGTAAGAGCGACGGAATCGTTGTTGAGAGACGGCAGGGTGCAGTTTTACAATCGCTTGCAGGGTCTGCATATAAAAGCGGCCTCTTTGCGGCAGAACGCGCAAAAAATAAGACAATCGCTCACATCTTACGGCAACGAGCCTTTATTGAAAAAAGCACTGGACGCGGGCGAAATTTCGCTGCTCGAATATCTACTGGAGATTGAGTATTACTACGACGCCGTGAACAAGGTGTTGGAGGCTGAACGCGATTATCAAAAAGCCCTTACCGAGCTTTCTGCCGTGGAGTTATAGATGAAGCGAATCACTAGCCCGGATATTTCATGCCGTTTCGTACCGAGGGTGCGCAAGCGGGCGTAGAGATACTCCCGGTCGGGAGTATACAAGGCGCGCGCCGTGAGGGCAACGCAAGGCTATTAGACAGTATGTCGAGGCGCCCAAACAAGCGCGAGCGGACGTGACTGCATTTGAATTATGCGTGTTGAGAAGGGGGAGAGGATGCGGGAGGAACTGCTGGTTGTTGACGATGAACCGCAGATGCTTATCGCCGTCAATGAAACGATTCGCCGCCTTGGTTACGGTGTCACGACGGCCGGCAGCGGCATGGAAGCGTTGCGCCGCTTAAAAGAAAAATACTACGGGCTGATTATTACCGACATGCGAATGCCTGAGATGAGCGGGCTTGACTTGCTTCGCCGAATAAAAAATCAATCTCCGCAGACGCCTGTCGTTCTTTTGACGGCTTACGGTACGGTACAAAACGCCGTTGACGCGATGCGCGAAGGGGCTTTTGACTATCTGCTCAAACCTTTTGACGCCGAGGCTCTGGAAAACGTCGTACGACGCGCGCTCGAAGCCGGTAAAAAAGAGAAGTCGCCGCGAGCCGCGCACGTTATCATCACCCAGGATGCGCGCTTTTCGAGAACCATTGAGATGGCCGCTCACGCGGCGGAAAGTTCCGCCACTGTTTTAATAGAAGCGGAGAGCGGTACGGGAAAAGAACTGCTTGCCCGCATGATTCATGAGCGAAGCCCGCGCCGCGCAAAGCCGTTCGTAGCCGTGAATTGCGCCGCTCTGCCTGAAAATCTACTGGAAAGCGAGCTGTTCGGTTACGAAAAAGGATCGTTTACAGGCGCGGCTGTTTCAAAGCCGGGCAAATTTGAGCTTGCCGACGGCGGAACCCTGCTGCTGGACGAAATAGGCGAAATGGCGCCCATACTTCAGGCTAAACTCCTGCGTGTTCTTCAGGAAAAAGAAGTGGATCGCATCGGCGGCCGCGCCCCGGTTCCCATTGACGTTCGCGTCATCGCCACGACAAACCGTGATCTCATTTCGCTGGCAAGGCAGGGTGGATTCAGGGAAGACCTCTATTACAGGCTGAATGTTGTACGTCTCAGCATTCCGCCTCTGCGCGACCGCGTCGGCGACATACCGCTGCTTGTCGATTTTTTCTGCAAGCGTTACGGTTCGGAACCGGGCTGCGGCGGGCGGGACTGCGACGGGCTGATGGTAAGCCCCGAAGCAATGGAGCGGTTCCGTTTACACTCATGGCCGGGCAATGTAAGGGAACTTGAAAACGCGATTCAGAGAGCCGCCGCTCTATCGTCAGGTTCGGTAATCGAGGTTTCAGATGTGTTCCTTTGGGAATCCCTGGATATTACCGACCCGTGTTCAACGCGAGATGAAGACGACGATCCGGTCATGTCGCCTTCGGTGTCTCCCGAAGAAAAGTTCGTACTTTCCTCAGGCATGACGATGCGCGAGATGGAAAAACGTCTTATCTGCCAAACGCTTGCGGATACCGGCGGCAACCGCACGCGCGCCGCCCGTTCACTCGGAATCAGCCTGCGCACGCTGCGTAACAAATTGAACGAATTTGGCTTGACAATACGGGATAAAGAGGCAAATTCTGCCCATTGGGCGGCGTCTTTTTAACATGTGGTAAATATATTTTTGTTTTTTTTAACAAAACCATGAAAAAATCAGATGTTTTGTTTTTATGTAAGTAGCTATGATTAAAATATTTACGGTTTTACTCCAGATGGCGCGTTACAAATATATGTTTCGGACAAGGCGTGTGTTGGAATAATGGAACAAAGGTTGCTTGTATAAAGGCGGCCTTTTATAGAGGCCGAGCCGGCAGCACAAGGAGAAAAGGAACAAATGCAACTAAATCTATTTGAAGGAAAAACGCTTAACGCGATAGAAAGCTATATGGATCGTCTTTCGGCGCGTCAACAGATTGTCTCCTCGAACCTCGCCAATATCGACACTCCCGGTTACAAAACGAAAGAAATTTCGTTCCATGCGACTATGGATGAACTGCTTGCCGATCGTTCTTCTTCCGCAAGACTGCGGACGACGCGCGAGCGGCACATCGACGCCGAGCCGTTTGGTCCGTCGATGCAGCGGGTCTTTGAGCCGCAGGGGCTTATTGAGCGAGCGGATAGAAACAACGTTGATATCGACAGAGAAATGATGAAGATGAGCGAGACATCGATAGGTTATTCGATGATGGCGCAAATGTTGCGCGGTAAATATCAAAAACTCACAACCAGCATAAATGAAGGGAGATAGCAATGGGCATAATGTTGGGAATGGAAATTGGAGCTTCCGGACTTACAGCTCAACGCCGCAGGCTGGAAGTGATGGTCAGCAACCTGGTTAACGCAAATACGACGCAGCCGCAGGGCGTGGAGCCTTATAGGCGCAAAGACGTGGTTTTTTCCGCCGTAAACATGAAGGATTCCTTCGATTCCATGTTCAACGACGTCGTGCAGGGCGTAAAGATACAGGAAGTCGTGAGCGATCAGAGCGATCCGGTCATGCGCTACGAGCCGGACCATCCGCATGCCGACGAGCGCGGATACGTCGCTTATCCTAACGTCAACCCTTTGGAGGAAATGGTCAACGTCATGTCGGCGACGCGATCCTACGAAGCCAATCTGCAGGCGGTCAGCATGGCAAGGGAAATGTTGACGCGTACTCTGGAAATTATGAAATAAAGGAAATTATATGGAACCCATTAATGTAAAACCGATTTTTTCCGATCTTCCGCTTTCACTCGGCAGCAAACCAACCGGGTCGCAGGAAGATAAGACACGTTTTGGCGCCCTGCTCAAGGACGCCATCTCCACGGTGAACGATCTTTCCAAAAAGTCCGACATGGAAATCCAAAAGATCATTACGGGTGAAAGCGATGAACTGCATACGGCGGTTATCGCCATGCAAAGGGCGGATGTTTCGTTTCAGATGATGATGCAGGTTCGCAACAAAATCGTGCAGGCATACCAGGAAGTCCTGAGAATGCCGGTTTGATTTGAGGAGAGTTACAGATGGCTGCCAATCGGCCTGATTTCATGAATCAAATACTGGAAATGTGGAAACGCCTCGAGTTGCGGCAGCGGATAACCATAGCCGCTTTCGCCGCTCTCGGGATCGTTTTGATCGTGGCTGTGGTTTACTTCACGAGCCGCGTGGAGTATCAGACGCTTTATCGCGATCTGAATCCCGAAGACGCGCAGGCGATAGTCGCCAGACTTGAAGAAAGCCGGCGGAATTTCCGCATACAGGGAACTTCAATTCTGGTTGCCGCTCCAAAGGAAGACATCGACAGGCTGCGCCTGGAGTTCTCCGGTGTGGGTCTTGGCCGCAGCGGGCTTATCGGCTACGAGATTTTCGACAAAAGCCAATTCGGTATGACCGATTTTACCGAACAGATCAATCATCAGCGCGCGCTGGAAGGAGAACTGGCGCGGACGATTTCCCGTCTTTCAGAAGTTTCCACGGCGCGCGTTCATATTGTTCTGCCCAAGGATTCTTATTTTGAGGAATCCAGGGAACGCGCCAAGGCAAGCGTTGTTTTAGCTTTGAGAAACGGAACGTCGGGGCTTTCCAGATCAAGCATCGCGGGAATCAGGGGCGTGGTCGCCGGCGCGGTTCCCGGTCTTAACGCGCAAAACGTTTCGATTGTTGATGATGAAGGACGTGTGCTGGCGCAGTCCGCGGACTCAGGCGAAGTAGCCCGATCCGAACTTGAAATTGAAATGGGTTTGCGCGATCAGATGGAGAAAGATATGGTCTCCAAGGCGGCGGCCATTCTTGAACCGGTGTTCGGCAGGAAAAACGTCCAGGTTAACGCGTCCGTCGAAATAGATACAAGCGTGACGGAGCAGGTCGAGGAACTGTTCAATCCAAATCCGCCAGCTGTTGTCAGTCACCAGAGGAGCGAGGAGCGCGCGGGCGGCAATCTTCTCGACGCGGGAATTCCCGGCACGCAATCCAATGTCGCAATGACCGAGAATTTCTCCATTCTGACAGGCCCCGAGCGTTTCCGGGAAAACGAAATTACGAATTATGAAGTCAGCAAGACCGTTCGGAATACGGTTCAGCCCAAAGGTTCGATCCGCAGGCTTTCCGTCGCTGTCACCTTGAACGACAAAACGGTTGTTGAAAGAGGGCAGAATGGAGCCGTAACAACGAGAATGGTGCCGATTTCGGAAGAAGAACTCAATAATTACCGGGAACTGGTAATGGCCGCCGTCGGATACAACGAGCTGCGCGGGGATGTCGTAACTGTTAGAAACGCGCCGTTTTATGACGAAACGGCATTGTTTGAAGCCGCTCCTCTTTCGTTGTGGGACAGGATCAGGCAACATGAATATTTCGCGCCGGCGGTTAAATGGCTGTTGGCCGCTCTTTTACTGGCGCTGCTTTATCTGATCTTTTTGCACCCGGTGCGAAAAAGCGTTATCCGGGCGATCGACGCTTCCGCCCCGGCGCTTCCATCCCCTGAAGACAATCTGTTGCTTGAGGCCGGCGGCGTCGGTGCATTGCCTGCCGGAGATCTGCCCGATGATGCCGCGGCCATGATAGAAAGCGCGCCTATGGCGGATACTGAAATACCGGGCTTCGATTACGCGACCGCAACCGAAGATGAGATTGAAGATATGCTGTCTAACGAGGAATTGGCCATGGGTAAGGACTCGCGCCGGTACGCCGTCATGAAAAAGAAGATGATTGATAAAGCCAGGAAAAATCCTGAGCTGGTTTCCCAATTAATCCGTACAATGATGCACGAGAAGGCATAAATCATGACGCAGACACAGTTATCAGGCTCCCAGAAAGCGGCGATCGTCATGATCCTTTTAGGCGATGAAGCCGGCTCC
>Ga0099364_10015553_pt1 | contig 10028 bp, 6 predicted proteins | sample TergutTh196P3_FD_73070 | JGI IMG/M metagenome (GOLD analysis project Ga0099364, IMG submission 73070) | Microcerotermes parvus P3 segment gut microbial communities from Pointe-Noire, Republic of the Congo - Th196 P3 | ecosystem: Host-associated > Arthropoda: Insects > Digestive system > Gut ...
GTCATTGAGTCGGAAGGAAAACGCATTTCACTGACTCGAAACGGAGCCGTTGCCATTTTCGACCACAAGAATCGGGAAAGCGAAAAATTCAATATCCCGATCGGCTCGACGTTGTTGGTTGACGATGGAGATCAAGTGTATCCCGACTTTGTTCTGTCGGTCGACATGACCCAGATGACGAAAAACGTCAACAGCATCAGTTGGTCTGCGCCCATCACGGCGCTCATCAAAGAAAAATCAATCAAGACCTTGTCCGCACTGGCTGCCCTGAAAAAAACGGATCTCGGCAAACTTTCCGAAGACAAAATCGCCGAACTCGAGGAGAAACTCAAGGAAGCCGGTTACGTTTTAGGCAGCGGTTTGCCTTTGGGACTCCGTGCCGCCGGCATTGGAAAACAAGCTCTTTTTAGTATCTCGGATTTCACGGTCATCTCCACGAGCGGGAGTGAACGAAAAATTTTCATTAATGGAAATGAGGCGAAAACCATTCGCAGTGTCCGCGTTACGGCCGCCGACGACAAGGGAAAGAGAGATATTCGACTGGAAGGCAAAACGCTTCAACTGACAAATTCCGGTCTGACGTTCGACGGCAAACCGGATGATAAACTGAAGGGAGCCAAAATTGAGATTGCCGTTGAGTCCGTCATCTGTACGTGGGACCCGCACAGTGTGCCGATTTACGCCCTGGGAGCCGGAACGGTCAATTTCGTCAACGTCGATGATGAAACGGTACGCAGCGAAAAAGACATGTACGGTAACTTGCGTCTGATCGTCGCGGAATTAAAGGGCGACCGACAGCCGCAAATCGACCTGAAAAGCGACGACGGGACGAAAACGCTGAGCTACTACTATCTGCCGGACAAGACGACGATTGATGTCAAAAACGGCACAAAGGTCAAACGCGGCGCCCTCTTGGCGAAGACGCCGCGCGACGTCGGCGGTACACAGGACATTACCGGCGGTCTACCTCGTGTTACGGAAATTTTCGAAGCCCGAAAACCGAAGGACCCGGCGGTCATCGCGGAAATCGACGGGACCGTCGAACTCGGCGAAAAGCGGCACGGGAAACGAACCATCGTTATCAAGAATGAGGAAACCGGTGCCGAACGAATTCATGAAATCTCGCACGGAAAACACATGAAAGCCCAGGCGGGCGACTTCGTGAAGGCCGGACAGTCGATTACCGATGGTCCGCTGGTTCCGCATGACATTCTGCGAATTTCCGGCGAGGAAGCCGTCCAGGAATATCTCGTTCGTGAGATTCAAAACGTCTACCGCAGCCAAAAGGTGAAAATCAACGATAAGCACATCGAGATCATCGTCTCGCAAATGTTACGAAAAGTGAAAATCGAATCGGCGGGAGACACGAAACTGTTGGAAGGCGTCCAGATCGACAAATTCCAGTTCAAGAAGGCCAACGAAGAAGTCAAAGCCTGCGTCAAGATCACCGATCCGGGCGACACGAAGAGCAAGATCGGTGACATTGTCCAGCGCGACGTGTTTGATCGCTGGAACGCCGAAGCGGACGCGGCTGGTCTCCGACCGGCCGCCGCGAAAAAGACCGAGCTTGCTCACGCCTCGACGCAGCTTCTCGGCATTACGAAAGCCGCTGTTCAGAGTTCCAGTTTCATTTCGGCGGCCTCGTTCCAGGAAACGACAAAGGTCCTCACGGAAGCCGCACTCGCCAGCAAGACGGATAACTTGATCGGATTGAAGGAAAACGTGATTCTCGGACACATTATTCCGGCGGGAACGGGATTCCGTTCCTACCAGAACGCCCAGTGGCGATTCAGGCATGAGGCGGATGAAGTGGCGGAGGATCTCGCCAAACCGGAAACTGCGATACCGGTGACAGAGTTTAGCCTGTTGGAGGACATACCCGAAACTCCGGTCGGAATAAAGAAAGAATCGCTTCCCGAGTTCTACAACGAAGCGTTCGATAACGAGATTACCGACGACGATTATAAGGAGGGCTACGAGCCCCCCAATAGGCGAGAACAAGCGGCTCCCGATTCTTCCGTCACTATAGGCAGACATGGCTCAATAATTGAATACTTCGCGAACATGGAGAAAGCCGCGAACAAAAGACGCGTTCTCGACGAACTTGGTTATCTCGTTTCACAAGGTGCCGATGTAAATGCCCAAAACGGCGACGGCAAGTTCTCAATTCATTTCGCCGCCGAGAAAAGTGAGGAGGTCGAAGTCCTCGAATTTTTGATTTCTCAAGGGGCGGATATTTATACGAAAGATCGCAAAGGCTGGACTCCGCTCCATTGTGCGGCATGGAGCGAAAACTTCGAAATTGCCCAGTATCTTGTTTCCAAAGGAACAGATGTTAATGCGAAAGATAATATTGGTTGGACACCACTTCACAGGGCGGCAAGGAGGAATGCGTCTGTCGAAGTCATCGTATTACTCGTTTCCGCCGGGGCGGACAAGGCGGCTAAAAACGATTATGGCCAAACTCCCCATGATCTGGCGAAGATAAAAGGAAGCAAAGCCGTTGAAGAGTTTTTTGCTACCGGCAGGACTCCGCTTCATGCGGCAGCGATGACCGGTGCCGCCGATATCGTTGTGTCTCTCATTTCCAAAGGAGCTTGCGTTGATGCCAAATGTAATGCGGGAGCGACTCCACTTCATTACGCTACGATGTATTTCAATACAACAGATATCCTCAATGTTCTTCTTGATAAAGGAGCGGATATAAACGCGAAAACCAACAACGGCTATACCCCGCTTCACTTGGCCATGTGGAAGAATGTTGCAGTTGCAGAATTTCTCGTATCAAAAGGCGCAAACATGAATGACAAAAACAACGAAGGTGAAACTCCGCTTGATTTGGCAAGAAAATGTGAGAATGAACCAGTTGTCGAGTATCTCTCCAACCAAAAACGGGAATAGGAAAACGCTTTGATCCTAACTGCCGCAAAACAAAACGAAGCCGACAAACTGGTCAGGGCATTCGTCGGCTGATTGTCCTTTCCTTACACCACTTCAAATGAAAACGTCATAATGTTTTTGAGTGTCGGCGTACCGTTCAACTGCTGCATCGCTTCGTTTCGCAGGTCGCGATTGTTCTTTTTGATCTCTTCCTTGCTGTCCAGTTTCCGCTGTTGCTTACGATCACATTCGTTTTCAAGTTTATCTATCTTGTTGCGCAAATCGAGGATTTCATGAAATGAAAGCGTGCCAACATTAGCGTCGCATTGCTCTTTCAGCAATTTAATTTCTTCCTGCAAGCCCTCAATTTCCTTGTCCAGCGACTTTTCACGATCTTTCTGCCAGGCATCCAACTCGTCGCACCGTGATAGAAAACTCCTCTTATTTGCTTCATCGATATCTGCTCGCTTGCTCCCCATCAATGCATTGACCTCTTCACCAAGGCGACTGTCCGGCAGGGCTGTGTCGATGACTTTGGCGGGAATCTCCATCATACGCTCAAACATCTCATCATCAATCTTAACGTCACCGTTTGTCACCCTGCTGAGAAGGATATATTCTTCTTTTTCATCTCCTCTTTTGCCGTAGTTGTAGATGAGTTTATCAACCGATACCGCCCCTGTAAGACCGATATTGTTCGTGAAAAATTGGGTCTGCTCCTCAGCGGGAAGTGCGGAATGGTCGAATCGAATCCGAACAACCGGCACTTCAAGTTTGATTGCATCGTCGCGCAGCTCCGTGTAGATTGACACATCCGATTCGAGGAATGTACCACCTCCCTTTTTCGCCACCTCCCAAGACGGTATGTAGCGCTTCCCTTGGTATTCAAAAGACCAGCCTTCGCTACTCACTCTCCTTGCTCCGTGCGCGACGAACAGGTTGAACTTCCAACGGCAAAATCGGTCGAGGCTTGCACGCGTCAGGGCTTCGCAGCCCTTTAAATTGGCGGCAACATTGTCGTCGAAAAATTGACGTACCTGCTGTACTGCCGTTTTTTTTGCTTTACTAATGATGTCGTCGTATTTCCGTTTGAGTTCTTCAAATCTACACTCGATCTCTTCGTTGTTTCGGCAGTTCTGGACGATGTCGTAAACGGCTTTTTCAAAGTCGATGCCACGTTCAATCGCGCCCAGTATCTCATCTGACGCGCCGAATACTCCTTCGAAAAGTTGGAACTTTTTTTCGAGCAATTCGTAAACCCGCTTGTCGGCGGCATTTTTTTCGTTCACGAAATTTACCACGACGACATCGTACTCCTGACCGTAGCGGTGGCAACGCCCGATTCGTTGTTCGATACGCTGCGGATTCCACGGCAGGTCGTAATTCACGACCATACTGCAAAATTGAAGATTGATGCCTTCTGCAGCGGCTTCTGTTCCGATGAGTATCGTCGCTCGCTCACGGAATTCCTCGACAATTGCCGCTTTCATATCCGCCGTCCTTGAGCCGCTGACATCCTCGGTCTTGCTTTCTTCTTTATGCCGTTTTTGCCAGTCAGCGTATATCCGCCTGGAGATTTCATCGTTGTTTGAGCCATTTAAGAGAACAACTTGTCCGGCATAACCGTTCTCGCTCAGAAGTTCAAACACGTATTTTTGAGTGCGGGTGCTTTCCGTGAAAATGACCGCTTTACGTGCGCCTTTGTTAGCCGCAACTTGCTCGAAACCGGCTTGCAATGCCACCAGAAGCTCTTTTCCCTTGGCATCACAGCTTATACTGTCCGCCAGTGCTTTTGCTTTTCGAAGGAGTTCCTCTTCTTGCATGATCTCTTGCTGGTTATAGAGGTTTCGCTCATTGGAAGTGTCCCCTTCGTTATCATCTTCGTTCGCATATTCCTCACTGTACTCACCGTAAGTCTCAAAGTTTTCAGCAATGTCACCTTCAATACTGTCGTCAACATTGTCTTCAGCGATGGTACCTCCAATACTGTCGTCAGCCTTTTTGCGTAATGTACCTAACCTGTCAATCAGTGACTGCAAAGTGTTTGATATTGCCATTGAAGACGAAGCGAGCAACTTGCGAATGACCATTGCCACAAGCTGCCGCCCGCTGTTAGGTAGGGCGAGAACATGTGGTCTTTGCAAATACTTGGACACATGGTCATAAAGTTCCTGTTCCGCATCACCTGGTATAAAGTGGCGGGTGAGAACCCGTCGCTTTGTAAACTTAATATAGCCCGTATCGGCTACGGCCTTACGAAGAGTTCGTATGCAAAAATTCTGCAATCTCGTTCGGAGTTCCTTGACCCGCGTCGGCACAAACACGGAAACATCGCCAAAAATATGCTCATCAATGAAGGTGGCAAGCCCGTACATCTCTTTTAAGTCGTTTTGGAGCGGCGTAGCCGTCAAAAGCAACTTTTTTCTTCCTGTAAGGGATTCTCTGATAATCTTCGCCCTTTTACTTCCTGTCGATTTATAAACATTTCGAAGCCGATGAGCTTCATCCATAATCACTAAGTCCCATGGAATCGCTTTGATTTTTGCTTCGCATATTGCCGCATACTCGTAAGAGCATATCGCGACTTTTTTGTTGTGAACGGCTTGTTGGAAAGGATTCGACGGTGGTGTGCCTTTACACCTTTTGGGGCGTTCGATAACATCGCACTGAATGCCAAAATGATCCTTCAGTTCTGTCTTCCATTGACTACGTAGGGACGCGGGTAGAATAAGAAGGATGCGTTGTTTTCGTTCTGCTAAAAACTGTGCGATGACAAGCCCTGCTTCTATCGTCTTGCCAAGACCAACCTCGTCGGCGAGAAGACACCCGTTTGAAATCGGGGATTTCAGTGCGAAGAGAGCAGCCTCAACCTGGTGTGGATTCAGGTCGATTCGAGCACCAGACATTGATGCGGCAAGGGCATCTCTTTCACGCGATGGACGTGCGAGTGTTAATTGTTCTGCAAAATATCGCTTTTGATGCGGAGTAAAACTCATTGTTTTCATTGCGTAAAATTAACACACCCGGCGCAGGACAAAATACTTGTGACGAGTGTCTCGATATTGCTTGATCGCCACGCCCAGTTGCCGGAGTTTGTTCACGCACACTGACCGCCTTGCCGCTTCACGTGATGCCTGTATCGTCGGGAAAACGAGCCCGGCAATCAAGACGGCAATCACGAGAACGCCGATCAAGTCGGAGAGAGTGAAGGCTTTGCGTGACATAGGATGACTGAAAAGTGGAGCGGACAAGACTGGCATTATTATAGTCCGACCAAGACGAGCGTCAAGCGACAAGTTTCAGGTGCAGGAATACTCTCCACGACAGTTGTATCCTGCCACATTGCCACCTCCCCTCCGGTCGTGGCGTTTGGGTGGCGAGGAGACGGGCAATCGTCACGCAGTCGTATTGGGATTCCATTTGACATTTCCGCCGGAAATCCGCCTCCCCTAACAATGGTAATGCCTCTCCGGCGACAACCGCTCTCGCACCTAAAAAAATGAGCCGCCCCCGCAAGGGGACGGCTTTCGGTCGTCAACCGAACGGCAAGAATAACATCACGATAATCAGCACGAGGTCGAGGATGCGACCGCCGCCCCAATGCCAGCCGAACGGCCAAGCAGTACATGTCGGAGTAAACACCGTACCGAAATCATCGGCACGGGCGACACCACAACAGGCGATCACGAGGCCGATCAATAGCGCAACGGTAACGACCTTCGCCACTGCCAACGTCCGGGCACTGGATTTGTATAGCACAATCAAACCCAGTATGCCGATCAGACCTGCCAAAAAGATGTAACCTCCCCAGTTGCTGGACCGAACACGCTTCTGAATAACGGTACGGTCGCCATCCTGAATCAAGATCGGTGGACCAGCAGCCATCGCCACCGCTCCATCAATGAACGGCTCAGGATTACTTGCCACCGTTACAAGAACGGTGCCCGTTGTGATGGTGCCCTTGTTCCGCCAGAGGAACGATGAGATGCCATCACCAACCTTGACAAGATTTTTCGTCGCAGTATTCACGACTTTCGGCACAGCCGAGCGGATCGTCTGGATTCGACTTGCCGCCTCTACTGAAGCGGCTAAACCGATGACGACCAAGAGCATCACTGCCGGTATCAACATGTATTTTCGCATAGAGTCTCCTTTCTGGGTTGAATGTGATTGTTTAGGCACACATCCTTCAGGCGGGCGGTACACAGATCGTCAGGATTATCAGGAGAGCCTCCAGAACGTACCAGCCGATTTTGCCGGGTCCCGGCCAAGCGACACACCCCGCAACATTGCTACCGACGCCGGGAACGCCAGCGACGGCAATGCCGCAACTGAACAGAACGACGCCGACAAGCAACGTCACCACCAACAGCAATATGATTTTTCGCACAAATACCTCCTTTCGTAAAAGGTCGTCAAACACACAGACCGGAATGTTGTCGAGTAGACGAGGAGCAGAAAGGTATCAGGCTTCGGCATAAATCCGTGTCCGAGTTTCCCCTTCCGTGTCTCAATAGCCGTATGCCGTGTCTCTCCACTGCCTCGCCCCTCCTCCCACCGGACATGTAGATTTCCCCCATCCGGCGGACATTGATGTACTCACTTCAAAGCATGCACGAGAAGTCGCTATAGGCGGCGCACGCCCAATTTCTCGAAAATGAACTTGTACCACGTCGTCCCGACAGGTAGTTTGAAGGGACGTTGACTTCGACGACTCAGGAACAGGTACATCCTCCACATGACAAAGGAATTGATCTTCTTGAACAGCTTGCCGGGGAATCCCGTCCGGAAATAGTTTGACCAGCCGACCAGGAATCGGTTCAACCGACAAACGACATCCTTGATCGGAAGACAGCCCTGCTGCTGCGAAGTCAACCGGCGTATTTGTTCACGGGCACGAGCCAGTGATTTCTTTGAGGGAATCCTGTTCCAATAACGATGAGTCCCGCCACGCAGGTCTTTATCGTATCGAAATGAATACCCCAGAAAATCCAAGGCCGTTCCCGGTTGCTTTACGTCCAGCACCTTTGTCTTGTCTCGATTCAGTTCCAGTCCCATCCACTTTTCTATTGTCGTTTCGACCCACTTGATGATCCGGTCATTATCGTGCGGAATCGAATCGAAATATCCCTTCAAGTCGGCATCATACACTTCCGTGCGTCCCTGCTTCAGATTACGTTCGATCGTGTTGAGCGCTTGAAACGCCGAACGACCAGGACGAAACCCATACGAACAGGCAAGGAAATCCTCTTCAAAGATCGGTTCGAGAATCAACAGGCACGCCTGCTGAACGATTCGATCCTTGACGGCGGGAATTCCCAACGGACGTGTCTTGCCGTCACCTTTAGGGATGTGGACTCTCTTGATCGCTTCCGGCTGATAGGTTTTCGACTCCAAGACTTCCTGAAGCTCGTCGATCAGTTTGGACGGACCATACTGCTCGATGTCCTGTATCGTCTGTCGGTCGATTCCCGGTCCTCCGTCATTACGTTGGACCAAACGCCATGCCGACCAGAGAACGTCGTGCCGATAGATCCGATCATACAGGGCGTAAAATCGGAACCTCGGCTCTCGCTTGGCCTTTTCAGCCAGTTTTCGTCTCAGTTCGGAGACTTTCGGCAGAATCGGTTTCCCTTGATCGAAATGATAAGGATCGTGTTCTGCCTGTTCCGTAGTGGGATTGTTATCCAAGCGGCTCTCCTTTCTTTTAACGACAACAAACATCAACCAGGGGACCTTCGCTCGACCGCTATTACACGGCGTCAGCACTACTATGTCCCCATCCGACTTCCCAGACGGTCCTTTCCCGATTATGCTTTCTCGAAAACGGTTGGACGAGGTCGCATTGACTACCGACCAGTCCGCCGCTGGGACCTCCCAAGTTTCTGCCTTTTCTTTCAACGCCCGCTGCTCCCTAACACCCCGAACCGTCCGACGACTGCATTCCCCTGTTGCTTGGTCGCCAATCCTAGACTTCGCCTTGTGCGAGAGGTTGGTCACGGTCAAACTAACGAGGCTGAATCGGATTCACTTTCGTTGCGGCTGGCGTCTTTGTTTCCACGAATCCCAACCCTGCGGATTACTCCACAAAGCCGTCGGGAAACTACGTGTCAAACAGGTAATTACACGGCAAACTCCTTTCAGTTTACGAGAGAAGGCAAACATCATTGGCGAAACCACACAGGTTGCAACGAAATTGCAACACATTTCACCAACAAACGACCAGAACACAGTGGATCACGACTCCAACGCCTTTTCAATCGTCCCGGCCAAGAAAAAAATCGACGTCGACTTCAACGGCGGAAAACTCACTTCCAACGCCTCTTCGCCATCCCCTCGGATACGAAGACGTCAATGATCACAACCAGTTGCGAAAAGATCCCGAGATCGTTCTTCGCGGAGATTCCGGATTTTGCGGGCCGAAACCGCTCCGTTACTGCGATAGAAAAGGTTGCAAATATATTCTCGGTATTCCGTCGAATGCCGTGTTGAAGCGTCTGTTGGCGAACATTGTTTCTGCGACGGAAATGTTTTTCGCGGACAACGGCTCGCAGGAGTCGTTTCGATTGTTTTGGGAGTACAATTATCGTGCGAAATCGTGGGATAGTGAACGAAAAGTCATTGTGAAGGCGGAACGGCTGCCGGACGGCGAAAATATTCTCGGCAAGGAGAACACGCGATATGTTGTAACGAATATTTACGGGACGGCGAAGTCGCAGTGTTCGACGATTCGTTTGCAGTTGTTCAAGGTTGCGGTGGTGAAGGAGTCAATTCGTCGGATTTTGTTTTCGTTATCGAGTGTTTTTCCGTTTCGTGATTGTTGGCATCGAATTTTTTCTTATTTTTTCACTAGTGTCCCGCCATAAGTCGAACAATGTCAACAGGTTAGGGATTTGACTGCCGTTAGAAATGTAATTTTTTCCTTCAAACATTGAAAAAACAGGGGTTTTCTCGAATTGGGTCAAACTGAAAATCTGTAAAATCTGGTGGAGACTTTGGGAAAGTCCAAGTTCAGCAGTTCGTAGAAAAGTCATTTTCTGCAATACTTTGCAGGTGCTTTATTTTCAAGGGTTTACGTTATTTTTTCTTTCAATTCGATCAGGTCTTTTTCGAGGAAATTTCGCAGACGCCCCAGCAAATCTTTGAAA
>Ga0099364_10015554_pt1 | contig 10027 bp, 10 predicted proteins | sample TergutTh196P3_FD_73070 | JGI IMG/M metagenome (GOLD analysis project Ga0099364, IMG submission 73070) | Microcerotermes parvus P3 segment gut microbial communities from Pointe-Noire, Republic of the Congo - Th196 P3 | ecosystem: Host-associated > Arthropoda: Insects > Digestive system > Gut ...
TATATAGCAATGGTCGAGGTTAACAACAACTAACGGCAGGAATGACAAATCAATAACGCCATTTATCAATGATTATGCATAATAAAAGCGGTAGGGGTCGGCGTCCTCGACGACCCGACGTCGTCCCATACGAGTCTGAAATCGCCAACAACAAAAGTCCCGAAGGGACGTTACACCAATAACCTCCGGTGTCAACCGGAGGTCTAGGTAATACCCACAACCTTAAGCCCCAACGGGGCGTTACAGAACTGTGGCAGTAACGTTGTTTGTATATAGCGTCACATATCCAGTATTCGTCATATTTTGTGGCACTTTTACGTCTGGAAGTTGCGACGTAAAGCTAATACGCCAATTTGAAATCAAGCGTAGGCGAGGCGGCTTCTTCGACCCGACGCGACGGCGTAGTTAGACCTACGTCGAGCGGCGGGTCGAAGAAACAACGAAGCATACGTTTGATTACAAATTGGCGCTACTATACTTAGGCGTTAATCCCTAAGCGCTGTATACATCAGCCAATAAAAGAACAATACGCAAAACATTGATAAGAAAGAATTATATGGAATACGCCAAGGGACAATCCAGGCGAGGAAATCCGCTATATACCCATATAACATTAAGCCGGCGTCAGTTACGTTTTGCAGTATTCCAAATAAAGCAACTAAGGAAATAAAAGGAAATATAAACGCAAAAAACGGCACGGCGATAAAATTTATTATTATCCCAACAACAGGAACGCTTTCAAAAACTGAAGCAGCAACAGGATAAGTAGTAAAATAAACAGCGGGTGGAATCATAGCCCATGTCCACGATCTTAGCTTTTCATCCAGAATGAGATGAGACAGCGCCGTTATTGTAAGAGCGGCTATAACAGAAAGCCTCCATCCTACATTCCAAAACAAAAAAGGCGAATATAAGAGCATGGCGCTTGCCGCTACGGCGACGGAATTAACGGCATGTACGCGGCGACCTAAAACTCCGGCAAAAATACCTACTTGGAACATACAAGCCGCTCTTACCGCGCTGGGGGCGGCGCCTGATATTAAGATATATACCCACATGAAAAAGGACAACAAAATTCCGCGCGCTCGAGAGCGAAATCGGAAAAAATAAAAAATACACTCCATTATGCCCGCTATAAGTCCCACATGAAAACCGGAAACAGCCAATAAATGAGACGTTCCCCAACGCCGGTGCCGCTCGTCGAGTTCTGAGTCCCGGAACCCCGTCCACATTGCGTCAAGATATCCGCGCATGGTCTCGGGGATTGATTTAAATCTATCATGAATCATCTGTCTTATGGAATGCAGATTAAACCCTTCCGACGCTTCTTTATTAATGCTCGAAACGACAATCTCCGCCATAACTCCTTTTGATTTCCAAAAAGCCGCCTCGTTGAATTTTGAGTTATCTTCTACGTTTTGGAAAGGTCTTATCCACCCTTTCAGAGCGAGCGTTTCTCCAAGCGAATAGATTTCGCCGGATGGGCGCTTAACTAAATAATCGCCTTCACTTGATTGCACGATAAGAGCTTGACCTCTTCCGAACGCGCTGCTCATTGTTACGACCGCGTTGAATTCCGCCCGCGCGGTTTCTGGAGAAGGCGCGGTTAATATTAGCGCTATCCTTAAGGAACACAAAACCGTTAACAAAATTATTATAAAAGACGCAAACAGCGGTTTTTTCGCTTCCGTCCTAAACAAATAACACGCTGTTAATACAGCGATTATTGATATCGTAACTAAAAAAACAGGACTTTTTATAAAGCTGAAACTAGCTATTTCTGCGGAAATAGCGATAAAAATTAAAAGCGCAGGCGAATTTTTCAATTTTTAGTTATCTAACGAAAAGAAATGGTTCAATTTCGTCAAGTTTTTTAGCGCCAATACCCGAAACGTTTATCAGATCGGAAACTTGCTTGAATCTGCCATTCTTGACCCTATACTGTATTATTCTTTGAGCAATAGCGGGACCTATTCCGGAGAGTCTCTGCAATTCTTCCGCTGTCGCAGTATTCAGGTCTATTCTTCCCCCTTGAGTATTCCTGACGTTTGTTCTTGTATTTATAGTCGCTTGATCTCTTTGTCTTTCCTGTGTAAATGTCACTGTTCCGCGATTTTCACCAATTGAAGAATTACTGTTCTTCGCAGCGGCATCTATTTTTGGTACGTGCAAATGATCCCCATCCTGCAGGCGGGCCGCCATATTTATAGCCACAACATCAGCGCCTGCGGAAAACCCTCCCGCCGCTTCCACTAATTGAAACACGCGCGCCTCCGCTGGCAATTGATACACCCCGGGATTATTTACGTTGCCAGTAACATATAAAACCCAAATATCATCAACTTCAGGTTGTCTTATAATTTCAAACCGATTATCGTATTGATCAACTCCCCTCGCCATCGAAGCGCGATTATCAGAACCCGAATCTGTAAGGTTTTGATAAAGCTCATCAATAGATGAAGAGGAATCAGTTTTGTTAATTGTACTCTGACTAACATATTGAGATTTTGGAAAGAAGTATACAATACTTCCCGCCACGAGAAAAAACGCCATCCCTATGGCATAAAACAAAGCTGCTTTCGTTTTATCATTCAATTTTGAGAACCCCATATTTAAATTTACAATGCAAAATTTACAGATTACAATACGCGACATTACGCGACATTGCGTAGCATGTGAAGATATCCGCAAATTGCAGGCGCCCAATTATTGCGTCCGTTGCGATACACATTGCGATTCTATCTGGCGTACTTTCCTATTAGCATGATGCAAACAGCCGAATCTTCTTTTGAAAGCTTTAGCTCTTCATGTATAAAATCTCTATTTATTCCATAAATATACCTTGTTCCAAGATTCAAAGAAGCCGCAGCGAGATAAACATCTTGAGTCATAGCGCCTATGGCGACGGAAGCAAAATGATAAGCCAGGTCACTATCTCTGTCATATGTATTTCGTAAAACTTCCATATCTGTAACAAATATGAGGGAGCATGGCGACGTTTTAGCAAACTCTTGGTTAGCAATCTTTGATCTAATATCATTTTTCGATATTTCTTTCAGCTTATGAATTTCCCAATCATACTGAAAAACTCCGCTCTCAATGGAAACGTAAATCTTGCTATAAGGTTTTGTACCCATTGCCATTGGAACAGTCCAGCCATTACCATCCCTATTGAGTCCGGTTGCGGCCCAGAGAACTTGGGACAATTCTTCAACGCTTAACTCTATTGAAGGGAAACTGCCGCCTTTAGCTGACGCTCGAAGATTGAAAGCTTCAAAAACTCCAATTCCGCCTTCTTTTACCGGCGCCGGAAGCTCAATATCAGCAAAAGCGATCGAGGTAATTGATAAAATAATCACTATAGCTATGCATAGCGTTCTCATTATGTTATGCCTCCTGAAATCAAATTTTTAGTAATAGTCAATCAAGTAAATTAAATTCTAACACAAACAAATCTACTTTATTATACAACTCCAACTTAGCGCGGGAGAAATAGCAAGACAAGAGCTTGATATTACTACAACAATAACATGAAATACGCCTTAAATTATACACTTATAGATTATTTCCCTTGCATAATTGCATCTCATAGAGTATTAGTAAATTGTGAATTGTAAATTGTGCATTTTTCTTTACCCGCGCGCTACCTTTCGTGCTATCATTCAATATCGAACGTCCATTGAAACGAATTGTTTTCGAGAGGAGTCCGAGAATTGCGCGTTTACGCATTGGTTAAAAAAGAAACTCTTCAAATATTCCGCGACCCCAGCAGCATAATAATTGCCTTTGTACTGCCAATGCTTTTGTTGTTTCTATTTGGTTACGGGCTATCGCTCGACGCAAAGGAGATTCCATTGGGAATAGCTCTTGAGGATAATGGATACGAAGCAAGAGATTTAGCGATGCAATTTTACGGCGGCAAGCATTTTGTTCCCTCAATGTCGACCGAAAGGCAGGAACTTTTGCCTCATCTCGTGTCGGACAAACTAAAGGCCGTTCTGGTCATTCCAAACGGATTTTCCGCATCTATTCACTCCGAACAAACATCATCCGTAGGTCTTGTTATTGACGGGACATTTCCAAATACAGGCGCAATAATACAAAACTACGGATTGGGGGCAATTTCGCAATGGGCAGCGCAAAATTTCGGAGCTGTAACTCCAGTCAATATAGCTCCGCGATATTGGTACAACAACGAAATGGATAGCCGATATTCGATAATTCCGGGAATAATGGCAATGATAATGGCTCTAATCGGCACGATGCTGACTTCGCTTGTGGTAGCGCGCGAGTGGGAGCGCGGGACAATGGAAGCTTTGCTTTCAACCCCTTTGAGATCCATTGAGATTTTACTCGGCAAGCTTATCCCATATTATCTTTTAGCCATATTATCAACATTTCTTAGCCTTGGAATATCAGTTTGGCTCTTCGACGTTCCGTACAGAGGATCGGTATTAATGCTTTTTTGCGTTGGTTCGCTTTTCATGTTATCCGCTTTGGGTCAAGGTCTTATAATATCTACAATAACAAAAAACCAGTTTTTAGCATCATTTGCGGCTTTATTATCCGCATTCCAACCTGCGGTTTTGCTATCCGGATTTCTGTTCGAAATTGATTCAATGCCTCTCCCTCAGAGGATAATCTCCTCGCTATTACCCTCCCGTTATCTGGTGACATGCTTGCAAACCCTGTTTTTAGTCGGCGATGTCTGGGGAGTACTTGTTCCAAATATGATAAAACTTGCGGCGTTGGGAATATTCTTCATTGGAATTACGTTAATTAATACTCCCAAAAGGTTATAAGGAGCAAAGAATGTTTCATCGCATAACAGCTTTAATAATAAAAGAGTTTTTTGCGGTGTTGCGCGACCCAAAGAGTCGCGACCTTATATTTGTAGCGCCTTTTGTGATGCTGTTTATTTTCAGTTTTACGATAGTCATGGACGTAAAAAACGCTTCCATGGGCTTTGTTAACCTAGACGAAGGCAATGTTGGGAGGCAGTTCATCTCGTTTTTCTCTTCATCTCCAACTTTTACAAAAGTATTTGAACTAGACGGAATAGACGACATAAAACGCGTTGTTGATAATCAGGAAGCTATAATGGTATTACATATACCCGCCGATTTTTCAAAGAAATTAATTGTCGGCGAGCCTGCAACGGTACAAGTAATTTTAGACGGGCGAAAAACTAACGCGGCAAATATTGTCAACGGATACGCTTCTGCTATAGCCAATAATTTCGGGATGGAAATAATGAAGAAATCTGCGGCGTGGAGCGCCGCTGTGCAAAGGGAACCACGCATTATCGTATCTCCAAGGCACTTATTTAATCCCAATCTCGACTATATGTGGTTTACCATGCCGGTATTGCTGGTTATGTTTACGCAGATGCTGTCCTTAATGGTATCGGGCATGAGCATCGCTCGGGAAAGGGAACTGGGAACTTTTGAGCAATTGTTGGTCTCGCCCCTTTCTCCTGCGGAGATAGTAGCAGGCAAAGCTGTACCGGCGATATGCATAGCTTTTATTGAGGGAGTTGTAATTCATTTGATAGCCACAATCCTCTTTAATGTTCCTTTCAAAGGAAGTATATTATTGCTTGCTTTAAGCACGTTGATCTTTATAATGTCGGTCACGGGAGTTGGATTATTCATTTCTTCATTATGTAACACGCAACAGCAGGCTTTTATGGGCGCTTTCATGTGTATGGTACCGTCAGTCCTGCTGTCGGGATTTGCCGCTCCCATTGAAAATATGCCGCATGGGCTCCAGAGTCTGACGTATTTAAACCCTATGAGGCATATGATTTCAATATCATTGGGACTATATTTAAAAGACGTTCCTTTAAGCGATATACTGTCAAGATTGTACTGGCTCTGCGGAATATCCACCCTCACGCTTATTTTTGCCGGTTGGTTTTTTAAGAAAAAAACGCAATAAAGAGGGGATAGACTTATTTGACATAATATTTGCTTGTGATATTGTGTATCTAAATTCAGAAATCGAGGCGTGACAATGCGGATCAATATTGAAATTGATGATGAAACGATGAAGCAAGCTTTTTCTGTGCCGGATTTCAAAACTAAGAGAGATATCGTGGCTCAAGCGCTTAAAGAATTTGTTCAGAATCGGACGCGCATGGATTTGGCAGATTTAAGCGGTAAGATAAGTTTTAGAGACGATTACGATTATAAGACCAAGCGGGAGACAAAATGAAAAACATAAAAGAACTCGTCATATTTATTTTAGTCACTATACTGATTTCTGGAGCGGTATTTTTGTACTTTAAAGAAGACACGTCAGAAAGCGATGTCATAAAACTATACGGAAACGTAGAGATTAGGCAGGTACTCCTTGGTTTTCGCGTGCCGGGGCGGCTTGACGAGATTTATTTTGAAGAGGGAGAGAATGTCAAAGAAGGAGAACTATTAGGGATCCTTGACCCTGTGCCTTACGAGATTAAGTGCGCGGAATCTAACGCGTTGCTGTTGGAAGCTGAGGCCAATCTCGAAAAAATGAGGAGCGGAAGCAGGGCTGAAGAAATCAGGCAGGCGCAAGCGAACAGAGAACAAACAAGAGCATCTTTAGAATTAGCTGAGACGGAGTTTAATAGACTCGCCAGATTGTATTCAGAAAATGCGGTTTCCAAGAATGATTTAGATAGAGCTACATCAAACCGGGATAGTCTGAGAGCGCAATTAGAATCAGCTTCAGCCTCTCTGGCTTTAATACGCCAAGGATACCGTTCAGAGGATATAAAATCCGCGCAAGCAGCGGTAGAGCTTGCTGTCGCGCAGGTTAACTACGCCTCGGTCTCCTTACAGGATACGAAGCTTTACTCCCCTTCAAGCGGAACCATACTCACCAGAATAACAGAACCCGGAACAATTGTGGCGACGGGTCAGCCGGTTTACGCACTGGCTCTTAAAAAGCCTATCCAAGTCCGGGCGCATGTCTCCGAGCAGCAACTTGGGCTAGTACGATTGGGAATGAAGGGGAAAATATACACAGATTCACACCCGCAACCAATAGAGGGCACGCTTAATTTTATAGCGTCAGAAGCTGAATTTACCCCAAAACAGGTTCAAACTCCGGAATTGCGAACCTCTCTCGTTTATCGCGTTCGCCTTCTGGTTGAAGAAAATCCCGACGAACGCTTAAAAAACGGAATGCCGGTAACGATTGAAATAATTAAATGAGCGACATTCTTATTTCCATAGAGAATATATCCAAATCCTTCATCTGTGGAAAAAACGATAAAAAAACAGCCGTTAAAAACATTTCCGCTTCCATAAAAGCAGGCTGCATAACGGGTCTCGCCGGCGCTGACGGAGCGGGAAAAACAACTTTATTGAGGCTCGTTTGCGGTTTATTAATCCCCGACAGTGGTAAAGTAATAGTAGACGGCTACGATACGGTATCCGACTCCGATGCAATTCATTCTATTCTTGGATATATGCCTCAAAAATTCGGGCTTTATGAAGATTTAACCGTTATGGAAAACTTGGAGCTTTACGCAGCTCTTCGGAATATCCCAATAAAAGAAAGAAAATCAAGATATTCTGAAATCCTGAACTTTACTTCTCTCCACCCGTTCACAAAGCGGCTTGCCGGTAATTTATCCGGAGGTATGAAGCAAAAGCTTGGGCTTGGCTGTACATTGCTTTCAAGCCCTGCAATTCTTTTGATGGACGAGCCCGGCGTTGGCGTTGACCCGTTAGCAAGGAGAGACCTTTGGAATATGGTACGCTCCCTGGCTTCCGAAAAACGAGCTATCATCTGGAGTACGGCGTATCTCGAAGAAGCTGAGATGTGCGATACCGTCATTTTAATGAATGAAGGGGACATGATATATGAAGGGGCGCCAAAAGAGCTGTCAGCCCAAGTAAAAGGCAATGTATTCATAATAAGCGGCGCCGGAATGAACCGTAGAAAGCTAGTACCATTGCTCATCGAGAAGAAGAATACTGTCGACGCGGTAATTCAAGGCGCTAAGATGCGTATTGTGACCAAAGACGAAGGGCGCGAGCTACAAAGCGAATTGCATATGATATGCGATGAAAACCTTAAGATACAAAGCGCGGAACCGCGTTTTGAGGACGCTTATGTAAAAATATTAGGCGGCGCCAGAAAAAGTGAAGCGAATCCCGAGTTTTTTAAATCATCAGGAGAAAAACTCGTAAACTTAGATGATATTGTTAAAGCCGAAAACCTGACAAAGAAATTTGGAGATTTTACGGCTGTAAACAACATCTCATTTTCCGTGAAAAAAGGCGAGATATTTGGGCTTTTGGGTCCGAATGGCGCCGGAAAATCGACCACTTTCAAGATGATGTGCGGACTTATTACTCCAACGACCGGAAATTGTTCTATTTCCGGACTTAATTTCAGGGACGCGCCCGGTAAAGCCAGATCCAGGCTTGGATATATGGCTCAGAAGTTTTCCTTATACAGCGACTTGAGCGTTACTGAAAATCTTAATTTCTTTTCCGGTGTATATGGGCTTAAAGGTAAAGCAAGAAAAAATATAATTGAGCTTGTCATTGAAACATTTGAACTCCATCAATATATGAATGCTCAAGCTGACTCCCTGCCGCTTGGAATAAAACAAAGGCTGGCGATGGGATGTTCGCTTATGCACGGACCGGATGTTCTTTTCCTGGATGAGCCAACAAGCGGCGTTGACCCAATAACCAGACGCGAATTCTGGGGATATATTAATTCAGCGGCGTTAAAAGGTATAACGATAATGGTTACGACTCACTTTATGAACGAGGCTGAATACTGCGACAGAATAGCCGTCATATACAAAGGAAGCACGATATCGCTTGGCGCCCCCGACCAACTAAAAGCTTCCGCAGCAACTCAAGATAATCCAGACCCTACCCTTGAGGAGGCAATAATTAAATTAATAGAAAACGACGCAAACTAGAAACCCCCCCCCAAAAAACTAAAGAAGCCTCCCCGCGCTAGAAAAGCCTCCCCTAAAACAAAAAAATCTCCTCAAAAAAAAGCCTCCCCTAAAAAGGAGAGGCCTTCTGTGTTAGCGTTATTAGTTAGATCTTGGAGACATTCGAAGCCTGGGGACCTTTCTCGCCATTCACTATGTCAAAGGACACCTTCTGCCCTTCGGCAAGGGTTTTGAACCCGTCGCCAAGGATTGCACTATAATGTACAAAAACATCCCTACCCTCGTCCGCAGTAATAAAACCATAACCCTTGCTCTCATTAAACCACTTAACAGTACCCTGAGCCATTAAAAATTGCCTCCTAAAACATTAAATTACGCTTGAATAACATCAAGCTTTTGCATAATATAGTTATTAGTATTTCTTGTCAACATATTTTTTAAATTTTATCACTAAAAACGACAATTAATTTATTTTTTCTGGAGCCGGCGTCCGGATTCGAACCGGAGACCTGCGCATTACGGGTATAAAAAATATGTATTTACTAATATTTCCTAATAACGTTTCGGATATTCTAAATATAAACGCTCTGCAATATTTTTATCAGTATATTGTTTAATCTTTAAAAGCCTGTTATTTATAATGACCTCGGAGGATATACGGAGGACGAAAATATCATGCAGACAAGAATTACTCAAACGTATGTACAAAATATAAAACCCTAAGAGCGACGTTATAAAAATCCGAGATGTTATTCTACAGGGATTAGTCCTTTTTGTCGACCCCCCCAGAAAAAAACTTGGTATATTGAGGTCTTGCTTAAGTGGAACGCACAGCATACACCCCCTTTTCAGATAGACTATAATAGTCGATAATATAGTTCGAAAGAAAGGATAATAATTATTTACGGAGGGGATGAAAATAACTTCTATTAATTACGGACAGCCCAAGACTCCAAAAGAGAATTATATGTAGTTTCAGAAAAACCTCTCAAGTCTTGAATTGCAATACGGCGGTCAATTTCTTGTTTTGACGTCCTCCTCTCCCTAAAGTGAGAGGATTCCTGCAAAGACAACTGCAAAACAGTTATCTTCCAGACGGGTTTCTGCTTCTCAGGC
>Ga0099364_10015555_pt1 | contig 10027 bp, 7 predicted proteins | sample TergutTh196P3_FD_73070 | JGI IMG/M metagenome (GOLD analysis project Ga0099364, IMG submission 73070) | Microcerotermes parvus P3 segment gut microbial communities from Pointe-Noire, Republic of the Congo - Th196 P3 | ecosystem: Host-associated > Arthropoda: Insects > Digestive system > Gut ...
GGGGTTACGTCTGCTGTAATAACTTTTTCCTGACCGCGAAACATTGCGATATAATTCAGGTCATTGTCAGGCATTGTGAAACTATAAGTTTCGGTCTTGACAATCTCGGTCATATCCTCATCATACCATGCTTCAAATTCATAATTTTGATTAGCATAAGCCGTAATAGTAGGATCGATACTTCTGGAAAATTTCCTTTGGATGGTGCTATTTCGATGTTTTCGTAATCGCGGTAACGTCCGTATGAAATTTCTAATTCCGAATCCCCTGTGTCGGGAATAATAAAGGAAGCGGTCATGTAAAAGAGTTCGGGGCTTCCTTTTTCCAACATTAGAGGTGCGGCTGTTGAAGTTGCAATAAATGCTCTGCCGTTTCCGGTATCTACTTCAACTAATTCTAATTCGGCAAGGTCGAAACGGATTGTAGTTGCCTCGTTTTGTTGCAACAATAACACGGTTTCGTTATCCATTGTGCCATCTTTGCCCGTTCTCAATGTTTGATTTTGGGCAAACAAGCCTGTTGACAAGGCTAACAATAATAATAAGACTACTTTTTTCATTTTAAATTAAGTTTGTATATTCAAATATGTTTTTATAACGTAAATGCCGGTAAGAATATTGTTTATTGAAAAAATTTTTAAAAAAACATATCACTTTAAAAAATTATTGTTATCTTTGCAGCCGAATTTGGACAATACTTTTTTGAGAATTTTATGGAATATATTGTATCGGCACGTAAATATCGTCCTGCAACTTTTGATGCAGTAGAGGGTCAAAATAATATAACGCAGACATTGAAAAATGCCGTAAAGAATAAGCAATTAGCGCATGCATACTTGTTTTGTGGTCCTAGGGGAGTTGGGAAAACAACTTGTGCGCGAATTTTTGCAAAAACTATTAACTGCCTTAACGCATCAGAAGATTTAGAACCGTGCAATGTTTGCGATTCTTGCAAATCTTTCAATGAAAATCGCTCTTTTAGTATTCACGAATTGGATGCTGCGAGCAACAATTCGGTTGATGATATTCGTATGCTAACTGAAAAAGTGCGAGTTCCGCCACAAATAGGAAAATATAGCGTTTATATAATCGATGAGGTTCACATGCTGTCGCAGTCGGCTTTTAATGCTTTCCTCAAAACGTTGGAAGAGCCGCCAAAGCATGCAATTTTTATTTTGGCAACTACCGAAAAACATAAAATTTTGCCGACAATACTCTCTCGTTGCCAAATATTTGATTTTAACCGTATTACAGTAGAAGTTGCCACTGAATACCTAAAATTTGTCGCATCGCAAGAAGGCGTTACCGTTGAAGAAGAAGCTTTAAACGTCATTGCACAGAAAGCAGACGGTGCTATGCGAGACGCATTGTCAATCTTTGACCAAATTGTTGCCTTTTCAGGTAAAAATGTTACCTATCAACAAGTTATAGACAATCTGAATGTATTGGATTATGATTACTATTTCAGACTGACGGAAGCATTTTTGAAAGAAGACACTGTAACGGTATTAATGATTTTCAACGACATATTAAATAACGGTTTCGATGGCAACCATTTTGTAAACGGATTGAGTAGCCATTTTCGTGACCTGCTTGTATCCCGTGACCCTCAAACAGTTGGACTGCTTGAAACAGGAGCATCAATACGTCAGCGTTATCTCGAACAGGCTAAAGCGTGTGACATTGATTTTCTGTATGAGGCGCTAAAAATTACAACAAATTGTGATTTAAGCTATAAACAGGCAAAAAACAAGCGTGTTCACGTAGAATTTGCATTAGTTGGGTTATCACGTATCCTGACTGAAAAAAAAAAGCAGTTGAACTAAAAGCAAAAAAAGCAGCGGAAGCCGCCGCAAATGCCGCAAAAGAGCAGCCGACACAAACTGCTAAACCGACACAATCGCCGACCGACATATCCAAAAATTTGGGAACAATTCAATCGACAGGCATAAAATCTGTTTCGATAAAAAATTTATTATCAGGAGGCGGGAGTAGTGCCAATAACGTAAATGTCTCAGATAAAACCGATAATAATGCTCCTTCAATTGCATTTCCTGACTTACAAATTACAGACGCCGATTTGCAAAAAGTATGGAAAGAGTATGCGTTCACAATTCAAAACGAAAAGCCTCATTTTCACAACCTTATTGCGAATCGTATCCCCATATTAAACAACGAAACAGAAATAATTGTTGAATTGCTGAGCCACAGTCAAGAATCAGAAGTAATAAAAGAGAAAGATAATATTTTGAATTATTTGAAAATCAAGCTTCAAAACAACCGTTTGCAATTAAAAACTATAATATCTAAAAATAATGAGCCTATCATCACCGAGGCAATAACCGCATCCGAAAAGTTAAAAGTTATGACATCGAAAAATCCTGCTTTTGCTAAGTTGTGCGCTGAATTAAATCTTGAATTGGTATAATTATCCTACATTTTTGGAGTTTTCATTCCGTTAGGAATGAAACTTTCGGAAGAAATCAATCGTTCCCCCGCACCTGCATTCCGTTAGGAATGCATGCTTATTTATTTTATCCGAAACATAATGCTATTAAGGGAATCTCTCGGTAGAATAAAAAATTATCTCTTACGATTCTTATTTGAAGATAACTTAAACTTTTCAGACAAAACGCCTTTTTCAACTGATTTTGTAGTTGTTTTCCAGTCGTAATCATCATCAAAATCAACAAAATACCACTTTAATCCTCCGGGGTTGCTCGTGGTTAGTGACTGTTTACTTACTTCATTGCCCGTATTCTCGTTAAAAGAATACTCAAAAGTTTCAAATATCTGATTCCATCCCTTTTTCAGATTCAGATTAATTGTCTCTTCTTCTCTCCAACTATCTCCTGTTTCTGAATATGAGCCTTTCAAACTTACGTTTTTATCTGTATAAATAAAAACTGCATACGCTCCTCTTACAGAATAGTTTGACGGGGTCTCATTTTCTTCGTATTTGTAATACTCAAAATCACCAAGATAATAGCCATCATCATACGCTTCAAACCAGATAAGTCCTATCTTTGCGGATTTATCACTAATAGAGCCGTTGGGATATTCTTGAATCCAACCAAGCTCATCCATTATATCAGTCAAATACGTGTTACTAACAGTTGAAGGCAAATCAATCGTAAAGCCTCCGTTCACATATTTGCTTCTTTCAGCAACATACTCTTCCTCCCAATCGTCGTAGTAAATAACGCCCCACACCTCATCGATGTAGTCGTTGTATTCATTACCGTATTCAACTCTGGCAGTAACTTTGTCAATAGTGCTGCTGTCTGATGAGTTGTTGTCTTTACAACTCGCTAAAATTATGCTTGCAAAAACACAAGCAACAATGCTAATTTTAATAACTCCATTCATTATGAACAAAAATTTAATTTGTGAAAATACTTTTTAAAAATTGGCTGCAAAAGTAGAACAAATTTTTCAATAAAAAAGTTTTTTTTAGTTTTTTTATCATTTTTTATGTAATTATTAAAAAAATATCATTACCTTTGCATTTTTATTCACTAAATAGAAATATTCAAAAATGAGAAATTTATTATTTATCACAGTGCTATTTATAGCATCGCATTGTGCTTTTGCACAGGCAAATATGTTATTTGCTCCAGAATCTGAAACAAAAAACAGTATGGAACAAATTAGAAACACGAGAGGCAATCCTATTCAACAATTTGAGTTTGATATTGCCCATCTTAATCCCGCGGGGACGGTTGCACTAGCTTCGGACGGTGAATTTTTTTACATCGCACGCTACAACAACAATCAGTTTACAAAATTAAACCTTGACGGAACTTCCGCAGGTAGTAATTTTACAATTAGTGGAGTAAACGGTTTGACCACTTTGGCTTATGACGGTAGATATTTTTGGGGGTCATTGCAGACAACTTCAATTCACAAAATTGATATGCAGGCAAATCCGCCTGCTCGTGTTGGCTCTATTAATTCGCCCGTAGCCGTAACGCATTGTACATTTGACCCTACAGCAGATGACGGTAATGGCGGACTTTGGGTAGGTAGCTGGGATACAGATATTGTACTTCTCAGCCTGACTGGGACGCAAATTAAAAGGATTACCGCTGCAAATCACGGATTATCAGGCACAATAGCCACAGCATTTGACGGAGTTAGCCCTCTGGGAGGTCCATATCTTTGGACAATAAATTCTGACGGAAACCCTCCAACAATTAGACAACTGCATGTTGAAAGCGGAAAACAGACAGGACATGCACACGACTTACAAAAATTAGGGCATACAACTGCAAGCTCAGGAGGAGGAGGAATGTTTATTATGGATGATATTGTACCAGGAACCACATCATTAGTGGTATTAATGCAAAACAACAACGTGGTTGGATTTGATATGAGTTCGCTTGACGTAAAACCGATTGATGTCGGAATAAGTACGCTTAATATGCCCGGATTTTTTCCAAGTTCTGGCAACTATACCATTTCAGGAAGAGTTCAGAATTATGGATTGGAAGAAATTAATTCTTTTAAGGTAAGTTATCAGATTAACAACGGCGAAATCCATACCTACGACGTTTCAGGCATAAATTTAGCCTCATTCACATCAATGGCATTTACACATCCGGTAACAGTCGAGCCAGTGATAGGCGGTCATACAATTAAAGTTTGGACATCTTTGCCAAATGGAGTTGATGACCAAAATACTGACAACGATATGATTGAGCATTCTTATATCGTTTACGACTCCACAATTGCAAAAGAACGTACCATATTGTTAGAAGGATTTACGTCTTCTTCTTGCGGTCCATGCTCGGCAGGTAACGTTAATTTTAAAAATGTTTTGTTACAAAATCAAGGACTTTTTGCCTTAATAAAATATCAGATGAATTGGCCCGGTAATGGAGACCCTTATTATACAGCTGAAGGTGGCGTAAGAAGAGATTATTACGGAGTTAATTCCGTACCATGGGTACAACTAGAAGGTATGATGAACTTGAACAGCGGTAGCGTGAATAATAGTCATTTGACAAATTTACAAGCAGTACCTGCATTTATGGATATAGAGGTAGATTATTATGTTGAGGGACAAACAGTTTATACAAAAGCAAAAATAGATCCCACCATTGACTTTACAGGGCAAAATTTAAGGCTCTATATGGCAATAGTCGAAAGAATGACTTATGACAATTGGATTACCGTCCCCAACCAAAGCAATGGTGAAAGAGAATTTGCACAAGTTATGAAAAAGTTTCTGCCCGATGCAAACGGTATTGCAATAGGTGATCTTGAAGCCAACGTTCCTTTTATTACACTGCAAGAGTGGGAGTTTAAAGGAGACTACAGACGCCCAAACAACGCAAACACGCCTATAAATCATAATATTGAACATTCTGTTGAAGATTTTGAGAACCTTACGATAGTGGCATGGGTACAAGCATCTAACAAGACGGTCAGTCAAGCTTGTAACGGAATTGATACAGAAGAACCAACATTAACTTTTGGCTCTAACCCCGGCGGTTCAATTACTGCAACGGTTGATGACGACCCTATAAATTCAGGTGAAACATTGAACTCTGGGGATGAAATTACTTTTATAGCAACTCCTGCCGAAGGATATGAAATAAAAGAATGGAAACTAAACGGAGAAATTTCAACTAAAAATATTTCAGATGAGTTTTCAGTAATATTTGAGGATTCTTATGTTGATGTAACGGTTATTTTTCAAACTACGCATGTTGAGGTGAATTATAGTATGGTTAATAATTTCGGTACATTGAATGCAACAGTTGACGAAGATGAAATAGAATCGGGAGACCTTGTAATAAGAAATGCTGAGATTGTTTTTACTGCGGACCCCGACACAGACTACGAAATTAAAGAGTGGAAAAACAACGGAGCTGTAATTGCGGGCAATACAACCAACGAATATGTTATCGAATCAATAAATAGTAACGTTTATGTTACCGTAGAATTCCAAACAACTCATGTTGAAGTGGTTTACAGTATAGTAAATGAATTTGGAACTATATATGCAGTTGTTGAGGAAGACGAAATAGAGTCAGGAGATATTGTTGAAAGAAGATCAAGAGTTATTTTCACAGCTGAACCAAATGCAGGGTACGAAGTAAAAGAATGGAAAAACAACACAATTATAGTTGCCGGACACTCAATCAATGAATATATCATTGAATCAATTAATAGCAACGTTATTGTTACAGTAGAGTTCCAAACTTCTCATCTTGAAGTAAACTTTAGTGCCATCAATGATTTTGGAGGTTTATCTGCAAAAGTCAACGATGATGAAATAGAAACCGGAGATTTTGTGCCAAGGAGATCGCGTATTGTTTTCACCGCAGAACCTGAAGATGGTTACGAGGTAAAAGAATGGAAAAACAACGAAAATCTCGTACAGGGTAATACCACCAACCAATATGTTATTGAAGTACTTAATAGCGAGGCTAATGTAACCGTTGAGTTCCAGCAAAAAGGAAACATTAACAGACAATCTTTGTCAGACGTAACAATATATCCCAATCCATTTTCAGCAGGCTTCACCGTGAAAAACAGTGATGCAGTGAAAACAATTGAAATTTTCAATATAATTGGAAAACAGATAATGACCGTTCCAAATAACGAAAAATCAGAAATTTATGTTGATACCACAAATTTTGAAGCAGGTATTTATATCATAACGCTTCAGAGCATTAGTGGCGACAAAATTGTACAACGTTTAATTAAACAATAGTTTAATATAAAAGCACTTTGCTGAAATTTTTCATAAGAAAACTTCCTGAATTTATTTCGGGAAGTTTTTTTTATGTTACTTTAATCAGCTTATCCTCCCCCAATTCTCTTTGCGCGAAGAGAGATGTGTCATCCTCTCTTTTAATATTATGTTTTCATCTTTTTGGAGTAGTGGGTCGGTGTCCAAAATCATTTGGGCGGCATCTCTTCCGAGTATTAATATTTGGTTGTCGCGCGAAAGGTTAGCAATTTTCAGGTCAAATGGAAGACCCGATTGCTGCGTTCCTTCTAAATCTCCGGGACCGCGAATTTTCATGTCGGCTTCGGCGATTTCAAAGCCGTCATTGGTTTTTATCATTATTTCCATACGCTTGCGAGATTCTTCCCCAAGTTTGTACGATGTCATCAATATACAGAAACTTTGTTCCGCACCACGACCCACCCTGCCACGCAACTGATGCAACTGCGATAGTCCAAATCTTTCGGCACTTTCAATTATCATCACAGAAGCGTTAGGAACATCAACCCCAACTTCAATGACCGTTGTGGCTACCATAATTTGTGCCTCACCTGAGACAAATTGACGCATTGCCTCGTCTTTTTCTGCTTGTTTCAAACGTCCGTGTACCATAACGATATTCAAATCGGGAAAAACTTCATTCATATAATCCAAACCGTCTTGTAAATTTTTATAATCCATCTTTTCGGACTCCTCAATCAATGGATAAACGATATAAACCTGACGACCTGAAGCAACTTGACCACGTAAAAATTTATTCAGTCTATCACGGTTATTGTGGTAATAATGATAAGTTTGAACAGGTTTACGTCCGGGTGGCATTTCATCGATTACTGACACGTCTAAATCGCCATAAACCGTCATTGCCAGGGTTCTGGGAATGGGCGTTGCAGTCATCACTAACACATGCGGAGGCGTGAGGCTCTTTTTCCACAAGCGCGCCCTTTGTTCTACGCCGAAACGGTGCTGCTCGTCAATAATTATCATTCCAAGGTTTTTAAATAGAACATTTTCCTCAATCAATGCGTGCGTACCGAGAAGTATTTGTATTTCACCATTTTCAAGCCCTTCGTGAATGATTTTACGTTCTTTCTTTTTTGTGGTTCCTGTTAGTAGCGCAATTTTTATTCCCAAAGGCTCAACCATTTTTTTGAACGAATTAAAATGTTGGGTAGCTAAAATCTCTGTCGGAACCATCATACAAGTCTGAAAATCATTGTCAAGCGCTATCAGCATAACCATCATTGCAACTAACGTTTTTCCGCTACCAACATCACCTTGCAAAAGCCTATTCATTTGCCTGCCGTTTCCCAAATCATAACGTATTTCACGAATAACGCGCTTTTGAGCATTGGTCAACTTAAAAGGTAGTAATTCAGAATAAAAACGGTTAAGATAATCGCCCACTTTTGGAAAAATATTTCCTTTAATAGTGGTCAATCTTTTATTTTTCAGGCTGAGAATTTTCAATTGAATGTAGAAAAGTTCTTCAAATTTCAATCGGAACGTTGCTTTTTCAAGTATTTGGTTGTCAGGAGGAAAATGAATTACGCGCAATGCGGTATCCAAATCAATAAGTTTATATTTTGCCTTCAGATGTGAAGGTAAGGTTTCGGATATTTTTGAATCAAGCGACAGCAGAATATTTTTTACTATTTTCTGTATTCCTTTTGAATTAAGGAAATTATCTTTCATCTTTTCGGACGTGTTGTAAGCGGGGTGCAATCCGAGCATATTCAATGCCTGATTTTTTTCGTTATACACTTCAATTTCGGGGTGCGCAATATTGTAATTGTTGTTAAAAATTGTTGGTTTTCCGAAAATTATGTACTCTACATCCCGCTGCAAAAAATTTTGGATATATTTTAATCCTTTGAACCATACTAACTCAACAGTTCCCGTATCGTCCGAAAAAACAGCATTTAAACGTTTTGTTCTACCCTCTCCGCTGCTTTTTAAGGATAAAATCTTTCCTTTCAGTTGAATATGAGGCATCGAAACATCAATTTCGCTTACTTTATATATACGACTTCTGTCAATATACCTATAAGGAAAGTTATATAGCAACTCCTCATAAGTTTCTATATTTAACTCTTTTTTAAGGAGTTCAGCCTTTTTTGGACCAACTCCTTGTAGAAACATTATATTTTTCGATAATAATTCAGACATAAATGCGAAGGTAGTAATTTTTTTCAATAAAAACAAAAAAATAAAAAATTTTTTCTATTTTTGCAAAATAAAAAATTGAATTTATGAACAAATTTCAGGTTAAAAGTTATATTATTTACTTGTTTAAAGCGCGTCATTGGAAAGGTTTTGGACTCCATTCTCCTTTTGTTTACGATTTTGTCGTAGATGTATTGTTAGAGGATTTGGAATATTATAAATATAAGCCTATTAGGTCATGGAAAGAGGTTTTTCGGAAAGACAAAAGAATTATTCCCGTATCCAATTTAGGTGCAGGCTCTAGATTCTCAAAAGAAAAAACAAAAAAAGTTTGCGATGTTATTAATCACGAAATTATTCCACAACGCTACGGCGAACTGCTTTTTAGAATGGTAAATTATTTCGCACCTAACGGAATACTTGAATTAGGTACATCTTTGGGAATTAGCACTTTATACCTATCCTTTCCAAAGCGTTCTGCAAAAATTGTTACTATTGAAGGATGTCCTTTTGTTGCACGGTTAGCACAAAAAACTTTTAATAAGTTCAAACTGAAAAATATTGAGATAATTGAAGGAAATTTTTCAGATCATCTTACCGAGGCAATAAAAAAATTGCCCTCATTTGATTTTCTCTTTATTGACGGAGACCATAGAAAAGAAACTACACTCAACTATTTTAATGAATGCCTAAAATATGCCCATAATGATACGATTTTCGTTTTTGATGATATTCATTGGTCGCGAGAGATGAAAGAGGCTTGGAATGAAATTGTTGCCTGCCCGAAAGTTACTGTTTCAATAGATATTTTTCGGATGGGAATAGTTTTTTTTAGGAAAGAGTGCCAAAAGCAACATTTTGTTGTGAGATTTTGAAGTTTGAGGTTCAGGGTTGCGGTCTCCGTTTTATCAATGAAATATGCCCTTACAAATTACTTTTCATCAATATTTTTGATTTACTTTTTTTAGGTTCAATCAATTTGATAATGTATAAACCCTGTTTTAATAAAGATAAATCCAGATATGATAAAGTTTCATTTATGGTAAACGATAAAACTAGTCCTCCCGTAAATGTATATATTTCTATATTAGCGTCTTCGGCATATTTACGCATAATTGTC
>Ga0099364_10015556_pt1 | contig 10027 bp, 5 predicted proteins | sample TergutTh196P3_FD_73070 | JGI IMG/M metagenome (GOLD analysis project Ga0099364, IMG submission 73070) | Microcerotermes parvus P3 segment gut microbial communities from Pointe-Noire, Republic of the Congo - Th196 P3 | ecosystem: Host-associated > Arthropoda: Insects > Digestive system > Gut ...
TTTTTTGCAAATTGGTAAATAGTAAGTTAAGAATATTTAACAAATTTTGTATATAATGAGTTATCTGAAATTCGATAAGAATCAGTTAGTTAACTTGGAATACTCGTTAAGTCGAGAAATTTTACGTTCCAATAGAGGTGGTTCGTTCAGCAATACGACCATCATAGGATGCAATACGCGCAAATATCACGGATTGCTTGTCAGTCCCGTGAAGCAGCACGAGAATAGACGTTTTGTTTTTCTTTCAACGTTAGACGAAACGGTTATCCAGCACAACAGCGAGTTCAATCTCGGCATCCACAAGTACGCAGGCGAAATTTACGAGCCGAAAGGACATAAGTATGTCGTTGATTTTAATACTGATAACGTTGCACAAACAGTATATCAGGTAGGCGGAGTGAAGTTAAGCAAGGAAAGCCTGTTAGTAGAACAGAAAGAGCAAATTCTGTTGCGTTATACGCTTCTTGAAGCGAAATCGCCTACCAAGCTTCGTTTTCGTCCGTTCCTTGCTTTTCGTGATATGCACGCGCTGACGCGCGCAAATCTCGCAGCAAATACTTTTGCAACTGTCGTAAAAAACGGCGTTAGCATACAGATGTACCCCGACCTGCCGACACTTTACATGCAACTGTCGAAGAAAGCCGAATTTGTTGCCGCGCCCGACTGGTACTACGGAATCGAATATCCGAAAGAACAGGAAAGAGGCTACGATTACAGCGAAGACCTGTTTGTTCCCGGATATTTCGAGGTAGACATCAAAAAAGGCGAAAGTATCATCTTTTCGGCAAGCCTGCAAGAAGAAACGCCAAAAGGATTCGAACAGGTCTTCACCAAACAAACGGAATACCGACTGCCGCGCTCAAGTTTTGAACATTGCCTCACTACTGCCGCACAACAGTTCATCGTTCGCAACGACGAAGACAAATCCGCAGAAGTAATTGCAGGTTTTCCATGGTTTGGCGTCTGGGGGCGCGATACGTTTATTGCCCTTCCGGGACTGACGCTTGGAATTGACGACCACAAAACATGTAAAAACGTCTTAAACACAATGGTAGGACGTATGGAAGGCGGTCTGTTTCCAAACATGGGAAGTCGAGAAAATCCGGCGTTCAACTCGGTCGACGCTCCGCTGTGGTTCTTTTCGGCTGTGCAGCAATATGCCGGCTTTACGGGAAAAAACGCAGAAGTATGGAAAATGTATGGCAAAGCAATGAAAACTATCCTCGAAAACTTCCGTAACGGAACGCTGCCATACAATATTCGCATGCACGACAACGCATTGATATATGCAGGGCAGGAGAATAAGGCGCTAACGTGGATGGATGCAATGGTTGGCGACAGAGGCGTTACCCCGAGAATAGGCTATCCGGTTGAAATACAGGCGTTGTGGTACAATGCGGTAATGTTCACGCTCGCATTGGCAAGAGAAGCAGGCGACAAAAAGTTTGTCACAGAATGGAGTGAAATTCCTACACAGATTGCCGAATCTTTTGTAGCCAACTTCTGGAGCGAAGAAAAACGATACCTTGCCGACGTGGTGAACGGCGATTTTAAAGACTGGTCAATACGTCCGAATCAGGTATTTGCAACGTCGTTGCCCTACTCGATGATAAACGATGAAATCAAAAAATCGGTGCTTGATGTAGTGAAAAACAAATTGGTCACTCCTCGCGGATTACGCACTCTCTCGCCCGACGATCCTTTCTACAAGGGCGTTTACGAAGGCTCGCAGGAAGAACGCGACAGTGCGTACCATCAGGGAACTGTGTGGCCCTGGCTGCTCGAAGGATTTGCTGCCGGATGGTTGAAAATTCACAAAAAATCGGGCGTTGCCTACATCGACAGTCTGCTGCATGGTTTCGAAGAAGAAATGACGCAGCATGGAATCGGCTCTATTGCCGAAATATACAACGGCGACCCGCCACATCAGGCTAAAGGAACTATCTCGCAGGCATGGAGTGTTTCGGCGCTGTTGCAAATGTTTAGACTAATTGAAAAATACGACGCATAACCCCATTAAAATAAATTGCTTATGAAAGTTCTAATGTTTGGATGGGAGTTTCCTCCGCATATATCGGGCGGATTAGGTACAGCCTGCTATGGTCTGACAAAGGGTATGACTACATTCCCCGATATGGAAATACTGTTTGTCATTCCTAAAATGTTTGGCGACGAACACGATAAATCAATAGGTCTGATTGGCGCCAATAATGTCAATATACGGTGTAGCGACGTGCGGATTGCCGGTTTTTTGAAAAAATTTCAGCAAATAGAAGTAGGCGTCAATCTGTTGCCATACGTTACACCCGAACTGTTCGACAAATATTCTTCGGAAATCGTAAAAGGCGAAAACAGGTTCATAACGTCCGATTTTGAAGGCAAACTTCACTTCACAGGCGAATATGGACGTAATCTTTTGCAGGAAATAGCCAATTATGCAATCGTGGGCGCCACTATCGCCACAGAACAAAGTTTCGACGTCATTCACGCTCACGACTGGCTGTGCTACCCCGCCGGAATAGCCGCAAAACAAATTTCAGGGAAACCGTTGGTTATACACGTTCACGCAACCGATTTCGACCGTAGCGGCGGAAATGCAAACCCCGTCGTATACAATATCGAAAAACAGGGCATGGACGCTGCCGACAAGATTATCACCGTCAGCAACCTTACGCGAAATATCGTTATCGAAAGATACGGCATTTCTCCCGATAAGGTAGTAACGGTCTACAATGCCGTAGAACAGATTGATGTGGGCGACTTTTCCAAAAGTCAGGCTAATTTCGACGAAAAGATTGTTACTTTTCTGGGACGTATTACCATGCAGAAAGGTCCCGAATATTTTATCGAAGCGGCAAGCCTCGTTCTCAAAAAGATGAGCAATGTTCGTTTTGTTATGGCGGGCAGCGGCGATATGATGAACAAGATGATTCGTCGCGCCGCACGCTTGGGAATATGCGACAAGTTCAGTTTTACGGGCTTCCTGAAAGGCGACGACGTGTATCGCATGTTTTCGTTGAGCGATGTGTATGTTATGCCGTCCATTTCCGAACCTTTTGGAATTTCGCCGCTTGAGGCGTTGCAATCGAGCGTTCCGGTGATTATTTCACGACAGTCGGGCGTCGCCGAAATACTTAAACATGCCATAAAAGTAGATTTCTGGGACACTCACGCAATGGCGGACGCTATTTACGGGATATTGAACTATCCGGCGCTACACGTTATCTTTAGCAAACATGGAAAAACCGAAGTAGACAAAATGAAATGGGAAACTTCGGCAAAACATGTCAGAAATGTATATTATAGTCTATTTTAACCTTTTATATCCAAAAACACATGAAGAAAATTTGTCTTAATTTTCAGATTCACCAGCCATTCAGGTTGAAAAGATACCGTTTTTTCAACATCAATAATGACCATTATTACTATGATGATTATGCCAACGAATCATATATTCGTCGCATGGTCGAGATGTCGTACATTCCGGCAAATGTAGTATTATTAGACGCCATAAAGGAGCATAAGGGCAAGTTTAAAGTATCGTTTTCTATTTCCGGCACAGCGCTCGACCAGTTCGAACTGTATGCTCCCGACGTGCTGGCTACATTTCGCGCATTAGCCGATACAGGTTGCGTAGATTTTGTTGCAGGAACAGACGCTTTCTCATTAGCCTCGCTTGTGAACAAGGAAGAATTTTTTGCGCAAGTAGAATCGCATAAGGCTAAAATAGAACGCATATTCGGAAAACAGGCAAGTAAAGTTTTCTGTAACAGCAATATGGTGTACAGCAACGAAATTGGAACCATGATAGAAGAGATGGGATTTCAAGGCGTTCTGACCGAAGGAGCAAAACATATTTTAGGCTGGAAAAGTCCTAATTTTGTGTACTGCTCTGCGGCAAACCCGCGCCTGAAACTGCTGTTGCGAAATTATAAAATGAGCGACGATATACGTTTCAATTTTTCATCGCAATCGTGGAGCGAATATCCGCTGACAGCCGAAAAAATGGCGTACTGGATAGATTTGTTAGACCCCAAAGAAGAACTCGTAAACATAAGCCTCGACTATTCTACTTTCGGCGAAAAACAACCGGCTTCAACAGGTATATTCGAGTTTTTACGCCACCTGCCGAAGGCTGCGCTAAAAAAGAAACAATCTTTCGTAACGCCAGATGAACTGTTGAAGTTGCAACCCGTTGCGCCGTTGAGCATACATTATCCTATCTCATGGACAGACGAAGAGCGCGACCTCACAGCATGGCGCGGCAACGAACTGCAAATAGAAGCGTTCGATAAACTGTACGCTCTCGCCGAGCGCGTCAAACAAACGCCCGACGTCAAGTTGAAGAAAGATTGGAAATATCTGCAAACAAGCGACCATTTCCGCTTCATGAGCACCAAGTTCTACTCAACAGGACGACGCACGCCATATAATCCATACGAATCGCCCTACGATGCATTCATTAATTATATGAACGTCTTGTCGGATTTTTCCACGCAGTTGCAAAAAGTTGATGCACCCGCCGAAATAGTCGACGTGAAGGCGCTTATTATCGATTTAGCGGAAAAAGAACGCCAGTTGAAACGAACCAAACTGCAATTGGACAAGTTGCGCACAACCATCGCCAAGGCAATGCAGCAAGACGAAGAAGAATCGGAATTGGTGGAAGCTCCCGCAAAAAAGAAACCAGGACGCCCCAAAAAAGAACCTGAAAAAACGAAAACTGCCGCAAAACCACGCGGAAAGAAGTAGTTAGATTCGGAAATATTCTCGCAAAGGCGCAAAGACGCAAAGGGTTAAACTTTGGCTTTGCGTCTTTGCGTCTTTGCGAGAGAAAAGGCAGTTAAAAAAGAAAACTAAATGTTGTAAACCATGTACGGTTACGAATATGAGCGTTATCGTCGTTTGTTTCGCGCGTAAAGTTTGTGAACGCTTGGCGAAGGTTTATGCTTAAACACAAAGGAGATAGCCGTATATCGAAGCCGAAATTAATTCCTATTTCTTCGCGTCTGAAAAGTTTTTCAAAGTCGAGATCCGTGCTGCCTTGTTTACCGTTAAATCTGTAACTGTAATAGGGACCCGCAAAAACAGCCGCTCCGGCAGTAGACCAAGGCGAAGTTTGCAGCAAAAGGTTAAGTGCGCCTGTTGCGGTATGGGCGCTTACTTTTCCGTTTGGATGGCGCGCCTGAATAAAATCATAATAAACTCCGGGACGCATAGCAAACAAAGACATGTTTATAGCCATCGACAGACCCGCGCCGTAAGCGCCGGCAGGCTTGCCGTCTAACGAGCCGGCAGTATAATAATGATAGTTTGAGCCGATATTAGCCGAAAAAGCAAAAGTAAGCGTATTTCCCGGTTTGTGCTTTGCAGCTACTCTTCCTGAAGATTTGAAGTTTTCGTCAATCGAAATGTTTTGCACAAGATTGGTCAAATGTTCAGTAACTAATGCCATGCCCTCGTAATCTATCAGATGCGCCATGTCTTCGGGCTTGTGGTAAGGCGATTCCAATCCGGTTGTGACAGCCAAAGTCGGAATGCCTTTCTTGGCAAATCCTTCGGTATCGGTGGCAGTAAAAAGGCTGCGCTCAAATTTTTTCGTCTCTACGTTTAGCCCTTGAGGAATAAGATCTTCATTCAAAACGATGCGCTTTCCGTTCTTTATTGTGCCGCTTCCATCATATTGCAGATAGCCGCTTGTCTGATACCAGCCAACCATATCCACGCTAAACATCAGTTTAACGTCGTTGATGGGAAAAGGCGGATTAGCAGCAAAATCGTTTGAGCCGTAAAGTCCTATTTCTTCTGCGTCAAAGGCTATCAGTACAATAGTTCTGCCAAGCGACTGCTGTATTTCTTTCAAATTACGTCCTAATTCGATAATAACAGCCGTTCCCGAAGCGTTATCGTCGGCGCCGTTATAAATTACAAAACCATCGGAACTTACGCCGATATGGTCATAATGCGCTCCGACAATGATGTACTCGTTCTTCAAAACAGGATGATTTCCTTCGATAATTCCGACAAGATTGTTATATCTGTCGTTCATAAAAGGCATGAAATATGATTCGCCATCCCAGGGCGTAATCCCTATTTCTTCCCATTGCGCTACAATATAATTTGCGGCTTTCAAAGCATATTCGCTACCTGCCTTCCGTCCTTGCAACGAATCATCGGCAAGCGTATAAACATGCTGTTTCAATCTTTCTACTAACGGCGCTTGAGAATAGGCAACCGACGGAGAGAGTATCAACCATAATAATATGACAATAACTTTTATCTTTTTCATTTCAGTTTTTTTATATGCGAATCAATTTATATCCTAACTCCAATTATCAATACATCGTCAATTTGTTCATTTTTTGTGCCTTTCCACAGGTCGAAGTTTTCTTGTATTACGCGCTGCTGCTCTTCCATGTTTCGATTGTGAATATCGTTTAGAATGTTTTGCAGCCGACTGATTTTCATTTTTTTCCCCATCGGACCGCCAAACTGGTCGACATAACCATCGGTAAACAAATAAATCATATCGCCTTTTGAAAGTTGAAGTTCGTGATTTTTGAAAATTTTATTTTCGGTGAAATGCCCGCCTATTGACGACCGGCACCCCTTATAATGCATTGGAACTCCGTTTTGAAAAATTATGAATGGACGCATTGCCGAGGCTATTCTGGTGAAGTATGTTTCTGTGTTGATTTCGCATACAATGATGTCCATTCCGTCATTTGCCTGTTCCGAATCTCTGTTTTGATTAAGCGTTGAATGTATGTTTTCGTCCAAACTGTACAGAATATCGCCGGGCGATAGCATTTCATCGTGCAATGTAATATCCTTTATAAGCGTAGTTCCGATAAGCGACATGAACGCTCCCGGCACGCCATGCCCCGTCGAATCGGCGCAAACAATAAGTAGACGATGACTTTCAGGAAAATAGTCGAACCAGTAAAAATCGCCGCTGACGATGTCGCGAGGACGATAGAAAATAAACGCTTCCGAACAGTATTTCAGCAATGTCGCGGTAGTGGGTAAAATGCTGAACTGTATACGCTGCGCATAATTTATACTGTCTGTAATATCCTTGTTTTTCAACTCAATTTCTTCTTTCTGCCTGTGTACTTCCTTTGTACGCGTCTGCAATTCCTTCTCCAAATATTGCTGCAATTTGATGTAATTGCGTTCGCGAACGGTTATAATGATGAATACCAAACCTATAACAGTAACAACCGACAATGTGATAAACCACCATGTCTTCCAGAAGGGTTTGCGTATTTTTATGGAAATCAACATTTTTTCAGCACAATCGCTATCATTACACGCTTTTACCCAAAATTTGTAGTTCCCGTCTTCTATGCGCTGATATACGACTGTGTTGTTTTCTGAAAACGACGACCAGTCTGAATCATATCCTTCCAAAAAGTATTGATACGAAATCGATGCAGGGTCGGAATACTGTAAACCGACAAAATCGAGTTGCAGTTTGTAGCGTTTGTGACGCAAATTAATCGGTACATGAACATCGTATGGTATGTCGTTTATAATGACGCTTGTAAGGTTCAGCATTGGCGGGGCGTCCTGTGTTCGGTCGGCTATTATTTCGTATTTCATCGCCCCATCGGTCATACCGATTAATATTTCGCCGCTATTGTTCAACAGCATTGCCAACGGATTTACGTCGCCGTGTATGCCGTTGTCTACCCCGAATCTGTTAACCGTAAAACGTTCGACGTTCACACAACTCAATCCTAAACGGTGTCCTATCCACATTTGCCCGTTTCCGTCGAAAGTGATGGCATAACAAAAATCTGACGTCAAACCGTCTTCGGTTGTTAAGTTGTACACTGAATCGTTGAGTTCGTCGAAAATATAAACGCCTGCTCCGTTTGTTCCTGCGGTTCCCGCCCAAATACGTCCCTGACTGTCTTCCGCAAGCGCCGAAAATTCTGCTGTTTCATATTCGTTTTTTAGGAAGAGCCTGCTGGTATCTCTGACGTTTACCAACGAATTACCGTTGGTGGCAATCAATATTCTGTTTTTCGAATCCTTGAAAATATCACGTATGTCATTGTGTGGCAACCCGCCATCGAAAGTTGTTATTTGTTGAGTTTTTTCTTTTGTGTGAGGGTCTACGACTATTACTCCGTAGCGTGTCGCCATCCATATTTTATTGTCGGCAAAAACAAAATTTTGTATGCTGTTTACCAACGAGTTATCTTCTCGATAGAACAATGCGGCATTTTGGGCATTTCGGGACATTCTGTACAGTCCGCTTTTTTCGGTTCCAATCCACAAGTTGCCGTCATCGTCTTTTCGCAAGGCGGTAATCCTGTCATTTGGCAATCCATTGGCTTGTCCAAAAATAGTTCGCTTAATTTCGGGCTTGGCGGTTATTCTTATAATGGCGCCTGTTCCTGCAATCCAGTATTCCGTGTCATCGTCCGACATAACTGCCGTAGCGTTGTTTCCTATGGCGGTCAAATCGTCGAAAAAACAAATTGCAAGGTTGGTAATACCTGCAACTCCCTGTCCGAAAGTGGCAACCCAAAGGTTATGTCTGTTGTCGAAAAATGCCTGTTTGGCATTGTCGCTGCCCATGCCGTTGGAACTGTTGTAAGCGGTTGTTTGTGTGATTTGCATTTCGGGTGAAATTTGCAAACGCAAAAGTCCCTGTCCGAAAGTCGAAATCCAAAGATTATTTTGCGTATCTTCGTAAATTGATTGTACCTGTGCGTAATAAAGTTGGGGAATATCAAGGTATTTTGTTGTGAAGCTGTTTCCATCTATTGTAACAAAATAGACGCCATCTTCGACAGTAGCCACCCAAAATCCGTCGCCGTCCATGTTTGGCGTGATAGCAGCCACAGAATGATACGATAACTCTTCGTTAGTTGCCAAAAGTTCCACAGATTCGCCGTAGCCGTACAAATATAATCCGTCGAGCGCGCCCACTAACAATTTATCTTTCCCTGCAAAACATATTGCGCTAATCATTATCGAATTGAAACTTTCTTCTATTCGGTCTGATTTTCCCTCTGAAATGCGTAATATACCGCCTGTTTGCGCCGCTACAAGTATGTCGCCTTTCGGCGCCTGAATAATTTGCGTAACGGTTGTTTTAGTTACGGAAGTGTCGGCTATTGAAAAATTACTGCCGTCGTATTTTACCGTTACTCCGTTGCTGTAGCCAAACCACAGATTCCCCTTGTCGTCTTTGAACGATACGTTTACATTTGCAGCCGGCAAATCGCTTTGAGGCGCGCTAAAATTGATTCCATCGTAGCGACAAAGCCCCATTCCCGTTGCAAACCATATAAAACCGTGCTTGTCCTGTTCTATAGAGTACACAAATTGATGACAAAGCCCTTCTCTTACACCGTATTGCCTGAATTTGTATATTTGTGCGAATGCCGCGCTATACGGCAAAATCACAATAATTGCGAAAAAGATAAAAATTTTTTTCATTGTCTGTTATCTGTTTTGTTGCGGTGTAACCCTTTGAGCTTCTATACCGTATCTATATCTGGGAACGCCCCCAATTGGCGAAGAATATAATTTCAGATTTTCACCTTTCTGGTTTTGAACGCTGATAACCACATTGTTATTCCTGATGCCTTTTGGTATGAACTGAAAATTTAGCGATTTTCCCTTTTCGCCTTCTATAATTGTAAAATCGGTTTCAGCCCATACGTTGTCGCCCGAAACGACAATACGCAGTTCGCGCCGTACTTCGGATGTTACGCGTATTGTTCCGTCGTTGTCCCAATCGAAATTTTGCGTGCGTATGCTTCGTGTGTCGTCAGTATCTACGTATGGATAGATATGCGAGTGTTCATTGGGATTTTCGTGCAAACGGAATTTATATTCAAATGCGAATGCGTTTCCGCCTTCGATTGGTATGTTTTCAGTAGCTGATGTACTCATAAAATAGCGATATGCGTTTCCGTCGTCGCCGTCAATACCTTCGCAAACGACTTTGAAGATATAACCTCCATATTGAGGATAATGATCGCCTTGAGCGGGGTCAAACGGT
>Ga0099364_10015557_pt1 | contig 10026 bp, 4 predicted proteins | sample TergutTh196P3_FD_73070 | JGI IMG/M metagenome (GOLD analysis project Ga0099364, IMG submission 73070) | Microcerotermes parvus P3 segment gut microbial communities from Pointe-Noire, Republic of the Congo - Th196 P3 | ecosystem: Host-associated > Arthropoda: Insects > Digestive system > Gut ...
TGAATACAAAACGCAGGTATTCATCGTTGGCTTTGAGTTGTACGTAATAATTTCTCAACACGTCGCGCACTTTTTTCGCCATATCGGGGTCATTTACAAATTCTGCATAGGGCGAATCGTATTCGTCAATAAGGATGACTACTTTTTGTTTGTATTTCAAAAAAGCATTAAATATCAAGTTGTTGAACAGGCTTCCGGGCTGTTTGCTGTCGGATAACGATACGTCAAGTAGGATAGCAATTTGTTTGATCTGATCTATGATAGAACTTTCTATTCCAACTAATCCGTGATTTGTAATTACTTTGCTCATATCCAAACGAATCACCGGATAAGTCTCAAAATCCGACCTGTTCATATACTCTTCGGCATATAGCCCCTCAAAAAGATCTTTCTTTCCCGAAAATATGGCGTCAAAGGTGGAAACGGTCAGCGACTTTCCGAAACGACGCGGACGCGCCAAAAAACAAACATTGATGTTGTCAATGATGTCCACAAGGTATTTTGTCTTGTCCACATAAACGCAATTTCTCTTGCGTAACTTTTCAAAGGTTTGAATCCCTATCGGCAATTTTAATCTTTTACCTTCCATGGCGATGATTTTTTTGATGGTTGCAAAATTAGAAAATTTTTCAAAACCGAAAACAAAAAACCCCTTTTTGGGGGTTTTTTATGAAAATATCGCCCCGTAATTTTGCGGCTCATAATAATGATGGTATCACCTATGAATACATTTGTACACAAGGTCATTTTCAACAAATTGACCAAATTTTTGGAAGAAGAAGAGCTTTTCTTAACCGGCAATTTGCGCCTGGACGATATTGCGGAGCGATTGAAAACGAACAAAGTTTACGTCTCTAATATCGTCAACGAAAGGTTCAAAATGAATTTTCCGACGCTGCTCAATCACTACCGTGTGAAGAAGGCGGTTGAACATCTAAAACGGGACGATGCGCAGATCAAAACGGCTTGGAGCAAAGCCGGTTTCTGTTCTCAAAGCGCCTTCAACAAGGCGTTTAGAAAGGAAATGGGAATGACGCCTACCGAATGGTTGTCGGAAAATAAGCGCAGTTTGTTCATCAAACAGGATTCAGGAAATGCACAGTAGGATAGCAATACGCCAAGATTGTAGGCAATACATTTTTATGAATCGCTTACATTTTTTTATGAATCGCTTACATTTTATGCGAACCGACTGTTGCATTTATCGTAAAAAAATATACTCAAATTTAGTTTCATTAAAAATGAGCCATGTAATAATTATTTTTTAATCTTCTTTAATTCAATAAAAATGAGTACATTAAATTCAATTCAACCATCGAAACCGATACGCGGTTTCCTAAAAGCGTTGATAATAACGCTGTTGTTCCTGCTTCCCTGTGCATTTTCAGTACATGCCCAGGATGTGATTACCCTGAAAAACGGGGATGAAATCAAAGCGAAAGTGACGGAGATTAGTCCGTCGGAAATCAAGTACAAGCAGTTGGACAACCTCGAAGGTCCCACCAGAGTGATTGAAAAAGAGCAAGTATTCTTTATCAATTACGAAAACGGTACGAGGGAGGTATTCCATACCGTAAACGTGCAGAAGACGGAGGTGACAACGCCAACAAGCCCGACCACCGCCTCGACTGCGCCGGCTGTTGCAGCAGTTGTGCCAACACCCCCAGTGACTGCGCCCTCATTCCCGTCCTCAGAAATGCTTGCTGCCGTTGGAACGAACGTTTATCGGGGTGGATTGGGAGGGCAACTCCTCACTAAGGAACAAGTGCGGCATCAGATGGCAAATAATCCCGAAGCATTGAAACTGTACAACACCGGCGCGCGAAAGAACATGAACGGGGCGATCTTGGGTCTCGTCGGTTCGGTTATGATATCGACCACCGGTATTATGGCGGCTTACAACGCTTTGGGAGTAATAGACATCATTGTTCTTTCGGGCGTTGGCATCGGATTGACCATTCCCGGACTGACCATGTCCGCTAAGGCTAAAAAACTAACGGCAAATTCTGTGAACGTCTACAACAGTGGTTCATACGTAGCGACTACCGAGTTGAAGTTCGGATTTACCGGAAATGGCATTGCCCTTACCCTTAATTTTTAAATTTTCTTTTCAAATCATATTTTAAACCTAAATTTTAAACGATCATGAGAACAATCAGTATTCTTTTTTTGATGATGACGGGCATATTTTCAGCATATGCTCAGGATGTGATTACCCTGAAAGACGGTAACCAAATCAATGTGAAAGTGACGGAGATATCTTCGTCTGAAATCAAGTACAAGCGGTTTGATAACCTCGAGGGTCCCACCGTTGTGGTTCCCAAAGCCGACGTGTTTGCGATTACCTACGAAAACGGCGTGCGCGAGGTGATCAATGCCGTGACAGCACCCGCCCGGACAACGCCGGCGCCTGCTGCAGCTCCTGCCGCCGCTCCCCCTCCTGCGGCTACTCCTGCGGCAACAACGCCGCCTGCACAGGAAGTACAGACGCGACAAGCGCCCACAATCAACGGACCGCACAGTAAAAACTTTTACACCGGTTTTTATCTGAATCCGTTGGGATTCATTTCGGTGGGTCCCGTACTCGGTACGGAACTCACTTTTGCGCGCCACTTCATTGTCGATGCCTACCTTCGTTTCCCAAAGTTGGGATTGCTCACCGGATTTATCTGGGAAGGCACTTTTGATGTGAGCAACATATCCGGAATAGGCGTTGGCATCAGTCCCAAATTTTTCACCGGAAAACGCAAAGGCGGATTCTATGTCGGACCGATGTTCGAATATTGGACCATAGCGTATGATTGCTACGGCAGCGACCATTGGGAAGGTACGGGAATTGTTACGGCGCTCAATCTCGGATACAAGTTTCAGTTTTCATCGGGATTCTACATGCGCACCGGCGCAGCGCTCGGAGCAAGCTTCACTACCTCAGGTAAATGGAACGGTTACGAAGATTCTGATTATTCAGATGTATTCTACCTGTTGGATTTTAGTCTCGGAATTGCATTCTAAAAAAAAATGAAGATGAAAACCAATCAGCTAAAAATAATTTTATGTTTTGCAGTCGTCCTACTGCTTGGAGTTTGTACAGACGACGAGCCCAAAAGAGTACCCCGCGTCCTTCCCGAAATGTCTGTCAGCCTGAAGGCTACGGCGATAGAATTTTCGGATGACGGTCAAATAGTCACCGTGACCGGCGCTCCTTCCGGTTCGGCAACGCCCGTTGGTCATGTATTGACTACCAACGGATCGATAGTATTTACCATGACCACCAATCAGTCCACATGGGACGCCTCCGTATCAGGAGGCAGTTGGCTGCGTATCAATAAGTCGGACAAGACGTTCACGCTGACCGCAGACAGGAATGAAACGAGCAGTGCGCGCTCGGCATCCATTTCGTTGATAGCAGGCGAAGCGCCGCGTCTTACGGTAGCCGTTTCGCAAAAAGCGATGGGAAGCAATCAGAATCTGCCGAGGGTTGCCACGGCGGAGATTACGGACGTGGCTGCTAGATCGGCGGTCATGGGCGGAGTGATTAGTCATGCGGGTACGCCGCCATACACCGAACGAGGCGTATGGTGGGGCACAACCCAAAACACCGAACAGGGGGAGCGCCTCGCCATCAGCGGCAGCGGCACAGGTCCGTTCATCGCAACAATAAACCAACTCGAGCCAAACACAACCTATTACGTGCAGGCGTATGCCATCAATACGGAAGGTAAGGGAGTAGGCGAGATGTTGAGTTTTACGACTTTGGATGAGACCAAACCTGCTGCGCCAACCAACCTGACGGCAACCGCAGTTTCGTCAAGGCAAATTAATCTGAGCTGGACTAACCCTCCGAATACAACACATTGCTCTATTGACTGTTTGTTAGACGGAGAAACAGAATGGGGGATATATGTCGGTTACACTCCCGATATTTCAAGCTGGGAGTTTGATAATTGTCCACCGGGTACGACCCATTATTACCGCGTATATGCTTGGATTGCAGGAGTAAACGAACATTCTGATTACTCGAACATAGCTCATGCCACCACGAATAATATAAACGAAAATCCGCCTGTATTGACCACTGCCGACGCAAAAGACATCACCATCAACTCGGCTACACTTGGCGGGAACATTACCTATGAAGGAAGTCCTGCCTACACCGAGCGGGGCGTATGTATTTCCTTAAACCCGAATCCGAAGGCGTATGACAATACGAGATTCATAGATTCCGGAAGCGGTACGGGCGCCTTCACAGTACATGCAAGCGGTCTGCACTACAATACCATTCACTATGCGCGGGCTTATGCTATCCACGATGAGGGTATAGAATATGGCAACGAAATCAGTTTTACGACGCTATCCGAATCGACTAACCCGCCTGCGGCGCCTGCCAATCTGACGGCTACGGCGGTATCCGCCTCACAAATCAACCTGAACTGGAACAGCGTTGCCGATGCACATGGTTATAAGGTGGAACGCTCGCCAAACGGAATGTCGGAATGGACGGAGATTGAAGGCGCGGTTATCGGAACGACGTACCAAAATACGGGACTATCCGCTGGTACAACGTACCATTACCGTGTGCGCGCATATAATGCAAGCGGAAATTCGGAATATTCAAATACAACCTATGCCGCCACGTATACGACAAGCGTCAATCCGCCTGTATTGACCACCGCCGAAGCAAAAGACGTCACCACCAACTCGGCTACGCTTGGCGGGAACATTACCTATGAAGGAAGTCCTGCCTACACCGATCGGGGCGTATGTATTTCCGTAAGCCCGAATCCGAATGTGTATGACAATTTGAGATTCATAGTATCCGGCGGCGGTACGGGCGCCTTCACAGTACAAGCAAGCGGTCTGAGCGCCAATACCACTTTCTATGCGCGGGCTTATGCCAGCCACGACGGGGGTACGGAATACGGTAATGAGATTAGTTTTAAAACGCTCTCCGAATCGGGAGGCACCGTCCCTGCGGCGCCTGCCAATCTGACGGCTACGGCGGTATCCGCTGCGCAAATCAACCTGAATTGGAACAGCGTTACCGATGCAAATGGCTATAAGGTGGAGCGTTCGCCAAACGGAACCTCGGAATGGACGGAGATTGAAGGCGCAATTACCGGAACGACGTACCAAAATACAGCGCTGCCCGCCGGAACAACGTACCATTACCGCGTGCGCGCATTTAATGCAAACGGAAATTCGGGATATTCGAATACAGCCAATGCCACAACGCACACAGCAAGCGGTAGTTTGCCGGCGTTAACCACCAACCCCGTAACCACGTTCACCTCTACCACGGCAACTCTTGGCGGAAACATTTCCAACTCGGGTAATCCAGCCTACACCGAGCGGGGCGTGGTCTATGCTACCACGCAAAACCCCACTACCGCCAATAACAAAACGATAGTCACGGGGTCGGGAACAGGAAGTTTCAGCACAAATGTCAGCGGTTTATCTGCTAACGCCACGTATTATGTGCGGGCGTATGCCACCAACGATACCGGCACTGCCTATGGCGATCAGGTGAGTTTCACGACTTCGGCGGCTAATGCCCTGCCCGAACTGACCACCAATGCAGCAAGCAGTATAGCGCAAACCACCGCAACCCTTGGCGGGAACATCTCCAACGCGGGAACGCCTGCTTATTCCGAACGAGGCGTATGTTGGAGTACATCGCAAAACCCGACTACCTCCGGCAGCAAGGTAACATCCACGGGTTCGGGAACGGGCAGTTTCAGCGTTAACGTCAGCGGATTAACAGCGAACACCATGTACTACGCGCGGGCTTATGCCATCAACGAGGCAGGTACTGCCTACGGCGCGCAGGTGAGTTTTACGACGTTGGCGGCTATACCCGCAACGCCTACCGGTCTGACGGCAACCACGATATCTGCCTCGCAAATCAACCTGAGCTGGAGTAGCGTCTCCGGCGCAACGGGTTATCATGTGGAACGCGCGACGAACGCCAACGGACCATGGACGGTATTAACGAGTTCGCATACCACAACGACTTATCAAAGTACCGGGCTTTCTGCCGGTTCTACCTATTATTACCGTGTACGCGCCTACAATGCGGGTGGTAATTCGGGTTATTCGACCGTAGTAAACGCACGAACTTGGTATGCTGCGCCTGTGTTATCGGGACCATCGTCGGCTACAACCAATATCATTTTGACATGGACGATACAGTGGGATATATTGAACACAGATCGCTTTGTATTAGAAGCATCAGTTAACAATAGTGCGTGGGATGTAATAGACAATGATATATCACCTTCATTGCGTTCCATAGGTGTTGATGTAGGTACACAGCTTGCCGGAGCTACAGTTCGCTTCCGGATGAGAATCAGGAATAGCGGGGGAGTACCTCAATCAGACTACAGCGGCATTGTAACGGTGCAGATAGCGAACACGCCTGCTCCGATAACAGTAGGTCCAACGCGCAGTAATGCGTTGATATATAATTCTCTTGAAAACAATCAATCTCCGCAAGCGCAAAGCAATACTGCTTTTCCTATGGCTTGGCCTTTGGTGGGTAATAATTATTTTGAAAATTTAGTCGGATATTCTCTTCTTGCTTATCGCACGGCGTTGTATTACAATGTAAATTCGCAGATTCAAGGCAAGACTATCAAAAAGGCAGAGATCAGGATGAATGTAAATCAGTTGCCGGGAACTTTCACCGGATCGTACAATATCGAAGCGATTGCAAGTTCATGGAGCGCTTCCCTGACGTATAATCAAAGTAGCAGTTTATCAATCTATAATGGCTCGCTCATCACCAAGGCGCCTCCTACAACCGGCGCGCTTCCCTGGGTGATTGATGTGACAACCTATGTACAGAACTGGGCAAATGGGACTTGGACGAACAACGGGATTATTCTATACGATGTTACTCCATATCCCGGATTCACAGCGTTCAGAGGTTCAGAGTTTTCGAGCGTTGATCTCTACATTGAGTTTCAATAATTAGAAAAGTAAAAAAGTGAAATTTTCTACCCTGCCGGGCAGTAAATCAGTTCGGCAGGGTTTTAATTCAAAATTGAGAATGGAGAAAGGAGAATGGCAATTCGTAATTCGTAATTCATAATTCATCATTCATAATTGAATCTTGCGTTCTTTGACATGTTGGTTTACACGTAAAATATTTGAGATACTTCCGTTTGATTTTGCGTGTGAACCATCCAAGCGTGTTTACAAGTTTAATGAATCAATCGTAAATCAAAACTAAAAAATAAGTATCATGAAAACAAGAATTTCAACCATCAAAAAAATAATGGTAACGCTGGCAGTAGCGCTGGCGACAAGCGCAGGCGCTCATGCGCAAATCAATTGGAGCGGCAGCCTGTCCTTCACGGACGGGCAAACCATCAATGACGACATTGCCCTGACCGGCGATGTTACGGTGAACGTTGCTTCGGGAACAGTAAATATAAACGGAGTCATTTCTGGAGACTTCGATTTTACGAAAACTGGAGCGGGAACGTTAAGTATCAATTCGCCAAGTACCTATACCGGCGCAACTACAGTTGCCGACGGAACCCTTCAGGTGGGAAACGGCGCAAGCGGAAACATTCAAAATACGTCGCGCGTGGTTTTATCTCAAGAATCTTCGACGCTGCGTTTTGAGCCGGGCGCTGTCCTGGTATTCGAAAAAGAGATCAGCGGCGAAGGAAGTGTGGAATATAAAGGCGAAAATTCGAAAGATTTGTACTTTACCAAAGACCATACCTACAAAGGCGACACGAGCATTGAAGCGGGAATTTTGTGGCTTGGATACGGCGATGCAACGGGAAGCGTGGCAGGTAATATTGTGAACAACGACAGGCTTCGCTTCAATCGTTCGGATAACTATACCTATTCGGGCATCATTTCGGGAACGGGATCAGTAGCTAACCACTTGTCTACTGAATTGACGTTAAACGGTAATAATACGTATACGGGGCAAACAGATTTTCGAGGTACGCTCATTCTGGGCGTAAACGGGAGTATCGAAAATTCGTCTTTTGTTGATTTCTTCGAAGAGGACGCCATTTTGGATGTTTCGTCGGGCAATAAAAAAATCAAAAATATAAGTGGACGCTCGTCTGTCAAAACCAAAGTTATTCTCGGCTCGAGCATATTAACCATCGGCACAGACGGAGATAATGATGGCGGCGGCGGTTTTTACGGCAAATTTGTCGGCGATGGTTCAACGGCAACGGGTTCGGTGATCAAAACAGGCGCGGCAACGATGGGATTAGGCGGCGACAACGAAGTAACCGGCGTGTTTTCCCACTTACAGGGACCGGTAAATATGTCGGGTACATGGAAAGGCGACTATCAGATGGCTGCGGGCGCGAGGATGAGCGTCAACGGCAATCCTGTTATTGAAGGAACGTTGACGCTTGCCGACGCCGAGTTCTTTATGGATTTGACTTTCCCGCATCCGCCGAAAATTACGGTTCTGGGTAATGTGTCGGCTACGGGCGTCAACACGATGTACATCATATCGGAGGCGCAAACCGACTATACGCTGATACAGGCGGGCGGCGGATTGAACAGCGCAAGCCCCTTTACCGCAATTGTTCCCGGTTTTGACGCCGCCCTTACGGCAACGGGTAACTTGCTGAATCTTACCGCTACGTCCATCGAAACCAAAACCGTTAGGGTACTGACACAGTACGGCGTAATGTACGCGGGTACGCCCGCAACAGTTTATTTCGCCGTAACGACCTCCAAAATCAGCAACGGAAATTATACGGTATCGGTAAGCAACCTTCCGACGGGAATAACTGTTGAAGGTCAGCTCGCCATCGACAGCAACTTCGGCACGCTGTTCCTTGCCGGCGACGGCACACAGAAAGCCGGCGAGAGCAATAATCTGCGCTTGACCATTGACGGGGTTGCATCCGACGTGTTTACGCTTACCGTGTCGCCGCCTGAATATAATGCCGGATGGTATACCGATGATCCCGAAGCGACAGTTTTTCACATTGGTACTGCCCGTGAACTGGAGGAGTTCTCAGAACTTGTTAACGATGGTATCAGTTTCAGCGGCAAAACGGTGATGCTCGCCGCAGATATTGATTTGGGCGTCGCCCCGTACAACACGTTCGACGGCTGGACGCCCATCGGGTTGGAATATTACCCGTTTAGAGGAACTTTTGACGGAGACGGTTACATCATCACAAATTTATACATTGACAGAGGTTTTTATAATTATATCGGTCTGTTCGGTTTTATCGCTGAAGCCGAATTGAAAAATCTGGGCATCGTAAACGCCAATGTCACAGGCGGAAGTTCTCTTGGCAGCATGGTTGGATATGCGCAGGGAAGCAGGATATCAGCCTGTTTCGCCACAGGCTTGGTGCACGGCGCCGACGTCGGCATAGGCGCCTATATAGGAGGATTAGTGGGCAACCTCACGAATGGCAGTATCGTGGAAAACTGTTACACAAAAGTTACGGTGGTCAATTCGGGCAACACCGGCACACACACCGGCGGCATTGCAGGTCAGGTATTTGATTCGGATATTAAAAACAGTTATGCTACCGGCGCCATCAGCGGAAACTGGAATACAGGCGGTATAGCGGGATTAGTCTGGAGCTACGATGAGATAGCGCGATTAGTGAACTGCGTCGCGCTGAATCCGGCTGTAAAGGCTACAGAGCAAAGCGCAGGACGAGTGGCGGGCAGAGTCTACGACAACGGCGTATTATCCAACCTGTACGCTTTTGCCGACATGAGCGACGGCGGCGGCGAACCGTTCCTCGAATATCAATACTCGTTGAATGATTCCAACGGCGAAGATATAAATATGGAAACCGCCCTGACCGCTTCATTCTGGACAACGGCTGACCATTGGGATACGGACGCATGGGATACGGACGTTTGGACGATAGAAGACGGCAAACTGCCTTATTTGAATAATTCAGAAAATTTCACTCCGACGGTCATCACCACCAACGAACTGCCCGACGGCATGGTAGGTAAAGCCTACAGCCATACCCTCGCTGCAATCGGCGACGACATCACGTGGAGCAT
>Ga0099364_10015558_pt1 | contig 10025 bp, 10 predicted proteins | sample TergutTh196P3_FD_73070 | JGI IMG/M metagenome (GOLD analysis project Ga0099364, IMG submission 73070) | Microcerotermes parvus P3 segment gut microbial communities from Pointe-Noire, Republic of the Congo - Th196 P3 | ecosystem: Host-associated > Arthropoda: Insects > Digestive system > Gut ...
GGTGGGTGAGGGGGGGAGTGGGGGTGGTGGGGGGGGTGTTGGGGTGGGTGGGGGGTGGGTGGGGGGGGCGGCGAGGGTGTGGCGGGGGGGGGGGGGAGCGGGGGGGGGGGGGGGGGGGGGGGTAAACATGAGAATTAAGTTGATTTATATTCATTCTACATCCCCCTTCCAAAGCATACATCATGGTACACTGGGAAATATACCACAATATGCAGGTGTGTGCTTTCAATTTTCTGCTTAGCAGAAAATTGAAAATGTAGATTGGGTTTTGTTCTGTCTGATGAATTCGCTGGGAGAAATCAGGGTAAATTTGCGGAAAATGGTTGAAAAATAGGCCGAGGAGTTAAAACCCAAATCAAATGCCACATCGGTAATGGATTTTCCCTCGGTCAGGAGTTTCCGGGCTACCTTTATTTTTTGAGCATTAATGAACGCGCGAGGAGTTATACCAACCTGTTCCTGGAATTTATGCTGAAACCGGTCAAGCGAAAGGCAGGCCTCATCTGCCAATTTTTCCAGTGCAATTTCATCATGAATAGTGGCATTGATAAAATCCACCGCCTTCTGAATATCTGCAGAAAAAGAATGGCTTGTTTCCATCTGGGCCTCAACAATCTCGTGCAAAAGGTCTACCAGCCGGGAGATCCCCCTGAATTTTTCACCGTCATAAGCGGAAATAAGGAGGGAAAACATATCGGACAGATATTTTCGGGAAAAATTTACCCTCAAGTAGACGCCGGTTTGCAAATTTCCCAATTTTCGCCGCAGTTTAGCCGCCCATTCCTCCCCAAGAAACAAAAATGACGGGTCGCCTATATTCAACTGCACCCAGTATATCTCGCACATAGCAACCGGATTTGATTCGGTGCTATGCGGCAGATTGGCAGGGGTGATATACACATCACCTCCATTGATATTGTACGCCCTCCCTTCAGCATGATAAAAGAAACTTCCCTGAACCGCCAGGGTAATTTCAACACAATCACGGTGAAAATGAAGCGGCAGAGGAGCAGTTGCGGTATGAGAATGATGCCAACCCAATAAAGCCAGGCCATGGATACCCAGTTCATTGAAGGTGTATACTTTCAATCTGGGCTGGTCAACATACTCAGGCTTCAATTCAAGCATTTCATCCATACATAGTTAGTATATCATATGCTTGTTTATGTAAATACACGATGCCGGTCATCAAAATGTAAATTCATCCTGGTAACCACCTACGCCTTGACATGGTATCAATATTGTGATACAATATTTAAACATAACAGGAGGAAATATGCAGAAAACACAGGTACGGCCGGTACGCGATTTACGAAACCGATACGCAGAAATAGAGTTATTCCTAAAAAATCACGATCCGGTTATCATTACTAAAAACGGACGGGGAACAGCGGTTCTTATCAATTTTGATGATTATGCTGAAGTAGAAGAATACCTCCATGTAAAATATGTAAAAAACAAACTGGAAGAAGCCGAACTGGAGGTGCAAAAACCAGGCGTAAAATGGACAGATTATAAAAAAACCCTAAAAAAATTACGGAGCAAATATAGTGGCTTATGAGGTAAAGCTGCTGGATATTGCAGAAAAGGACATAGATGAGATATGCCAATATCTTTCTCAATTTTACCCTGGCACATCAGGCAGATTTTTAAACGCCCTTGAGAAAGATTTAGAAAATGCGAGCCATAATCCTAATATGTTTCCAAAATATGAATACAACAAGGAATACCGAAAAATGGTAACTAACGATTTCCTTACATTCTATAAAATAGACGAAGAAAATAATCGGGTTTGTATTTACCGTATTCTGCATGGGAAAAGAGACATTAGTACGATTATAAAAAAACTACACAATGGCAACCCCACTCGTAACTAATTAGAATACCGTTCCAGAAACCGTTTCATCCGTTCGCTTGAAGGATTGTCCAGCACATCCTGCGGGGAACCGTATTCAACCACAAAACCTTCATCCATGAACAGGATTGTGTCGGCAACCTGGCGGGCGAACTGCATTTCGTGCGTGACAATAATCATGGTGGTATTTTTCTCCGCCAGGCTGCGGATAACTTTTAACACTTCTCCCGTTAATTCCGGATCAAGCGCCGAGGTTGGTTCGTCAAAACATAAAATGTCGGGTTTGAGCGCCAAGGCTCGGGCAATGGCAACGCGCTGCTGCTGCCCGCCGGATAGTTGATACGGATAAAAATCCCGTTTTGCCGACAAACCGATTTGTTCCAGCAGCTGCATGCCATCCCGGTGTATTACATCAAGAATGTTTTTTTTGTTTTTTTGATAGTCCGGGAATTTTTGCGCCGCCAACTCCCGCGCCAGCACTACATTTTTAAATGCGGTGTATTGGGGGAATAAATTGAAGGCCTGAAATACCAGCCCGAAATGCAGCCGTTTTTCCCGTATACTTTGATCACTGTAACTTTCCTGAGCGTCATAGAGGATTTCACCGCGAACGAGAATGCGCCCTTCATGGAGTTTTTCCAAAAAGTTCAGGCAGCGTAACAGCGTTGTTTTTCCGCTGCCCGATGCGCCGATAACCGCCAACACCTTGCCTTCCTCCAGCGTGAAGTTGATGTTGTTTAATACTTCAGCAGTACCAAACCGCTTAGCGATGTTCTGCACTTCCAGAATAGTCATGCCCTGAAATACTCCAGTTTTTTTTCTGCATATCCAAACAGCAGAGTGAGTATCCCCACAAACAGTAAATAGAATACTCCCGTGTAAAACAGTGGCCAGATAAGCCCTCTGGCGGCAAAAAATTCCGCCTCCCTGAGAATCTCAATCACCATCACGACACGTGCCAGCGCAGTGTCTTTTACGAGCGTGATAACTTCGTTCGACATGGGGGCGAGGATTCGTTTGATAACCTGCAGGAGTACGACGCGAAAGAAAATCTGGGATTTTGTCATGCCAAGGACCTGGCCTGCTTCGTACTGGCTGTGAGAAATGCTTTCTATGCCGCCCCGGTAAATTTCACTGAAATAACACGCGTAATTAATGGTGAATGCAATAATGGCCGCGTTGAACCGTGATGATATCGGGGCACCGAAGAGCAGCCCCGGTACATAAAAAATAATAATGACCTGCAGCATCAAAGGAGTGCCGCGGACCATCCATACAATAGTTTTGACAAGGTAACGCAGCGGGGCGAACTTCGACATTGACCCGAATGATATCACCAGGCCAAGCGGAAGCGAGAATATCAGCGTCAGCGCAAACAGCAGGAGCGTGACCTGAAAACCGCCCCACAGAGTGAGCGTTACATTCCAGAATAGCATGTATTATGAGGCTGAAGCCTATCTGCCAAATGTCCTGTCCAGTACGAGTCTTTCTTCCAGACCGTATTTCCGGGCTATCTCGGCAAGGGTGCCTTCTTCGTACAGCTCTGCCATAGCGGTGTTAACTCTGTCCCTCAGGGGGTCACCCTGCCTGAAACCAATGGCGTATACCTCTGCATCAAGTTCAATATCAGAGACCATAAGGCTGGCATAATCCCCGGTACCGGCCAATTGCTGTGCAAGGATGATATCAATGATCGCGGCATCCACCGCGCCGGACATAACTTCCATAAATGTATGAATTTGCGCCGGTGTGCCGATGACTGTCCCTTCGTCCCCTACCAGACCTCTGGCCTTCGTTTCGCCTGCCGATCCTGCTTCGGCTGCGACAGTCATGCCAATCAAATCTTCCAGAGCGTTGAATTCTCCGGATCTATCGGCCCTGATAACAATAGATTGGGTGTTCAACATATAGCTGTAGCTCATATCGCACAGGCTGATCCTCGGTGTGCCGTCAGGTTCGTTGGCAGTGGCGGTAAATCCGTTCCAGATAGCGGAAATTGCCCTGGAATTCAACTCTGCAAACTTGTTTGACCACTCAATGAGTTGAAATTCGACTTCCATGCCGAGCTTTTCGCCAACGAGCAGGGCAAATTCGGTATCAAACCCCAGCCAGTTCCCGTTTGCATCCCGGTAGTTCATGGGTTCATATTCGGTAACCCCGCAAATTAACTTTCCGGCGCTCTCTTTCTCGCATGATGTAAAAGCAAAGGTCATACCAACCAGCAGTATTCCTGCCAATACCAAAAAACCAATTTTCTTCATAAATATTTTCTCCTTTATGTGTTTCTGTGCCATGCGGCGGTATCAGCATATCAAATTCAGGGAAAAGGTACTAGATGGCAAGTTGCCTCACGTTCCGGGCAGGAAATTGAGATGCAGGCTAGACCCCCCCCCTAAAACAAAGTACACTCATAACAAGGAAGGTATAAATGAAAAATAAGGTATTACTATTGGTTGTTTTTGCGTTAGCGGCTGCCTCGGTGTACGGAGCCCCTTCACAGGAGGTTTCACCGGGAACAAGCGCAACAAACACGGGGCAACTCTCCCCTCAAGTTTTCCGCATGGCGCGGAATGCAGTGTTCGAGGTTGTTTTGGAAAAACCGGCCGAAGACCCCACAGTGTATGAAAAAGAACTGGATTGGGACATGATTCCCTTTGCCATCAGGAATGACCAATATTATTCCATCGGAACAGCCTTTGCCATTTCCAATACCGAACTAGTAACCGCCTTCCATGTCATTAACCTGAGCTTTGAAAGCATGGTTTTTGACAAATACTATATCCGCGATTCACAGAAAAACGTCTACGAAGTAGATCAGGTAATTGGAGCATCAAACGAGAGGGACTATCTGATCTTTACCGTAAAAGGAAAAACCTTTGACGAGTACTTTGAGTTTGAACGTCAATACATTATAGGCGAGCCGGTGTTCAGTATAGGAAACGCATTGGGTGAAGGCATTGTTATACGCAACGGTCTCGTGCTTGGCACGGTTCCCGAAGAGGATTCGGGGAGGTGGAATTTACTGAAAAGTTCCGCCGACGGTAATCCGGGAAATTCCGGCGGGCCGCTGGTAACCCCGGACGGCAAGGTAGTTGCCCTGGTCATTGCCCTGCGGGAAAATATACTGTATTCGGTTCCCGCCGAGGTCATTCTCGACGGCAGCCTCACAGAACTGCCGGTTCGGAACAGGTTTCGCTTTGGCCACTTGATACTGGCGAATAACATGAACAGCGTGTTTGAAACCAGTGTTCCCCTGCCCAATGCCTACACTGAGGTCAGGCAAAAAATCCGTGAAGCCTATATCCCCTATTACGATACCGCCATGACGACTCTTTTTGAGCAGGCGCCGGAATACCTTACCGGAGCGAACAATGGATTTCTCCTTAACAGCACATTGTCATCGATATTTCCGGAAGTAAGTTTTGTTGATGCCAATGATGATAACTGGAAACTCTCTGACCTCAACAGGAGATCCTACATGCTTGAAGATAACGGGCGGTTGATTCACGCTTCGGTATCAGGCATGCACTTTTACAAACTCAAACGACCCGCTTCGGTTTTGGCAGAAACGGCCAATACCGATCCCAAATATATAATGGATGTTATTCTCCAGAACATCCGCAGCGAACGGACGTTATGGGGCAATGACCGATACAGGATTCTGTCTTTTGGGGATCCGGCTTCCATCGGGTCTTACACGGATGCTGTCGGAAGAACCTGGATCACCGCTTATTGGATCATCGGTTATGAAGATGATGTCCAGATCATGTTTATCCTTCCCCAGCCCAACGGCCCAACTGTAGTAACCACCAGGCAAAACAGCGCTCTGCTCCAGGATTACGAGTGGGATTTGCGAAAAACATGCGATCATTTATTTACCGCCTACGATGGTTCTTTTGAAGAATGGAGCGATTTTCTCACCCATGAACGATTCATTCCGGATTTTCTGAAGGAAATGCGTTTTGTGTGGAACAGCGAAGAAACGTATTTTGATTTCAGCAACGGTCATTATTCCATTAAAGCAAACCATGAAGTATTTGACTGGAACGACAATTCCGAACTGTTTCTGGCTCCTTCATGGTACCGGTACAATAACCAGCTTGAATGGGGCATTCGCAGGATAATCCTGTACGGAGATCAAAGAGGCAAGGAAGCGGTCTATTTTTACCGGAACGTACGGCCGGATCCACGGCTTGGTTCCAATGCCATGGAAAACTGGAATGATATGGCTTTGGAGAAATTTCCCTATGACGGAGCTCCTGTTATCTCCGCCAGAGACAATACCGGCTCCATCGGCGCTGTCCTGCAGGCCCGCCAGCCAGATCCCCAGACGGTATTTTCCCTCTATCTTTCCATGGATGATCCTCTCAACGAAGATGACCTCATCAGCCGTTTCCACGCATTGAAAGAAGGAGTTTCCATAGAGCGCTAGAACAGCAAACAACACTCTCTGCTCTCTATATACTAAACTATGCCTCTTTTGAAAATTACCGATGAAACCTTGCAACAGGCAGCGGATGTTTTACGCCAAGGCGGACTTGTCGCATTTCCCACCGAAACTGTCTATGGTTTGGGCGGCGATGCGTTTAATCCTTCCGCTCTTGCAAAAATTTTTGAGGCTAAAAACCGTCCCTCTTTTGACCCGTTGATTATCCACATTGCCGCTGCGGAGACGCTGGAAAAAATCTCAGACCTTTCCGCATTGAATACGGCTGAACGAAAAATTCTTGACATGGTAACCGGCGAGTTTTGGCCGGGGCCGCTTTCGGTGATTCTGCCCAAACAAAAAACCATACCCGGTCTTGCCACCAGCGGCTTGCCGACTGTAGCAGTGCGCCTTCCTGCCCACGATACGGCGCGGCGGCTGATTGAACTTTCCACCGGTGCAGTTGCCGCTCCAAGCGCCAACCCATTTGGGTATCTCAGCCCTACAACGGCACACCATGTTTTCCAGTCGTTAGGCGAAAAGGTTGACATTATTCTTGACGGCGGTTCAACGCAGGTGGGATTGGAATCTACCGTGCTGGATATTTGTCATGGACAGCCCCGTATACTTCGCCCCGGCGGTACGTCAAAAGAAGCAATTGAAGCGCTGATTGGTGAAGTTGCATCCGGTTCCGGGGACAATGTACTTTCACCGGGAATGTTACCAAGCCACTATGCTCCGCGTATTCCCCTTACAGCGCATGATCGTCAAACATTGTTAGACATTCCCGATGACGGGACAAGCGCATTTCTCTTTTTTGACAGCGCTTCACGCGATTCCTGGTTTGCCAGACAGCCGTTTCAACATAATGCATTCACGGCAGTACTTTCCGAATCGGGGAATCTGCAAGAAGCCGCGGCAAAGCTGTTTGAATCCCTGCATGATTTGGAAAAACTGAATATCAAACAAATACACGCACAGCTTGCGCCCGAACACGGCCTTGGCATCGCGATAAATGACCGGCTGCGGCGGGCATCTTCCCGATAAGATAAATTGCCGGTATACTGATTTTGATAATCTAAAGCAGGGGGATTGTTGTGAGTCAACACGTTGTATCGGCTCTGGTGGAAAACCGGGCAGGAGCATTAAGCAGGGTGTCAGGCCTTTTCAGCCGCAGAGGGTTTAACATCGACAGCTTGACGGTGGGTGTTACCGAGGATCCTTCGATTTCAAGAATGACCATTGCGGTGCGCCTTGACTCGGATGGCAAGCAAAAATCCAACAAACGGATACTGGAACAAATCGTAAAGCAGCTTGATAAACTTGTTGATGTGATCGCCGTGCGTGAACTGGACAACGACTCATGCCTGCGCCGTGAAATAATGCTGGTAAAAATCGGTGTTACTGAGCAAACGCGTCCTGCAGTCCTGGAAATAACCGGAATTTTCCGCGCCCGTGTTGTGGATGTTTCTCCCGAAACCATCACCGTGGAAGCAACCGGCAGCCTGGATAAGTTAAACGGCCTATTGCTGCTGCTGCGGCCCTACGGAATTATGGAACTTGCCCGTACCGGCATGGTTGCGCTGGAACGGGGAAGCAAAATGCTTTCAGCTTAACAAGGTATCACCCTCGATCAATAACCTTTGCCAGAGCTAAAAATTCATCCAGGGTTAATGCTTCCGCACGATTGCTGCCGTTCAAGGCGCATGCTTCCAGTGCTTCTGCCGCCGCTTCCGCAGGTTTTGCATGGTAATTGCGTGACGCGAAAAAACCGGTCAGGTTGTTTTTAATGGTTTTTCTGCGGGATGAAAACAATTGCCGGACAAGCGGATAAAAACAGGACGGCACCGTTAATGCGTCCTCCCGCCGTTCCAGCAGAACAGCCTGGGAGTCCACATTGGGCCGGGGATAAAACGAAGCGCTTTTGATAACCATGAGCGGCTGCACACGGTACGCCGATGAGCAGAGAACCGAAAAAGAAGAATAATCCGGGGAACCGGCAGCAGCGGCCATACGCAGCGCCACTTCCCGCTGTACGGTAACAACAATCCGTTTGAAAAAACGTTCCTGTTCAATCAATTGTGCCAGAAGCGTCGCGGCGATATTATACGGCAGATTTCCCAAAAGGTAGCGGGAAGGGGGCTGGGACGGCCAGGTTTTCAGCACATCTCCTTCAACCAGGGTAAAAAAAACATGTGTGTCCCCGGCAGAACCATGTCTGTCCCCAGTAGAACCATGTGTGTCCCCGGTAAAATCATGTGTGTCCCCAGAAAATAGCTCCTTGAGTATGCGAATGAAACCAGGATCAATTTCAAATGCACGAACAGACAAACCTTTCTCAAGCAACAGCGCAGTCATGGCGCCAAGGCCGGGGCCAATTTCCCAGACATCCGAATCGGCATCCAGCGCGTCAACCAATGCCTGCCGCACAGCCGGGTTAATCAAAAAATTCTGCCCGAATTTTTTCCGCATACCCAGACCGTGTGCTTCGAGAAAAGCCCGCAAGCTTGCCGCTGAATTGTAATTGGGCGCAGGCATTAGGCGCGCCATTAGGCAAACGGCTCCAACCGGCTGGTTATGACACGGCGGCGGTAATCAAACCAGACCAGCAGTCCCGCTATGACTAACGACAAAAGTAAAACCGAAGCAGGATGCACCGTTATACCGGGGACATACGAAGCCAGTGAGGCTGTTATTTCCATCAGCCGGTACAAAAGGGACAGAGGAAATCCCATCAGGGATGATACTGAAGGATGAATGAGGTCCAGAACCAGCCATATCATCGAGCCGACCATAAACACCATGGTCAGGGGGGCCAGTATAAGCCCTGCAATTATGCCAATGGGACGCAGGTCGTTAAAAAACCAGGCCATTACCCCGGCTGTCGCAATAAATGCGCCCAATGAAGCGGCAAGGGGCTGGAGGAAAACAGGCGGAACCATGCCCCTGAATATATTGGTAATCATACCGCCAAAAATAATAATCCCCGCAAGAGCCATATATGAGAGAATAAACGAAATGGAATTACCGGCATGGGGCGTGACCGCCAGTTGGATAAGAAAAGCCATGCACAGAAGGGCAAGAACATCCCGTTTGAACATTTTCAACACGGCCAATACTCCCAGGAGGTACATCAAGGCTGCCCGAATCAGGCTTGGAAGGGGGCCGACAATAAAACAATACACAATAATGATGCCGGCGCCGGTTAACGCCGCAGGCCGCAGTCCCAGGGGTTTTTTAAGCAGGAAGGAAATGATCGCGATCAGCACGGCAAGGTGCATTCCCGAAAGGGCAAGAATGTACGAACACCCTGCCTGGCGGTACTGCGTAGCAATGCTTGTATCAAGGTTGTCGCGTATGCCAAGGAGCAAAGCAAGCGAAAGGCCACCCCAGTCATCACCTGAAAAACGCTTTGTAAGCCCCAGCCGCAGGCCGGTTCTGAAACGCTCAAGCGGCGGTGCGGCAGCGGTGACATGCAGCGACTCAGCACTGAAAGTATATCCGCCTCTGTCGACGGGACGGAGATTCCCTTCGGCAAATACCTCTGTCCCTCTGCCAAACTCGCGCAAACGTTCAACATTTTCTTCCCGAAAAAAAACGGTAACGTCACCTGCGGCTGTAGCTCGTACGCCTGAACCCATGACCATTCGCAGCGAAAGTGTTGTCATTGCCCGTTCTCCCGAAACAGGCCTGGGGTCATCGAGCACTATGCCGGAAATGCCCGTTATGGTATCTTCGGGAATG
>Ga0099364_10015559_pt1 | contig 10025 bp, 8 predicted proteins | sample TergutTh196P3_FD_73070 | JGI IMG/M metagenome (GOLD analysis project Ga0099364, IMG submission 73070) | Microcerotermes parvus P3 segment gut microbial communities from Pointe-Noire, Republic of the Congo - Th196 P3 | ecosystem: Host-associated > Arthropoda: Insects > Digestive system > Gut ...
ATTATTATCGGGACAAAGTAGCGTCTAATTCAGAAAAATACATTATTTTTGCGCCCGATATATCAAAATCCGTTTTTTATGAAAGTCAAGCACATCGGCCTTTTTCTGTTTTTTTTATTTGCATATAACCTCGGTTTGGCACAAATTAAACCGGCATTGTTCTCGACAGTCGACGAGAAAGCGATGCGTCAATGGGTTGATTCCGTTTTTAATACGATGACCCCAGACGAACGCATCGGCCAGCTGTTCATGATTATCGTTGAGCCTGTGAACGAAACAAAAAATATGACGCGGGTCGCCAACCTTATCCAAAAACAAAAAATCGGCGGCATATTATTTCAGAAAGGCGACCCTGAATCGCAGGTAATCATCACAAATCGGGTACAAAAAGAAGCGCGCATCCCGTTAATGATAGCGTTAGACGGCGAATGGGGCTTGTCTATGCGGTTGAATAACACGACGCGCTTTCCAAAAAACATGATGATTGGCGCCGTCGCCGATCTGACGCTTATCGAGCAGTATGGCGAAGAAGTAGGCCGCCAATGCCGCGAAATGGGCATCCATGTCAATTTCGCACCGGTAGCCGATGTGAACAGTAATCCGGGGAATCCCGTCATCGGCATTCGTTCGTATGGAGAAGACCCCGCAGATGTAGCGAGCAAAACAATCGCTTTTTCGCGCGGGCTTGAAAAAGCGGGCATTATTTCCGTAGCCAAGCATTTTCCCGGACACGGCGACACGCAAAACGATTCGCATAACCTTCTGCCCACCATTCAACACAGCATCCAACGCTTAAACAACGTCGAGCTTTATCCTTTCAAACAATATATCAACAGCGGCCTGTCGGGTATCATGACAGCCCACCTCAATATTCCGGCTTTAGGTACGGATGGGCGTCCGAGTTCGCTATCATATCAAGTCGTGACAGACCTCTTGCGGAATCAGATGGAATTTGAAGGGCTTTGCTTTACCGACGGATTAGCCATGAAAGGCGCCGTCGTCGGCAAAAATGAAAACCTCGCCGTACAAGCCCTGATTGCAGGAAACGACATTTTATTAGGCCCCGTAGACCCTGAAAAAGATTTTGAAGCCGTCAAACAGGCCGTCAAAGCCAAGCAACTGAATATGTCGGACATCGACAACCGGTGTCGCCGCATCTTATGCTACAAGTATATTGCCGGTCTAAACCATGTCAAACCATTAGCGCTTAACGCTTTAGATGAAAGGCTTAATACACCGCGCGCGAAATGGCTGAATGCCCGTCTGAACGCCGAAGCTATTTCGGTCGTCAAAAACGACAACGACCTTATCCCCATCCGGCAATTAGACCGAAAACGAATAGCTGCCGTTGCGCTGGGAGGCGCCAACGAATTGAATTTTCACCTGATGTTGAAACGATATACCGCTGTGGACTGCTTCAATATGCCAAATAATATGAGCAGCGAGGAGAAGAAAAAAATATTCAATCGCTTAGAAGCGTATGATTTGATTATTTGCAGCGTGCATGACAACCGGTCGGAAGAAAGTCGGGAATTGGAAAAATTAGCCGCTACAAAAGAATTTATCTATTCCTTTTTTACACTCCCCTACCGCTGTACCGGATTTCAATCATCTATCCAAAAGGCGCAAGCCGTTGTCATAGCCTACGAGCCTACATCGTCGGCCGAAAATTATGCCGCTCAGGTTCTTTTCGGCGGCATGCCGGCCATTGGCTCATTACCCGTCAGCATACCTGAGCTGTTTCCTTTAGGGACAGGCATCCTGACCGAAAAAACAAGATTGGGATTTCATCAACCGGAAGAAGCAGGCGCTAATCCGTACAATTTTCAAGCCATTGATACCATCATCAGCGAAGGGCTTGAAAAAGAAGCCTATCCGGGCGGACAGCTCCTCATTGCCAAGGATGGCTTGATTATCTATCATAAAACGTTTGGCTATTATGATTTTTCAAAAAAACAAAAGGTAACCGAAAATACCGCCTACGATCTGGCTTCCGTCTCGAAGGCTACCGGCACACTGCTGGCGGTTATGAAATCGTATGACGATGGAAATTTCCAACTGACCCATAAGATTTCGCAATATGTACCGGAGCTGAAAGAGACCGACAAGCAAAATATTATCATCCGCGATTTACTCTATCATCAATCTGGGCTGCCTGCTACCATCGCTTTCTACACGCAGGCTATCGACAAAAACAGCTACACCGGCTCGCTGTACAGCAATAGAAAAGACGCCGCCCATCCGGTGCAATTCGATGCGCGCACGTTTGTGAATACTAATTATAAATATGACCCTGCCTTAGTTTCAACCGCAGAGAAAACGGGTTTTACGACTCAAGTAGCGCGGGATTTATTTTTACACGACAGCTTTGCCTACGACAGCATCGTTTCAGGGATCGCAAATTCCCGAATGAGCGCTTCAGGCACGTATGTATATAGTTGCATCAATTTCATTCTCCTCAAAATGATGGTCGAACAGCAGACAAAAGAGAAGATGGATGTGCTCTTGCAAAAAAACTTTTTCAGCCCCTTAGGCGCCACATCCACCACCTACAACCCGTTGCGCAAAATGGATGTATCGCTTGTTGCGCCATCCGAAAACGATCGGTTTGTCAGACGCCAAAGCCTTCAGGGATATGTTCACGACGAAGCAGCCGCCTTCCAGGGGGGCGTATCTGGCAACGCAGGACTGTTCTCGAACGCCTTCGACTTAGCCAAAATCATGCAACTCTACCTCGATAACGGCATGTACGGTGGGGAGCGCTACCTGTCGGAAAAAACATGCCGGATGTTTACAGGCAGCAAATCGCCCGTCAGCCGACGCGGATTGGGCTTCGATAAACCCGATGCCCGCAATCCACAGCGCTCACCCTGTGGCCTGTTAGCGCCCCAAGCCGTTTATGGCCATACCGGATATACCGGAACCTGTTTTTGGATCGACCCGGAGAACAACCTGTTTTTCATCTTCCTCTGCAATCGCACCTATCCGACGCGCATGAACGGGAAACTCTTCGCATTAGATATACGAACCCGCATCCAGGATGAAATCTATAAATCGTTAGAGCTTGATGCAAAAGAAGAATAAAACTTACTGGAACTTCTTGTTAAGCAGTATATGGACGCAAACGCCCAAAATAATAACAAGCAGACCGGCTCCCAGCATCGTATTACTTCTCAAACCCGTAAACCCTGGGACAGCTAATATACCAACTCCAATCAGCAGGACAATAGCGCCCAAACTCTTCATTAATGTACTCATTGTATTAATTTTTAATCTGTTTCTTCGATTTTCTGCCACAAATAACGTAATAATAAACCGATTTGAAAAATTTTTTAAGCAAAAAAATTTAAATATGTCCTTTTTTCCTCTTATTTTTGCAGATATTTCAATTCAATGTTATGCTAAAGATACTCTATAAAGTCTACTTCTGGCTTATTGCCGTCCCGCTTTTCGTCGTTTCGACCATCTTAACGGCCTCGATTGTTATCATCGGCTGCTCTTTAGGCGGAGAAAATTTTTTTTCCTATTATCCGGGAATGGTCTGGTCGCGTTTGACCTGTATTTTGACGCTATGCCCCGTCAAAGTTAAAGGACGCGAACACATCCACAAGAAACAATCCTACGTTTTTGTTTCCAACCATCAGAGCGCTTTCGATATCTTCCTCATTTACGGCTACTTAGGCGTTCCTATCAAATGGATGATGCGTAAAGGATTAGCCAAAATTCCTTTCGTCGGATACGCCTGCCGAAAGGCCGGTTTTACCTTTGTCGACAACACGTCGGCTCGTGCCGCGCATAAAAGTATCCGCGAAGCCGAGCTGAGCCTTAAACACAACCGCTCGCTGATCGTCTTCCCCGAAGGGTCGCGCACGCCCGACGGCCATCTGGGACAGTTTAAGCGGGGCGCCTATCAAATAGCCGTCGAACGGCAACTGCCTATTGTGCCCCTGACGCTGAATGGGCCTTACAAAGTCATGCCTATCCATTCATGGAACATCCGACCGCACCGGATAGAGATGATTATTCATCCACCGATCGATTCTCAAAAGAAAAATGGAGACGATAAAGAGCGTTTACAGCAGCTCTTGGAGACCACAAAAACGGCTATTTTTTCAGATTTATGGGACGAATTTAAATAATTTTCCTAAAATTGCTTGTTTATTTAAAATTTATCCGTTCCTTTGCAACGCATTATTTATTTTTTTAATCTTTATTTTATGAACATTTACGTAGGAAACCTGAACTATCGAGTTCGGGAAAATGATTTAAAATCAGTGATGGAACGATACGGTACCGTAGATTCCGTCAAAGTAGTCAAAGACCGGGATACCGGACGCTCGAAGGGCTTTGCTTTTGTTGAAATGCCGGATGATGACGAGGGGCAGAGAGCTATCGAAGAATTGAATGAAAAAGATCTGGAAGGCCGTCAGATGGTGGTCAAAGAGGCTTTACCTAAAAAGTAAATCGACTTTTTTCTTCAATACATAACTTCTGCTTGTGAGAGGGCAGAAGTTATTTTTTTGATTCGTATTACATAGCTATGAAGGGTATTTTTGCAAATCGTTCCGCCCTGTTTCATACGGGCGTACTTTTTTATCTGTTTTTGCTCGGATTATTAGTTGGTACGGTTATCGGTATAGGCATCGAAAGTGTCTTCATAACACTTCCTTTGCCGTCTACCGGTAGCTCACAACTGTATTTCTATCGGACGCATCTGTTTCAGTTCTGCTCCAGTATCCTGATGTTTCTGATGCCGGCGCTCATCACGGCTTATCTCTGCAGCCATACGCCGGGCGATTTTTTACACATCCGTAAAATCAAGGACGCCCGTGTGTTCGTTCTGGCTGCCCTGATGATGCTTTTCTTATCACCATCCATTGATCTGACGGCGTTTATCAATTCAAAACTCAGCCTGCCCGAATGGATGGCGCCGTTAGAAAACTGGTTCCGTGAGACCGAAGACCGTCTCAATGAACTCACACAAGGCCTGTTGTCTGAAAAGGGGTTTATGCCTCTCATCGTCAATTTTTTGGTCATTGCGGCGCTTGCCGGCGTGACTGAAGAATTTTTATTTAGAGGGGCTTTGCTGTCCATCGTCCGAAAAAAAATAACTAAACCCCATGTAGCTATCTGGCTGATAGCCATACTGTTTAGCGCTATTCATTTTCAGTTCTCCGGTTTTATACCCCGCATGTTGCTGGGCGCTATGCTGGGATATATGCTCTACTGGAGTAAAAGCATCTGGATACCCGTATTCGCCCATTTCCTCAATAACGCTATCGCCGTAACGGTCAGCTATATACATATCGACCATCCCGACGTCTTGGGATTGGATACGATACATGAAAACATGACAAGGTGGGAATGGATTGCTTATTGCGCTGTTGCGATTCTGGGAATCATGATGTTTTTATTATGTGCGAAAGGGATGAAAAGAATCAGCGCGAGCTAAATGCTCTTTTTTCGGAGTTCAAAATCGCGGCCTAAGTATTTCTCGCGGACGATTTCATTGTCTGCAAGCTCTTCAGCCGTGCCCTGGAACAGAACTTTGCCCTCGAAGAGCAGATAGGCGCGATCGGTAATACTCAATGTCTCATGGACATTGTGGTCGGTTATCAATATGCCGATATTTTTATGCTTCAATCGGCCAACGATGGTTTGAATATCCTGAACGGCTATGGGATCGACGCCTGCAAAAGGCTCGTCGAGCATGATAAATTTCGGGTCGATGGCCAAACAGCGCGCTATTTCGGCGCGACGACGCTCACCCCCCGAAAGACGGTCGCCTATGTTTTTACGCACTTTCTGAAGACCAAACTCTTCTATGAGGCTCTCTATCTTTTCATGCTGATAATCAAGGGGTTTATGCGTCATTTCAAGAACCGCCCTGAGATTGTCTTCCACCGTCATTTTCCGAAAAATGGAAGCCTCCTGCGCTAAATACCCGATACCCCTTCGAGCGCGCTTGTAAACGGGAAAATCGGTAATTTCCAAGTCATCTAAAAAAATTTTTCCGTTATTTGGCGTCACAAGTCCTACCGTCATGTAAAAAGTCGTCGTTTTACCTGCGCCATTCGGCCCTAACAACCCGACGATTTCACCCTGTTTCACATTGACTGACACATGATTAACTACGGTACGATTGCGGTATTTCTTCACCAAATCCTCCGTCCTCAAAACCATCCTTTTTTCTTCCATATTTTTTAAAATTGCGACAAAGATACGTTTTTTTTTGTTTTTCTTTTGCTATTACAAAATTTAATACTACTTTTATGCGCTGAAATTGAACATTTTTATTGACCACATTTTATTGACATGAAAAAGAGTAAATTACGTATGGGAATCGTAGGCGGGGGGTTAGACGGCTTTATTGGCGCCGTCCATATTCGTGCCGCCTTAATGGAGAGTAAGATTGAATTAGTTTGCGGATGCTTTAGCATTGACCCCGCAATAGGTTATGAATCAGGGCGTTACTATGGCGTAGCGGAGAACCGGATTTATGCGACCTATCACGAAATGTTTGAAAAAGAGGCGCTTTTAGCCGACGACGAGCGGATGCAGTTTGTCGTCGTCGTAACGCCTAATCACGTTCATTACGAGCCTGCAGCCATGGCTTTAGACCGTGGCTACGACGTTGTAATCGACAAACCGATGACATTTTCGTTAGAGGAAGCCAAATCATTACGGGAAAAAGTGGAAAGCAGCGGGCGAACGCTTGCGCTGACGCACGTTTACACCGGTTATCCGGCCGTCAAGGAAGCCAAAGCGCGTATCGCGCGCGGCGACCTCGGAACCCTGCGCCGCGTATTCGTGGAGTATTCGCAAGGATGGCTCGCGCAACGCATTGAATTGCAGGGAGGTAATAACGCCGGTTGGCGAACCGACCCCAAGACATCGGGCAAAGGCGGATGCGTAGGCGACATCGGAACACACGCATGGCACCTGAGCGAATATGTGACGGGGCTGAAAGTCACGGAAATGTGCGCCGAGTTGAAAGCATTTGTGCCCGGCAGACCGATTGACGACGATGCGGCTGCGTTCCTGCATTTTGAAAACGGCGTTACAGGCATCCTGCAATCCACACAAATCGCTACCGGAGAAGAAAATAATATTCGTATTCGGATATACGGCGATCAAGGCGGACTTGAATGGCAACAGCAGGAACCAAACACGCTTTATGCCAAATGGGCAAACAAACCGACCGAACTGATCCGAATCGGTAAAGGATACGGTAGCCTCAGCGACCTTGCCAAGTGGAATATACGTATTCCGGGCGGCCATCCCGAAGGATTCATAGAAGCCTTCTCTAATATATACCGGAATTTTGCGATGACGGTGAGCGCGCGTGCCGACGGCGAAGCGCCGAGTGTGGAATGTCTTGACTTCCCCACCGTTTACGATGGCGTGAGAGGGATGCAATTTATTGAAACAATGATCGCTGCAGGCTATAACAACGACAAAAAATGGGTGAAATGGGTAGAGTAAAAAAGGAGAAGAGCGAAAAAAAGAAGAAAATAAGAATAGGCAAGAAAACATGGATTTTCTTTGGCGGAATAGCGCTCGGATTTGCTATTTTCGCTTCCATGTATCAAGCATCCGTCTATTTTTCAACGAACGAATCGTGTATGATCTGCCACGTCCATCCGCACGTTGAAGTTAGTTGGAAACTTTCTACGCATGTAAACAATCGTAGCGGCGTGACCGTCGCTTGTGTGGATTGTCACCTGCCCCCAAAAAATCAGACGGTCAGCCACTATTCGGCAAAAATCAAATTAGGTGTCACCGACCTCTGGGGATACCTGACAAAGGATACCGCCGATTTCAACTGGGATCTGAAGTCCGAATTGGAAAATGCTGTAAAATACATCCCTAACGCATCATGTAAGGAATGTCACAAAAACCTTTTCCCTGCCGGTATCAATGACGATGGCATCACGGCGCATCTCTATTACGAAGACAACGAAAAGAAACGTAACTTGCAGTGTATCAGTTGCCATTTAGACGTCGGGCATTATAACCCGAACTATACGCACGGAAAGATGACAGGCATCAAAGGATTTAACGTCGAGGTTTCGGGTCCTATTTTTGAAGCGCCTGCGGTAGTGACGTCGTTTGAAAACTTTACCGAACAGATACCCGGTACGGATCAAACGATTGAAATGATCGCTATCCAGGGTGGAACTTTCAAAATGGGAAGCGATAAAAACGAACCCTTCCACAAAGAAGATGAAGCACCGGTGCGTAATGTCACCGTCAGCTCGTTTTTTATGTCGGAGATTCAGGTCACTTGGGATCAGTATTGGACATTCTACTTACATACCATGAGCGAAGGCAGGACACCGCCCGAAGTCATTTATGCAAATAATACGGATCCCGATGTTGACGGCGTATCAGGACCGACGTCTCCGTATGGAGCCGCTGACCAGGGTTGGGGAACCGGATCGCGTCCGGCTATCACCATGACGCATTATGGAGCCGAAACCTTCTGTCAGTGGTTGTCGCTTCAAACAGGCAAAAAATATCGGCTTCCTACCGAAGCCGAATGGGAATATGCCGCGCGAGGAGGTACTGAAACGCCTTATTTCTTTGAAGGGAATCCAAAAGATTTTTCCGACGTGGGGTTCAAGCGTAAGTTTTTCGCGCCTAAAACGGAGGTTATCAGCGATTATGTCGTTTACAGGAAAAACAGCGGAAACCGCACACAGGAACCTGATGAAATCAAACCAAACCCGTTCGGTTTAAAAAACATGTACGGCAATGTGTTTGAATATTGCGCGGATAAGTATGCAGCTAATGCTTACAGCAAAACCGATTTGAATGTAACCAATCCGATTGAGACCGAAGGCAATGAATATGTAGTACGCGGAGGATATTATAATTCCGATGCCGCTGATTTACGCTCTGCCTCCCGCGCTCACACCGAACATGACGACTGGATCAAAACAGACCCGCAACAACCGAAAAGTATCTGGTGGTACACCGATATGAAAGGGATCGGGTTCAGGATTGTATGTGAATCGGATTTTTTGAATTAGGAATTAGGAATTAGGAATTAGGAATTATATATTTTTTTACTTTTAAAAAACATTTATTATGGAAAATAACAGTATTAACAGAAGAACCTTCCTGAAAAGCACCGCCATGGTCGGCGCTGCAGGAATGGTGGGAACAGGCAGTGTATTAACGTCTTGTGGAAACAAAGACGATGGCTCAATCAAATACACCCCTCTAAAGGAGCCAGGAACATTTTATATTCCTGAATTACCCGATCTGGCAACGGATGGAAAAGAACTGAAAGCCGGAGTAATCGGTTGCGGTGGACGTGGAAGCGGCGCAGCATTCAACTTCCTCAATGCAGCTAACGGCGTGACAATCACAGCGTTGGGAGATACGTATAAAGACAGAATGGACGGATTAGTTAATAGTCTGAAAAAAAACAAAAACATCGACATTCCGCCCGAAAAATGCTTCACAGGATTGGATGCTTACAAACAAGTAATTGACAGCGGTGTAGATGTGGTTATCATTGCTACTCCGCCCTTTTTCCGCCCCATGCATTTCCAATATGCAACGGAAAAAGGAAAACATGCTTTTTTGGAAAAACCGCTTTTTGTCGACCCGGTAGGTTATCGTTCGATAATGGCAACATCCAAACAGGCGGAGGCTAAAAATCTGTGTGTATACACCGGCACACAACGCCATCACCAACGCAATTATGTTGAATCATACAAAAAAATCATGGAAGGAATGATCGGTGAGATTACAGGCGGTACCGTATACTGGAACGGCGGTAAACTATGGCATGCTGATCGTCAAGCCGGATGGAACGATCTCGAATGTATGATACGCGACTGGGTAAACTGGACATGGTTATCCGGCGATCATATTGTGGAACAGCACATTCATAACTTAGACGTATTTACATGGTTCTCAGGGCTTAGACCGATAAGAGCGGTAGGATTCGGTTCCCGCCAGCGCCGCGTCACAGGCGATCAGTTTGACAATTTCAGTGTCGACTATACAAT
>Ga0099364_10015560_pt1 | contig 10024 bp, 6 predicted proteins | sample TergutTh196P3_FD_73070 | JGI IMG/M metagenome (GOLD analysis project Ga0099364, IMG submission 73070) | Microcerotermes parvus P3 segment gut microbial communities from Pointe-Noire, Republic of the Congo - Th196 P3 | ecosystem: Host-associated > Arthropoda: Insects > Digestive system > Gut ...
CTTATTTGCCATTATACCACAACCAATCATGACATTGCAAGACAAAAATTCGTAGGGCGCGATGTCCTCATCGCGCCGTTTGTGTAGGGGCGGCAACCTGCCGCCCGAGTTTTCGTAGGGGCGGCACGCCGTTGTGACATATACACGGCGCGTCAGGGATGCCGCGCCGTACAAAAACGGCCCCGTCGTAGGGCGTGACGCCCTCGGCACGCCGTGGCGCAACGACAATTTAACGACGGACGGGCGGCAGGTTGCCGCCCCTACACACGCCATACGCCCGTAACCCTGTAGGGGCGACCGTCCCCGGTCGCCCGCGTTTCCATCGCGCCGTTTTCGTAGGGCGCGGCATCCCTGACGCGCCGTGTAAATTTTGCCGCCCGTGTTAAATCCCCCGCCGCCTGCGGGCGGCACCCCCTTTACGAAAGGGGGCAGGATGGACGTTTGGGGACGGACGGGACGCCGAGGGCGTCGTCCCCTACAGGGTACGGGGGTAACGCCGCGTCACATTAATCAGTGCCGGTGCTGTTCGCAGCAGTTGCGGATCAGCTCGACATAGCGCCTCACCTTGTCGGGGGTGTTGTTTATACTGTACACGTCCCGCTGTACAAGCTCCAGATGACAGCCCTCCGCCGCCCTCACCGTCTGTCCGATATGGTCGGTGACCGCCCGCTCGTCCAGCTCCGAGCCTACGCCCAGCAGATTCGGCGACGGCTTGCGCATGTACACGATGTTCCGGCCGCGCAGCCGTTCACCGATGTATGCCTCGTCCGCCCAAGCCGACACGGACAGCTTCCGCAGGTTGTCAAGCCCGCTCAGGAAGCAGTCCCAAATCGGGTCCACCGCCTCGCAGCAGCCGTAGGACAGCAGCCCGTAACGCCGGATGACCCGCCTGTAATACGGCGCCACGAACTCGGCGAACAGCTCCGGCGACACGCCCGTCGTCTCCTGTGAGTCCATGTAACCCCAGATGTCCGTGGTCCTCAGCCCGCCGCCCTGAGCCGGCAGCTCCTCGTTATAGCAGTACGAGCCCTGGCCTACGCCGCAGTCCTCCGCCGTGGGCATGAGCGCGTTCTCCGCCTCCAGCAGGTCGAAATAGGCCAGATAGTCGTCCGCCAGCATGGCCATCATGCGGTGGAACAGCTCGGGGTAATCGTACATGGAGATAAACATATCCTCCATGCTCATGATGTGGACAATATCCTGCGTCAGCACGCAGTACAGGCTGAACCCCGCCTGCCGCGCGGGCAGTATATCGCCGTAGACGCTGTTCCTGAGGTCCAGCTCGCGGCGGGTGCTGTCCCAATCAAGCACGTACTTTGACCTGCCCAGCTTGTGGAAGTCCCGCTCCAAATCCTGTATCGACGGTACGAAATGATGCCCGAGCGAGCCCGTTCCGGCCTGTTCCCGCCGGACCTCTATGCCGAAGGGCACCATGTACCGGCGCGGCGTGACGGGCATGTAATCCCTGACCACCGTATCGTCGCCGAACAGCGTGTGGTTGACAACCGCCAGCAGCAGCTCCCGCTCGAGCGCGCGCGCCTCTTCGCCCTCGCACCGCATAAGCGGCGGCAGTATATCCTGCTCAAACGTCGGGGTTTCAATCAGGATCATCGGCCTTGAGGCCGGGCTGAACGCGCCGTGCAGCCTCCAGTCCCGCCGCAGCTCGGACATCTGCGGGGAGTTTGCCAGCTCCATCTGCTTCGCGGCCAGCTCTCTGAGTATCCCGCGGTCCTTAACGCTCATAGATTGCATACTAATCCTCCTGACCGTTTCTATAAAATCTCCTCAATTATATCCTGCCTCCGCCAAGAATTCAACAAGAATTTACGCCCCATAGGTCATTCATTTCTCCCACATCTGCCTCAGAAACGCCTTCTGCGCCGCCTTGGTGTAGGCGCGGCTGACGGGGATCTTCTTCCCGTCCATTGCGATGGCGTCCGTGCGGGTCAGCTCCCGTATGCGCGCCATATTAACGGCGTAACCGACGTGGCAGCGGGTAATCGCGCTTGCCGGCATGTCTTCCAGCAGCTCCGACAGCTTGCCGGAGTATTCCGCCGTCCCGCCGGTTGTAGTGATAACTACGCGTCTGCCTGTATTCTCGAGGTATAATATGTCGCCGACCGGTATGCGCAGGCTTTGCGCGCCGGTTTTTATAACGAGATATTGATTGTGGAACCGGCTTTGATAGTCCGACTCGATCAATTTTTCCAGCGCGCCGCCGTCCAAGGGCTTCATCAGGTAATGAAGCGCGTTCACATCATAGCCTTGCAGCGCGTAACCGGGGTTGGATGTGACAAAGACTATGGCGGCGTCCTTGTCATACCCGCGGATTTTCCGCGCCAGCTCCATTCCGTCCATCCCCGGGTCCACGCCGCGGCGGGCATTGGCTCCGGCGCCATGCCGGTTGTCCATCATAATATCCAGCAGCAGCAGGTCGTACCGTTCACCATTTGAGAACGCGGCCCAAAAAGCCGCGCTTGTTTCAAACACGGATATATGATATTTTATACTCAGCTTTTCTAAAATCGCGCGGCAGAGGGTTTCCTGCCCGCGCCGGACAAACGCTTCGTCGTCGCATACGGCCACTCTGTACAAATAAATCACCCCGGCTTGCAGACATTATATCACCTGACGCGGAAAAAAGAAATAGGCCCCCGGCATACCTATTTTGCTGTTTTTTTGACCAATTTTGCATATCCACTAGGAAATCCGGAGAATTTATGGTTTGCTTATAGAGGATGGTGAAGGCCTGTGGGCAAATATAAAACACGGATATGGCTCTGCCTGCTGACGGCGGCGGTCTTTGCGGCGCTTGTTTATTTCGGGATGGCGCGGGCGTATATCCCGCTCTCGCGGGGAGAGCCTATTGACCGGAGCCTGCTGGACATGAACCTGTTCGCGGGTGAGCGGCGGCCGCCCAACCGGTTCTACGCGTCGTTATGGGACGACCTCGATCTGGCCGAGGTGTTCGTCTGTCTCTCGCTGGGGTTTTTATGCCTTGCTTTGGGCGTCATCCGCGCGTTAAACAGGCTCGGGTACAGGCGGATATTTCTGCTCGCGCTTTTCTCCGTATCGTTTTCGCTGATGTCGTTTTCCATGACGGATCTCGCGGCGCGGAGCTTCGCGCCCGAGCTTCTCTTCTATCTGCATTGGGGCTCCTTTTTCCTGTACCCCGTTATGCTGCTGCTTCATTTTTTCCTCTATCTCCGCGTCCCGCTGCGGAAATGGCTGTGGCCGCCCGTTCTTCTGCTCGCGGCCTACGGCGCGGCGGCCTTCCTGATGTATCTGGGGTTCGGGCTGCCGTTTGACATCCCCGAAAGGCTGTACACACAGCTCTCAATCGCCTTCACCGTGCTGTATATGGCCTGCGGGCTGTTCGGGGCGAGTGACAAAAGCTGGTATATGCGCGGGATTTCCGCCTATTGGGCCGCGTGGCTTGTCTATCTGCTTGTCAAGACGCGGGCGGGCGGGGTCGTCTCCTTTCACAACGAGTTCAAAACCGCCGTTATGGCCGGCGCGGCCCTGATGATGTGCTATATCCTGTTCGTCAACACGCGCGAGCTGGCCGGGTACAGGTCGGGCCTGTACATGATGGAGGTCAAAAATGATTTCCTGCAAAAGAACTATCAGACCCTGGAGAGCCATTTTACGCAGATCGCGCGGATGAAGCATGAGATGAACCATCATATGTTCGCCATACGCACCCTTTTCAAAAACGGCGATTATGAGCTGCTGGACAAATATCTGTCCGATATTCAAGCCGGATTCGCGGAGCTTGAGGAGCCGGTGGCCTGCGGCAGCCGCGTTATACAGGCGATACTCGGCCACGCCGCCGGCCGCGCCCGGGCCATGGGCTTTGAGATCGGGTTTGAGGTTCTGCCGCTGCCGGCGCTGCCCGTGCCCGACTCCGACCTTGTGAGCCTGTTTATGAACTTGTTGGACAACGCCTTGGAGAGCTGCGCGAATATACCTGACGCCAAGGCACGGTGGATAACGGTCCGGCTTAAAACACGCCCGCCCTATCTGTGCCTGTCGGTCCGCAACGCGCTCGGGGAAGCGGCGGGCGGCAAAGACCCCGTGCTGCGCGGCCACGGGCTCGGGATTGTCAGGAAAACGACGGAAAAGCACGGGGGGATCGCTTCGTTTGAGTATACGGAGAACGCTTTTAACGCGGAAATCGCTTTGCCCGTGATAACAGAGGAGACGCAAAATGTACAGAATCGCCGTATGTGAGGACGAAAAGGTCTTTTCCGAGGAGCATGAGCGGGTATGCCGCGGCGTTTTGGAGAAGCTGAATATAGAGTTCCGAATCTCCGTTTTTGAGACCGGCGCGGCGTTTTGGACGGCGTTTTCAGGCGGGGAGCGATACGATTTACTGCTGCTGGATATTATGATGGACGACCGGCGCGGCGCCGGAGCCAATGTCCGCTGCGGCGGGGACGCGGGGATGGACGGCGTGGAGCTGGCGCGGAGGATCCGCGGGCAGGACGCCGCCGCCGCCATCATCTTCATCACCTCCACCGCCGAATACGCCATAGACGGCTACGGCGTCGGCGCGCTGCATTACCTGATGAAGCCGCTGGACGCGGGCGCGCTGGAACGGCTTATCGCGTCCGACTATAAAAAGCGGGCCAAGGATCAGCGCCTTGTTTTCAAATCGGGCAGGCAGAATCTGAATATCCCGATGGATGAGGTCGTCTGCCTTGAAACGGCAGGGAAACGCGTGGCGATCACTCTTCTGGGCGAAACGCTGGACTGCTCCGGCAATCTCCTGGAGCTTTTGAAGGGGCGGGAGCAGCTGATCCGCTGTCACAAATCCTTTGCCGTCAATGTGCGTAACCTGCGCGAGCTAACGCGGACGGACGCCGTCGCCGCGAACGGAAAGGTCATACCGGTCAGCCGCACATATTTCAAAGACGTTCAAAGGGCTTTCCTCAAACAGATACGGCAGGGGCAATGATATGAAAAAATGGATAAAGAAACTCAAAATCGCGGAGCGGGAAACCGTTCTGTTCGCGGCGCTGCTGCTGCTTTGCGCCGCCTGCATTTTCGGCTTCCTGCGCTTCTACTTCGGGTCGTACGCCCGCCCGTACCGCGCGGAGGGCGTTATCGACCTGTCCGAGGGCTGGAGCTATGTTACGGGCGGGACGGAGCCGTCAGCGCTGCAAACCCTGCGCACCGGTCCGCGTCTGGCGGCGGGCGAAACCATGACGCTCTCCCGCGTGCTGGAGGAGGAGATGGAGAACGCCGTCATACTGATCCGCGCGAACCACCAGACAGCCGTCGTGTATTTGGACGGCGGGCTTCTGTACGCCGACGCCCCGATCTCCCCGACCCAGAACCCGGGCATGGCGCTGCATTTCATCCCGCTGCCGGAGGATTATCTCAATAAAACGCTGTCGATTGAGCTGACGTCGCCCTACGCGCTCTACTCCGGAAGAACGGGGCCTGTCCTGATGGGGACGGTGCAGTCGCTGGAGGCGTTCATGCTCTCCGGCTCAATGCGCTCGGTTATACTTATGGCCATGTGCCTGCTGATGGGGCTGCTGACCATAGCGCTCACCTTTATGCAGGCGCTGTTCGGCAGCCGCCGCCCGCAAAATCTGGCCATCGGCGTGTTCGCCGTGATATGGGCGCTGTATTATGTCTGCACGGAGTATATCGTCTTCCTGTTTTTCTCGCCGTTTTGGATGTCCGCGCTCAGCCTCGGGCTGTACTTCTCGTTTCAGGCGCCGCTCACGCTTTACTTCTATCTCTCCTTCCGCCGCTATAAAAAATGGATGCTGCCCGCCGTTATCCTGCACACCGGATTTCCGGCGGCGGCGATACTGCTTCAGGTTTTCGGCATCGCTGACCTGCCGCGCCTGCTCAATATCAACAACATACTCTTGACGGGGCTTGTCTATACCGTCGCGCTCGTCGCGCTGGAGGCGCTGAGTAAAAACCGCACAATGCTGTTCGCGCTGCCGTTCCTTACTGTCGCCTATATCTCCATGCTGGTCAATTTCTCGATATTCTACCGGCGGCACGGCGTGCCTCCCTACTCCTACAGGGACACATATTTCCTGCTCATCATGTGCGTTTTGGGCTACAGCGCGCAGCAGTTCTTCAGCCTTTACTACCGCGGCAGGCAGGAAAACGAGAAGCTCACGCTGCAGCGCCGGCTGGCCGAGGACAGCCACGAACGCCTGAAAACCCACCTCCAGGAGGTCGGCGGGCTGAAGCACGAGATGAAAAACCACCTCGCCGCGCTGCAAACCTATCTGCGGGACGGGCGCTGCGACGATGCCGCGGGCTATCTGGAGAAGTACATGGGGCGGGCCGCCGCCGTCACCGAAACCGTACACCATGAACACTATATCATCAACGCGCTGGCGGGCGACCTGCTCCGCAGGGCCGGCGGCATACAGACCGAGCTTCATCTCAACGCGTCACCCGTGAACATCGCAGAGCCCGACCTGTACAGCCTGCTCTCCAACATCATCGACAACGCGCTCGAGGCCTGCGCCAAGCTGCCCGAGAACCGCGAACGCTTCATCCGCCTGAATATCTCGCGGCGCGAGCCGTATCTGATTATCACCTGCGCCAACAGCTGGGACGGCGTGCTGCAAACCGAGGAGGGCGTGATCAAAACCACCAAGCGGGGGCAGGGCCACGGCTATGGCCTGTGGACAATCAGGCGTATCGCCGAGTCCTATAACGGGCTGGCCGACACCGAGTATGACAGCCAATTTTTCACGCTCACGGCCGCGCTCCGTGACTAAATAATGCGTGTTAATCCCATTTTGTGACCAAGATTGCGCAACCTATTGAGTTCGGCTCCTTTTCGTTCGTATAATGGGTATATGAACCGAAAGGAGCAGATTTTTATGAAACGCATTCTATCCCTCTTCCTCGCGCTGGTCATGGCCCTCGGCTTTGCCGCGCTTGTCCCGCCGGGCGCGCAGGCGGAGGAAGTAACTGAGATAGACCTCGCAACGGTGTCGATTGGTGTCGCGTATATCAATGCAAACGGCAAGTATCGCATCACAGGCACAGCCCCAAAAAATGGGGGCATCATGGTCAGCCCCGGGGTAGTGGCGCAAATCACACTTGAAGATGTGACCATCGAAGAGGCCGCGCCGGACTTCGCCGCGTTTGAGCTGGAGGTCAAAGCGGGTACCGGCACCCCTCATACCGGCGTACAGGTATTCCTCACGCTGATTGGCACAAACAAGCTCAAAGGCAGCTCCGGTCGCGCAGGGCTTGCAGTCCCCGCAGGGGCAAATCTCACCATCACAGCCGATTCCACGGGCAGCTTGGAAGCCATCGGCGTTGATAACGGCGCAGGTATCGGCGGCGGCGGCAGCGATAGGCCCGACTTCTCGAAAAGTATCGTAGATGCCGGAACCATCACCATAAACGGCGGCACGGTTACGGCGACGGCAATCGGCGGCGCATCGGCGGCCGCGGGCATTGGCGGCGGTTCGGACGGTGCGGGCGGTACGGTCATCATCACCGGCGGCACGGTCACGGCCACAGGCGGTACCGCCGGCGGTGGCAGAGGCGGCGCGGGCATCGGCGGCGGCGGCGGCAACCTTGCGAGCGCGAGCGGGACAATCAGCATCAGCGGCGGCGAGGTGACCGCGATAGCCGGAGGCAGCGCGATGGCCATAGGCGCGGGCTACGGTGGGACGCCGCCTTCAGGCGCCTTGGGATTGGGAACTGTCGGCTCAATCACTTTCGGCGGATTATACCACTACTGGACAAACACATGGACGGAAGCACCCGGCGAAAAGACGGGCGGCGGCGCATTTACCACTGCTTTGAACGCGAGCAACTTGCGGTATGTGCGGCTCCAAGCCGACAACGAGCCGCCTGTGATAGACCTTGAGGCTGAGGACTTAAAACCCGGCCCCAACGGCAAGCTCGATTTTACGGGTACGATCCACAACATGAACATCACCTTCAATGAGCAGATGAAAGCGGAAGTCGGAACGGTGACGCTGAACGGCGTGGCGCAGCAAATTCTAGACTGGGGTACTGAATCTAACACGCGCTGCGAGGTGAAACTCGAAAATCTTGCGAACGGTACGCCGTACGAGTTGGTAATCTCCGGGTTCCAGGACTTTGTGGGGAATACGATGGAGCCTGTGAGCTATAAGTTCACCACGGCGATTAAGGACGTTCCGGTGCTTATCCCCACGCCGATGACCGGCGAGGCACCCGAAAAGGCGACGGCAACGGCGGACACCTTTGTGTGCGGCGAGGTGACGTGGGATCCGGCGGTGACGGGCAACGCGTTCGCCAGCGGCGTGGAGTATACGGCCACGGTCGTGGTCACGCCGATAGACGGATATGAGTTTACCACGCTCGGAGTCAACGCGACCATAAACGGACATTCGGCGGTTAAAGAGAACGCAAAAACGGAGATTACGCTGTCTTACAAGTTCCCCGCGACGAAGCTGCCGATTCGCGGCACGGCGGCCCTCGCCATCGCCACCCCGGTGACAAACGGAGAGGCGCTCAATGATGTGACGGTAAGCGGCACAAAAGACAACTTTACCGTCAGCGAGGACGACGGCGTAAAGGTGAAGTGGACGCCGGCTCACGCTCTGTTTGAGGTCAACACGGTGTATACCGCCGAAATCACACTGACGCCGGACGGCACACATGCCTTTACCGATGATTTTACCGTGACAATCAACGGGCGGACGCCCACGACGTTTGTGAGAAGCGAAGACGGCGCAATCACGGTGGCGTATGCGTTCCGCAAGACGGTGCCGCCCGGCACGGGCACCATCGGCTTGGAGGACGAGGACGGCCCGCATATCAATCTCGCGCTGGAAACAATCTCGCTGCCCGCGGGCTTCACCGTTGCGGCATACAGCGTTAACGGCGGCGAAAAATGGACTAAGGGCGCGCTGCCCACCGACGCGGCAAAGCTGTCTAAGCTGTTCGACAAGGATTTAACGCTGTGGCTTATCGACGACGCCGACTCGAAAGGCAAGCCCACCGACGCGGCGTCATACATCAAGTTCCCCGCGATAAGCAAGCGCCCGAAAGCCAACGAGGACAAGCTGAAACCGTTCTACCTCACCGACACATGGGTTTTGGCGAAGGCCGACGGTATTCCCGTTTTCGCGGGCTACGAGCAGGCGCCGTCCACCGATAAGAAAAATCCGTCCGGGCCGTGGGCTCCCGCTTCCCCAACGTCTGTAATTGCCGGCAAGGACAAGCTGACATATCTTGTACGCACGGCCGCCGTGGCGGAAACGGAAAGCGACACATACGCGCCTGCGAGTAAAATATTCAAGGTGTCGCCCGCCAACCTCGGCAAAGAGCCGAAATATAAGGCCGACTACAAAAAAGAGATTATCAAGCTGAAAAAGGGCGACGAATACGCCGTGGGTACCGGCGCGTTCACCTTAGTCGAGGAGGCGAAGGGCATTGAGTTGGATATATCGGCCCATATAACCGCCGGAACCGCGATTACGGTAAGGAAAGCCGCCTCAGGCAAAAAGCCGCGCACCGAGGAACAGACAATAACCCTGTTAACGCGCTTAACGCTCGTGCCCGAAGTGCTTACCGTTACCAACGGCAAAATGACGTTTGACAAAAAGTACGAGGTTTGGGACACGGCCAAGAGCAAATGGGGCGGCGCGCCTAAGGTGACAACCGCCGGAAATCACGTCTTTGACATACGCCTGAAAACCACGGTCAAGGGCACAACCGGAAACGCGGCGAGCGCGACGGGCAAGTTAGACATCGCATACGGCCCGTATAAGGACAGCAAGGACAAGGACAAAAACGGCATACTCTCGGCGCTTATAAGCTCCTCGGAATAATAACACGCTTACTTCACTGTTCGCGGCGGATAAACCGCCGGTAACGCGAATAGGCTCAAAGCCCCGGGGGTTGGTTGGTCCCCCGGGGCTTTGCCGCGTTATATTCAGTTTTTCATGCCCGTCATAACGATACCCTAGACAAAATAGCGCTGTCCGATGAGATAGGCGGCAAAATATCCGTTTACCTATTTTCGCTT
>Ga0099364_10015561_pt1 | contig 10023 bp, 5 predicted proteins | sample TergutTh196P3_FD_73070 | JGI IMG/M metagenome (GOLD analysis project Ga0099364, IMG submission 73070) | Microcerotermes parvus P3 segment gut microbial communities from Pointe-Noire, Republic of the Congo - Th196 P3 | ecosystem: Host-associated > Arthropoda: Insects > Digestive system > Gut ...
AGCCACCCGTCAAACTCCCATCCAACTGCACCGTCGGTTGCTCCGGCAAATAATGGCATTGGTAGGCCCGCTATTGCAGTGTATGACTGCGATTCAAACAACCCATGCTCGCCGGGCAGGTAGGTTATATCAAACTTCGGAAGGGGTTTCCATTGAGCAACATAGGTCACATCACCCGTTGTCGTCTGACTCAAGCTCGGCAGCCATCCCGTGAACTCATACTCCGGGTTCCCTGTTATGGCTCCGGTAAACTGAGGCGTCGGTGTCCCGTCAACTGCTTGATGGCTCTGAGCGTCAAACAATCCTTCGCTGCCAGACGTATAACGGATTTCAAATATCTGCTTCCACTGTGCGGTATAAGCCTGATCGTTTCTTACAAAATCCCTTATCTCAGGATACCATCCGTCAAACTCCCAGCCTTCGGCGCCTATGGGTTTTCCATTGAACTTTGGCGTCAACGCGCCATCCTCCAACATATGCGTTTGGCGTTCAAACAAGCCATGTTCGCCGGGAAAGTACGATACTTCATATTGAGGCAAGTATTTCCATTGAGCTATATACTCGACGCTTTCAGTCACGGTCAGGCTTATTTGTGGAAGCCACCCGTCAAACTCCCAGTTTTCCGCCCCTATAGGCTTGCCTGAAAACATTGGCGTCTGAGCGCCTGATATTGCGCTATGAGGTTGCGGCTCGAACAAACCCTGCCCCCCGGGCAAGTATGCTATTTCAAATCTCGGAATAGGCCTCCATTGCGCGACATATACTGTGTCACCGGTCACGGTTTCGCTTATTCCTGGAAGCCACCCGGCAAATTCGTATTCCGGCTGCCCGGTTATGGCCTCCGCAAACTGCGGAGTTGCAGTTCCGTAAATCGCGCTATGCTTTTGTGCGGTGAATGTCCCCTCTACCCCGGGTTCATACCGGATTGAAAAAGCCTGCCTCCACTGGGCCGTGTAAACCTGATTTTCTGTCACAATTTCGGCCACTTCCGGATACCACCCGTCAAACTTCCAATTTTCCGCGCCTGCAATCTCGCCTACGAATTCCGGCGTCGAGAAGCCCTCCTCCGTGACTATATATGTCTGTTGCGTAAACGCACCGTGTTCGCCGGGCATATAGGCAACTTCAAAACTTAACAACGGTTTCCATTGTGCAACGTACTCAACGTCCATGACAGTTACCGGGATCACTTCTGGAAGCCATCCTATGAACTCCCATCCGTCCTCGCCAACGAGTTCACCAGAAAAATGCGGGGTCAGGGCGCTCATCACCACTTCATAAGCCTGTGGCTCAAACAAACCATGTTCGCCTGGGGAATAGCTTATGCTGATAATCGTGCTTGTATCGGTAATTGCAGCAGGCATTATTTGCCACTGTGCAAACAGATAGTATGTTTCCACTACATCAAGCATGATGTCGCCGGGTTCATACCATAACCCACTGCCGTTTTTTTCCGCATTCCAACCTAAAAACCTTGGTATCCCCCTAGTTCCAAGGCCCGTATATGACGGCCTTTCATGAACTGGCATTTCAACCGTGCCTCCTACGCGTGTGCTGACCGGATCCGGCTCAGAGGTGAAATCGTCAATTGAATAACCTAAGCCTGTCTCATTGTTTAAGTATTCAAGGTTCAAATCAAAGACTAACCCAAATATCCCATCATATTCGATGTTAACCAGCTCGGTTGCATAGCCGAATATATCCCTCGTATACCTCCGGTTTAGCACGTTGTGGGTACTGATGACCCTCGGATCGCTACCGGTATTGTGCCAATATAGAAGCCGTGCTGCGCCCTCTTCATCCCATGGGTCTAAGTTATACACATCGCGTGCATAATTCCACATCTCAATCATGGTCAGCATATTATGCTCTGCGTTAAACAAGTCGCGGCTCCTGTGGTCATCAGTAAGCCTGTAAGGCTTTAGTGGCTCTGCCCTCAGCCAGTATGTTGTAATTTGTGCAAGGCCAAGCCATTGCCCGCTGTTGTTGGCACGAGGATAGAAGTCAGACTCATCAAGAATCATCCCGTAGAATAGCCTTTCGGGATAATTATGCTCGTCTGTCAAGTCGCGCAGGAACCATTGCAGCGAAGCCGGGACGTTTATGCGCCTTCCAGACTTATAGACCTCATAAATTGGTTCATCCCTATTTGCCTCAATAACAACGGTTTCATTGGCCTCAGCAACATAAGCGTAAGTATCAGAAAATGCTTCTGGGTCAATAACCAGGGATGCGATTGACGAGTCTTCTAGCTGAGGCTCCTCACTTTGATCGCTGCTTTCTGAAGTGGTAGCAGGCGTTGGTGCTGTGCTACTTGCAATGCGCCCCGCACAGCTGCTGACTACTGAGAATGCGCACACGAGAATTACCAGTGATGCCACCGTGTGTATATAGAACTGCCTATTCTTAGTTGTGAGCGAATAGGGTGCCTTCTCTGCATGTAGGAATTTTTCGGCCCTTGACTTAGTTTGCGCCCACATACGTGTAACAGGCACCATCATTTTGCCTACAAGCTTTTTAAATACTTTTTTTAACATTGTGTGCCTCCTGTTTCGTTATGAAAAGAAACATCCCGTTTTTCTGGCTTTACAGAGGTTTTAGCTGTAAACCAGCCTTTCTTTTTACCCCCAAAAGACAAGGTCATATTTTTTAGTATGTCAGATTTGATTTGAAAAAATTGAATGATTGCATTTTTTCTTCTCAATTGCCGTTATGGAGATAATCTAAAAACCTCTCCGAATGCTCCGACACGACCAAACTTGGTTTGTGTTTAAGCTCGTAAGCCAAGCTGCCCATGGACCTGTCAACTGACTCCATGTATAATGGGATTCCCATAGCCAAGCTCTTCAAAGCCTCATAGCCTTCAACGTCCCCGATACTCCCTGCCTCCTGCATCGCATAATGGATGTACATAAACAATTCATCATAATCCTCCCCATGAAGGCGGGATATGGCAAGTGCCTCCTGCTTCGCTCTAACCGCATCGAGCCACCGCCCCTCGTTAGCGTATATTCTTGCTTTTACGTTATACGAGCTATATACAAGCCCATTGTTTTTCTGAATCCGGCTTGCCCAGTAATAAGCTTCATCCGAGTTGCTTTCGGTTGCAATGATTTTTTCCATTGCTTCCGTGTAAAAAGGGTACGTGGCTACCGCTATTTTGTCTTGGCCTGTAAAAGAGAAGAACGAAGCAATGCCCATCCATGCAAATACAACCAGCGCTGCGGCGCAGAGCACGGTCGCTGTCTTTGCGCTTTTTTCACAAAGCGTTATTTCAACCGTCTTGGTTTCCGGTAGAAGCAACACAAGTAAGAATGTGATAGGCAGAAATGCTAAATTAAAATCAATAAGGCTATGCCCCAGTATCAGGGTTAATAAAAGCCTGTCCCTTAGTTTTCCTCCCTTGCTAAAAAAGACTATTGCGGCTGCGGCAATTGCCAAAAACGCAGGCAACATCCCGGCATCGAGTGCAAGCTGCAATGGCCAGCTATGAATGAGGCGCACGTTGTATACGGCGGTCTGTGTCACGGGCTGCATGTACCACCAACCGGTATGCCCTAACCCAAACGGGTGTTGTGCTATCATCCTTATCCCATCTTGATAATAGGCAAGGCGCGTAAGCCACTCCCCAGCCCCAAAAGAAACATCAGCGGACCTTTGGAGCGTACCGGTAATGCCAAGCAGCCATGAAAACAAAAAAGCCATGGGGATGCCGGAAGCCATTGCAATTACCGCCTTACGGTTTATAAAGAGAATCAACCCTGCCGTGATAGCTGTGAGTACAAACAAGCTCCTGCTTCCAGTCAGGAAAATACCTGTATACATAACGGCGCATAAAGCATGCTCTGTTTTCTTTAGTTCTTTTTTTGTGCTGAATATAACAATGCATGCAAGTAGAAATAAGGCATATGAGTTAGCATACTGGAAAGTGCCGCTAAACCTGCCATTTGGATATAGGGTTCCGTTAAAGAAAGGAAACAGCCCTAATAGCAGACATGATACCGCTGAAAACCCTCCGGCATAAGCGAAAGCAAACAACAGCTTTTCTTTATCCACGCCTGTAGTTGTAGCTACTGCGGCAAACAAAACGACAGGCAGGTATTTTAGAAAGCCGAACAATGCCATCCCCTTGTCTACTGCCCAAAAAACGCTTAGAAGATAGAAGGATATAGCAATGGCGACAAATATGGCGGGCAGCGTTGCTGGCAACGATATATGCTTTTTTCTTTTTGCCGTATGTAATAGCATGATCGTTAAAAAGGCCCCTGCAAGTAGTGCGCTCCAGTAGTAGTACAATCCAAAAACCAGCACAGACGCCAACGCAAACATGGCTAATACCGACTCGGCGGGTATTGCATAAAGGGCGGTAAACCGCCCTTTATTTGTTTTTTTGACGTTGTTATAATTAGGCATTATCAAAAGGCCTCCAGAAACTTTTGAAGAATTGTTGTGGACTCAGATTGGGAGACGTTGGTTTTCGGGCTGAAGGAACCGCTTTCGCCATAAGTGCCGTTAAATACCCCATTCACCTTCAGTACAGACACGGGAATTTGTGCATAACCGCTTATTGTTTGGTGATCGGCATATCCGCTGTCAGGAGCTGTTTCATGGAGGGGGTGCCCACGGACATACATAAACCTGTAAAGAATAGCTGCCAACTGTTCCCTTGTGACGGCATTGTTTGGCATAAACGCCCCATTGCCATGACCAGACATAATTCCGGTTATTTCCGCCCACAGCACAGCATTGGCATACTGGCTGTTTTCCTGTACATCAGCAAAGCTGACGGTTCCGGTCATGGATGGCTCGCCCATAATGCGGTATAGCTCGTTCGCAAGCATCCCCCTTGTCAATGAGCCGCCGGACGATGCTTGGCTTGCGGTGTTGGCGCCGGTTGCATTATTGTTATTATTGGTGCCAGTTTGGATACTGCCATTACTTACGCTTTCAAGATTGCTGCTTCCGCCCTGAGTTGTACTCCCATTGCTGTCCCGGATATCGGAATAGCTTATAGTCACGTTGCTGGAGCCACCGGAACTGCCGGTTTGGGTGGTGCTCGGAGGGGTTGCGGAATCAAGGGAGTTGTTGGGAGGTAACGACGTTCCTCCAGCACTGGTAGCATTATTGTTTAACGTTGGATTTGTAGTGGCGTTCGTGGCGCTACTTGAAGCATGCGTGTTACTTAAACCATTCACACTGTTAGGTGCGACGGTGTTTCCGGGAGAGGGCTGTTCATTAAAACTGGCGGTGTCACCTGATGAGTTAGCCCAACTTGCGTTGGCAGTATTACTTGAAACGATAATTCCATTGGAACCAAACGTATCCCCGAAAGCAGATGCTCCGCTTGAACCAACTACGTTATTTGAGCTAGGGGTTTCGCTAAAACCGGCAGCACTGTTTGTAACGGGGTTTCCGCTAAGGTTACTTGAATAGCTTATGAAGGTGTTCCCGCTAGAGCCGGCGGTACTGCCACCAATCACAGGGTTTGCAATAAAGCCAGCGCCGTTGTTGATAACCGGGTTCTCAATGTAGCCGGAAGAGCTGTTGATAACTGGACTATTGCTAATACTCCCTGTATAACCGATAACTGAAGTTCCACTAGAACTGGCTGCGCGGTTTATGGGGGTATAGTACACGGATACGTTTCTTGAACCTACGACTGTGGTATTCCCAGAAGGAAGGTTCCCGCTTGAAGCTGCCGCACCCGCATTAGAGTTCCCTGCCGTAAAATCGTTTTGACCATAGCTGCTTACCGTTACATTGCTAGAGCCTGGAGAGCTATGAAAAGAGCTGTAAGAAGTGATTGCGCTTTGATCATGCCGAGTGTACATGCTGCTACTGAAACTGCTATGGCTTAGACTTGAGCTATGGCTTGGGTTGTAGTTTGGCTGTCCATACATGTTGACGCTTTGCCCAGTTTGTGCCAAGACTAAAACAACAGTGCTTAAGAGCAGCGCAATGACAGGAACTAAATACACAGCAATTTTATTATTCTTCTTCTGAACTTGCATAATCGTTCTCCTTTTTCCGAGAGTTAAAAAACTTAAGTTATGAATCATTTTTAGCGGGCGCATTACCGCTAAACACATCTACGCTGAGACTCCAACGACTAAAGCCGTTACGCTCTTAGTTATTGTCGCCTTCTTGCGGCCCCTGGGTGGGTCATATGCTTTAGTATGTCAGAAACGCTTTTATTTTTTTTTGCATCTGGGTACACATCGTGAACGGCAAAAGCTATACTGAGCAAAATTGTAGTATCTTGCCTCCGATATACGAAAATAATTAACATGGCTATGATTATGGTTTGAGGCCAAGTCCGACCTCTGCTAAAAATCATGTTAACCGAATCGGCCAATAGCTTCGTGTTTTCACGCAATCACGCGCAGATAACACCACGAGGATATAACCTTGGTATACACGATGGCTGAATGACTTTCAAACCTTACAAAAAAAACTGTTACAAGTAAGTTTGGGTTGATTGCTGGCGAGGCGTATTAATTCTGCCATTTGCTAACTAGCTCAATGATATATATTAGCTGGGGGTTGCAAACTAAAAATTCGCTGTCTAGCCACCTGCAATTGTAAGTTGCTGTCCTCCGCTGTTGTGTACTAAAAAAGCAAAGACTTTGATCTTGGATAATCCACCAAACGGGGGACAGCTATTTTTCTGCTAACTTCCAGCATTTTCTTTATTTGAAAATCTGCTGAAATGCCACGCTGTCATGTCTGTTGAAGCTTATAACTGCCTTTGACTTCCGATGTCAGGCCTATTTAAACGTTTTAAAAGTATTAGAGATTTTGACAGCCTTTAAACCCAACTGCCGCAATGTGTTGAAAATTGAGTTGCAGTCTAAATAGTAGGCTATTGCAGTCTGAATAGTAGGCTATTGCAGTCCGAATGGTAAGCTATTTTTGTGCTAAAATCGGAAATTTTGCAGTCCAAATAGTAGGCTATTTTCCCAAATACAGTCAAAAAGCTAACTATATAAGTGACAACTTCTAAACCATCAGTATGCGGGTGATTTGCAGTCTGAATAGTAAGCTATTTATTGCTTTGAAATGGAAATTTTGCAGTCCAAATGGTAAGCTATTTGCAGTCCGAATAGTAGGCTAATTTCTCTCAACACGACAAACAAGCTACTATCCTGACAACAATCACCATCCCTTTCAGCAGGCAAGCTATTTGCAGTCTGAATAGTAGGCTATTTCTCAGAAACCTAGACAGGATTATAGTCGCTTCGCATCAAGATAAAAGTGACTCTTTATATGCATACTGAACAAACAACTTCAAGTAATCCGTAAATTTAAGGCTGTTTATATCTTCTTTTGATATCGGATTCCTTTCCGGGGTTAAGTATTCCCATACAATAAATTCAAGGTCGTTAAGAGCATCTTCAAACGGTTTTCTGATTCTGTCTTTTGTACATCTGTCGCTACTCATAACTGTTTCATAACTAGGAATTGTTTGTTTGCACTCTGCCAAAAGTGCTTTAACGCTAATTACATGCATGCAGCTTTTCCCTTGTTTTCCGCTGTTTATATTATGGTACAGGGCAAGTTTTTGCCCAAGTATAAAAGAACTTGGGTTTCGTTCATTGACGCAAAGCAGCTCTTTCGGAAACTGCATGACGTATGAGCCTATGAGGTACTTTGCAAATTTATGTGAAAACTCAAACTCAATGACATTATTTTTAAGCCCCTTTGATTGAATGAGCCTAATGTCCCTAAAGTCGCTTGTTTTCTTACCTTTCTTTTCTTTCCAGCTTAGGCAGCATGAAAAGAGGGTATTTAAGTCCTCTTTGACACGCTGCCTTGTTTTGTCTTTTGATGGTTTTGTAATTGGGATACCACAATCTTTCATAAAATCTTCTAAGTGTATAAACACTTCTTGCTTTATATTGCTGGAATCCCTGTATTTATTGTTTTTGGTCAGCGCGATAATTGCCGCATTAAGTAGTTTGTGTGTGCTTGTCCGTATGCATTTTGAAGAATCGTATCCTTCAATCTTCATTTCCCAGCTTTCATCAAGGATGACTACCGCCGTGCCTGTTGCGGTGTTTGTCTCTGGTAGCATTGATCGGGTATTTACTTGCGTAAACTTGTTGCTCCCTGTGCCTTGGAGCATTGGCGAGTATTGTTCGTTAGTCATCATAAAGCCTCTCCTGCCTTTAAGTTGATATAACTCATTATCTCAGATGCTGCTTTCTCCCATCCTTTGCAAATAATCGCGTGATATCCTTGTTCTGTTAGAGCCTGTATCCATTCGTGTTGCCCCTTGCTGATTGCACTACCCCTCATTCGCTTCAGTTCAATATATAAACCGTGATATATCCCGCGTGCAACAGGTAGGCATACGTCAGGTACGCCCGACTTGACGCCTTCAGCGCGAAATCGGCCAGCTTCCGATTTTTTTCGGGTACCGCCGTTAGGAATGTGAAACAGCAATTTGAGTTCCGGGCAATTGTTGGATTGCCAGAGCGCCCATGTAAACAAGGCTTGCTGTTCTTGGCTTTCTGTAGGCACTGACGTTATTTTTGCTTTAGCCATTCTGCCGGTTTGCGCCGCATCCCCGCACTTTGGCATGGGGAAAGCGGCGCTTTCCTTTCGGTTAATTTGGTCGGCTCTCTTATTATGCTTTCGGTCGGATTCAAAATTCAGAACCTTTGTTCAGTTTCCCTACAATCCAATATCTTCCAGTCTCATGTCCTTCGCTTTGCTGATCTCGTTGATTGCGGCAAAGGGAGCGTCCTGTGCGGTCTCTGCTGTCTCATCTTCCTGTGCCTGTACGTCATCACCAGAGGCTGTAAAAACGGATTGTATCCGTTTTGCAAGCCGACATGCCATATCGTCAACACAAAGATTCTCTCCATTCGTCCGCGCAGGGTACACCGTCTATAGTTGCGAAGCGACTTAGGCGGTGGTGAATGCGCGTTCACCCTTTTCCGTTAATAGTGTATTTTTTGCCATCTCTACCAGCGTCAGTTTACTTGGTGCCCGTTCCGTCCTGCGTGAGCCGTCGAGGCTTTCGAGAAGGAACGAGCCTTTCTCGCGGCGCCCGAATATAAAGTATTCCTCGCCGTCGAAGAGTACCCTGTCATACATCCTGAAGCCCCGCAGCACACGGTCCTGCGTTGCCCGCTGCCTGTAGCCGCCTTTCCTGACGGTCAGCTTGTGCAGGCTGCGGTTGTTCCTGCGGACGAACTTCTGTGTATAGATGGTTTCGTTCTGTTTTGCCTGTAGGTTCTTGGTTATGCAGAAGGCGTCGTTCGCATGGCTTTTTTCAATGCCTGTGTCCTTGCGGTCAGTGTATGTGACGTGACCGTAGGTCATCGAGACGTCGGGGTACAGTTCTTTGAGCTTATTGTAAAACGCCCAGCGCATTACGCTCATGAATGCCGCTTCCCTGTATGACTTCGGCTTGCTGTTTTCACAGCGCTCCTGCATAACATGCTCTTCCTTCAGGTCATGGAGCATATCATGGCACTGTTTATGAACCAGCGCCCAATCCTCCGGCCTGTCGAACTCCCTGCCCCATATATGGTGCAGCCTCCAGCCGTTGCCCTTTTCAGCCCCTGCCTTGCCGCAGTATTGGCATTTGCCGGATTCCCGGGCAAGCAGAAAGGATATCCTGTTGTTGTAGCCGTACATGCTGCCCTGCTGATATTCCGTGCCTTCTATATACGGGTCTTCCAGTTTCTGGGTGTCGAAGGCGGCGCATTCCGCTATGACCTTTGCTATGGGAAGTATTCCATTGGCTTCGCGGACGAGCCTCAGGTGGCTTATTATTTTGTGTTTTACGCTCGGCGGCAGCCATCCTTTGCCGGGGTTGCGGTTGGTGCGGCGCTGCCTGTAACGTGTTGTGCGGGAGCGGCGCAGGTGCCTCAGCTTGCTACGTTCCGCCATAAGCTTTGAGATATCCGTGCGAAGGTGCGCCACGGCGGCGTACAGCTCCTGTTTTTCGGTGGTTGCGGATACGCCCGCTGTTTTGTATCCCACGTCTATGCCGAACGTTATTGGCTGTTT
>Ga0099364_10015562_pt1 | contig 10023 bp, 11 predicted proteins | sample TergutTh196P3_FD_73070 | JGI IMG/M metagenome (GOLD analysis project Ga0099364, IMG submission 73070) | Microcerotermes parvus P3 segment gut microbial communities from Pointe-Noire, Republic of the Congo - Th196 P3 | ecosystem: Host-associated > Arthropoda: Insects > Digestive system > Gut ...
GACCTCCAACTGTGGACGGAACGCCACATACGCTTCGGCGGTTTTTCCACAATCCATATGAAAAGCAAAGAAGCTTCGCACGTTCAAAAAAGCGAACGCATCGGAATCGCGATGGATCTTGGCGACTATTTGGTAAAAACTTATGGGAAAAATGGCAGAGCGTTTCATGGGCTTGTTTGGGATGCCGAGGATGTTTTCCCATTGCAAAAGCTTCCGTTTGAGGATACGCAGTTCTGGGCGCCGAATAATATCGACGCATGCCTGACATCATTCTACGGGAACAGCTATATGCAGTTGCCGCCTCGCGTCGGCGTATGCGTACATGACAAAGACGCCATTTTTAACACAACTTATTGAGTTGTGTCAAAACAAATTGTTGAAAGAAGGGATTATCCCGCTATGGAAAAAGAAATACTGGCATTATTGAAAGACCTGCAACCGACCTTTGACTTTGAAGAAGACGCGGATTTCATCGAGGAAGGCTATTTGGACAGCTTCGACGTCGTCACCTTGGTCGTCGACCTTGAGGACAAGTTTTCCGTGCTGATTTCCGCGCTGGACATCCTTCCGGAAAATTTCGCTTCAATAAAAGCGATGTGCCAACTGATTGAGAAAAGCGAAAAGCGATAGGTCTTTCTGCTTTACGTTCCCCTCCTCCAAATAAACACATTACCCGGCAGTCATCAACTCAAGCATATCCTGCACGGTTTCGAACGCGCGAATCTGTTGACCTGTTACGGCCTTATCGAATTCTTCCTGCATCAACACAACAAATGACAGCGCGGCAAGTGAGTCCCACTCATCAATATCTTCCAGCGCTGTTTCCGGCGCGAGTGCACCACTATCCAATTCCATCATTTCTTCCAACACCGCAAGTTTTTCTTTAAGCGTCACCATATTATCCTCCTGTATTTGTTTGAAACTTTTGATCCTCTACGCCTCGATATATTCTTCCCGAAGCTTCCGTCGGTCAATTTTGCCGTTGTCGTTGTATGGGATCTGATTCAACTTCACATATCTTTTGGGCACCATATATTTGGGCAGCAACGCCGCAATGCCCGTTTGAATTGCTTTTTCTTCAAGCGCGCCCGTATTGTAAAACATCACGATTTGCTGCCGAACTTTGTCATAATCCGCGATTGCCGCCGCTACACCCTCGACGGACAATGCGGCTTTTTCGATTTCAGCCAATTCAATTCTATAGCCCAAATGTTTTATTTGGAAATCCTTGCGCCCGTCGAACATCAACTCTCCTTTTTCGTTGTAATGAACAATGTCGCCCGTGCGATAAATAAGATCTTGATAATTCGAATGCACTGGGTTTTGGACAAAAGCTTCTCCTGTTTTTGCCTTATCCCGCCAATAACCGGGTGAAAGGCACGCGCCCCGCGCGCACAATTCGCCTTTTGTAAATGCGTCGCTGATGAGGTTGTCGTCTTCATCAAGCACCAACAGTTCGGTATTGCCGCATGGCATACCGAGCGGCAACAGTTCATCATCCTCAAATTGGCGGTCAACCGGATAATGGGTAATATTCACGGTTGCTTCGGTCGGGCCGTAAACGTTCATGGCTTTTAGCCCAGGAATATGTTTCTGCCATATCCTCAGATATTTGACAGGCATCACCTCGCCACCGAAGATCATTTGCCTGACACAGGAAATATCGACTTCAGCCAGCGCGTTCTTGGCGCAAACACTTATGAAAGCGGAAGGCACCCAGTACAAATAGTTGATATTTCGGTCTTTTATGAATTGCAACGCCTGTACGGGAAAAGAGAAAAAGCGCTCGGGGATGATGACCAGACTTGCCGATGTTTTTAAGCAACTGTAAATATCCTGCGTGGAAATATCAAAGTAGAACGGGGACTGGTTGCCCATCACCGTCGATTCGTTTATGCCACATACAGGCACAGCCCATTCGATATAATCAACAATATTCCTGTGCGTAATAATCACGCCTTTGGGAAGCCCCGTTGAGCCTGATGTAAAAAACACATAAACCGGATTCGTGTCAATGACAGTGCGCAATGCCTTTTCGGCGTCAAGCTTGTTCCCGCTTTCCGCAATCTCTTCATATATCAAGACACTTTCGACCGGTACGCCGTTGTCTGTCAGTGTTTTCGCGTTTTTCAGGTCAGTTACATACAGCGAAGGGTTGAGTACATCGATAACGCTCTGTATTTTGGGAAACGGAAAGCGTATATCTAGCGGCGTGTAAATATTGCCGCTGTATACAATGCCCATAAATGCCGCAACACATTCCTTGCCTTTTGGCATGAATACAAGAATTGGCAAACGCGCTTGATTGTCAAGCTTTTTCGCGATGCAACCGGCAACTGACAACGCGTTGTCACGCAGGCAAGCAAACGAAAAGCTGCCATGCTCATCGACAATGGCGGCTTTGTCGGGGAAAGCCCGCGCTGTTTTTTCCAAATAATCTAAAACCGTCATCCTATCTCCTTTCATTCAAAGCAACAATATATGACGAGAAGCTTAGTATGGGTACTTATTGGTTCCCTTTCCGGGATGCTCTATCATTTCACAAAATTCGAGATGTCCAAAATCAGTAATCGCAGCGGCCAGGGAAAGACCTGCCCCAAAAGCGGAAAAACAAACTTTATATCGATTGTCCACCAACTTGCTGCCCAAATTATGCGTGGCGGCGACCGGAATCGTGACGCAGGACGAATTTCCGAAATACTCAACTACGTTATTAAACAATATTTCCCTTGGAACTTTCATCAAATCAGCAAGCTTTTCGAGCATAAATTTATTAGGCTGATGGGTAATATGATATTGGATGTCGTTTTTGTCAACACCTGCGTAACGGTACATCTCGTCAACGAAAGGCGGAACCTCCATCATCACAAACTGGAAAACCGCCGTTCCGTCCATATGAAGCTCGTTCAAGGAGCGAAAATTTCCCATCTCATCTTGATAAACCTTCGCAGTTTCCTCGCTGTACGGCATTCTGTGTCGGCCTGCCGGGGTAATCAGCGCTTCCCTTCTGCTGCCGTCGTTGTCAAACAAAAAATCTATTTTGTCCTCTGGGTCGCCGCTTTTTCTTACGATCGTAACAGCGGCGGCGTCCCCTCCGAGAGGGTAGGTGCTACGATCTTTTTTATTGGCATAGCAGGCGCTCGTCTCACTTGTAATGAGAAGAACCTCTTCCACGCCTGAGCCGTTGATCATGCTGCATGCTGCGTACAACCCGGAAATGAAGCCAATGCAATTTTCGTATAAATCCATGCAATAAACGTTTCGAGGCAATTCCGCCAGCCCGTGTATCACCTTGCTGTTCCCCGGAACGGGATGATCCTGGGATTGGCTGACTACTATCATGGCTTGGATTTTATCTCTGTTGATATACCCTTTGTGTATCATATAATTCAAGGTATACGTCGCGAGATTGCAATGCGTTGTTTGCGGGTCGGATACCCTGTGTTCTTTGAAGCCCATCACTCTGGCGAGCTTGAGTGATGATTTTTCCGAAAAGGGGAAATGCTTCATATCGTCCTCGAATTTTTGGACGTTGTCGGGAACGGTTGAACACATTCCACTTATTTTAACTCCGCTTATTGTAGCTTGCATAAAAATCGTCAATCCTTTTTTATACCGAAGTTCCGGGCGATGACTTGCGTTGACAAATGACAACAATTATATATAATTATAACATACGCGACAGGAAAAGCACAATATAAAATCGCATGGAGAGGTCAACGAATATGCCAACTAAAGCCAGCGTCAAATCAGCACCCTGCCGGGATTACAGAGTCGCTCTCACCGCCGCGTTTGGCGCGGAAGTCGGTTTTGGAACAGGAATAGCTTATTTGAAGTCTTATGCCGAAAAGCATCTGGAAGAAAAGGCGGATATCCGGCTTTTACTCACGACTGACGAAATCCTTTCGTTTGACCCTGATTTGGTCGGCATCAGTTCAATTACTACAAACTTTCTCGATGCCATTGATATCGCGTCCCGGATACGCGAAAAGTCGGATGCTTTGATTGTTTTAGGCGGATACCATATCACAGCTCTTCCGGAAGAGCTGAAATACGACTGCTTTGACATCGGGGTTCGCGGCGAAGGGGAAGTTACGTTTACAGAACTGCTTCGCGCCTTGATAAATAATCGGCCTATTGGCGAAATCGACGGATTGGTGTTTAAGCGCGGGGGAAAGATTGTCACCACCACCCCCCGAAAAATGATTGAAAACATTAACAGCATTCCATATTTTTGGAGAGATTTAGGCGCCTCGTCAGGCGCTGATATGCTTTCTGCCCGAGGATGCCCCTATACTTGCGCCTACTGCTCCACGCCGGCGTTTTGGGAGCGCAAGTACCGTTTTTTTGACGCGGAATACATGTTCAATGAGGTTAAATGGATTACGCAGAACTCCAATGTTCAATATATAACTTTCGTTGACGATTTGTTTATTTTCCCGGAAGAACGGCTACGCCTTTTCGTTGAGCTTCTGGAAACACACGGCATGCTTGAAAATCTAATGTTTGTGGGGTATGTACGCGCAAACTTGTTAACCAGATCCTGTCTTGAACTTCTGAAAAAATTACATGTATCGTATATCGATTTTGGCGCCGAGAGCGGTTCAGACCGTATTCTAAAAATGTATAAACCTTCTGCAAGCGTTAAAATAAACCAGGCGGCCATTGATTTGTGCTTTGAAATGGGCATTCCCGTAAGGTTCACGTATATGAGCGGCTTTCCTGGCGAAACGAGGGAGGATCTGCTTGCCACGGTCGATTTTTTCGCGAAAAACCAACACAAGATTGCGAGTGACGGAGGTTTCTTTTTATTCCAGCCTTTCCCCGGCACGCAAGTCTGGAACGCCCTGCCTATGGAAACCCGACGCGACATAATCGACAACCAAAAGTGGCTCTTGATGCATAGAAACTATAGGGCACCTGACTTTGACTGGGGTAACGCCCTTTACTTCAACGACGCGTTGCCGCGTGAAGAGTTTTTTGAAATCATTAGCACAAAATTCCCGAAGTTTTCAGTTTTCAACGATTACTGGCTACCCGACAAATATGAAAACGACCCTGTGCTTAACGCTTTGAAAGGGATGAAATATGACGGGCCGGTATTCCTGTACGGTGCCGGTTATTACGGGGAAATCATTGCGGAAAAATTGAAAGCGCATTACCCCGGTGAAATCGTGGCGTTTTTAGATAAAAATCATGAATCAAAAAAAGAAGTTTGCGGAATACCTGTTTTGTCGCCTGCCGCCGCGCTTGATTATCCGAATGTGAAGATTATAATAACCCCTCTGCAATTCGCGGGCGAGGTGCTACAAAATTTATTCCGGTTGGGGATATCTGCAGAAAGTATTATTAACCCTTTTACCTACATTGAAACCTAAAAGGAACTGCTATGGAAAAGTTTTTTGTTGGCCAACACGTCATTCGGATAGCCGAGATGGGCGACATCCCGTTTATTATGAATTTCATTGTAACGTTTTTTTGATTTGATCTCGTTTCTTTTTTTATTCATCCAACTATAGCACCGCACAATATGTCCATCCTGGCCTTGTCTTTTGCGGTAAAACTTTCGCTTACATTTGCGCAGCTAATGTTTTCTTCTTTGCACCTTGTGGCAAAATAACACATCATTGCATATAAATGCTCCGAAAGGTCGTGCGACTTTTCTTCTTTTCCTTCTACATAGTTTACCACATCGTAAGGGTCGAATGATAAAAGGATCTGGTAAACCCCGATTTTTTTAGCTATGTCGATAAAACCGTTTATGTCGTCGAAATTATCGTTAATCCCGTCCAACAGGATATATTTTAAGAATATCCGCGCCCCTTCTGATTTATATTTTTCAAGGTTCGCGACAACCTTGTCAAATACATTTACCTGCTTTATTTTGTGATAGGTTTCCGCTGTTCCTGAATCTAAGCTTACATTAAAGGCAGAATTTTGCCTTTTTAATATTTCAGCCACTTTTTCGTTATAAATTATTGCGTTGCTGCATATGTTGGCATCCCAATTTTTTTCTAAAACCAAATCTAATAACCTCTCACGATGCGGAAGAACACTTATTTCAGCGTCTACAATGCCTACATGCGTTATTGTTTCGGTAAAATACTCGTCGGCTATACGCAAAATATCATGCCCATCGAGGGTAGTGTTTATTTTATAGCAATTAGCTTTAAACTGTGAGCAATAAATACAGCTTGCGTTGCAAACCGCGCCCTTAAACCCGCCGCCAAAAAGTATTTGCCGTACTATTGGTTTTTTGGAGTAAATTCCCTGAGCCAGATGGGGGCAGCCGTAACAGCGGTTAGGAATACCCTGGCGAAGTTTTTCAAGATGTTCTTCGAGTGTATTTACCCATATAGTTATGTAACGCCTTAAAGTATCTTCGGTTATTATTTCGTCCTCAATAGTTATATATTTGCTGAACATAGCGCCTACGCAGCAAAACATGATTCTATTTCCCGTAAATATAAAATGGTATCCAAACAAATGGCATCCGAGCCGGGATTCATATTGGTCGTTAAGCAACTCGAGCAATATATCGTTGTTGTACCCCCCCTCGTTTCCATATAACGGAATCATCTTCTTTTCGTCCACACGAAGCCCTAGCAGTTGATTTTTAATTTCATTGATGAACGTATCGTTTTGTGTTGTTATTATAATATAATCGTATTGCAGTTCACACGCAGCAGCCGGACTCAATACTTGAATACCTTCATACATAGTCCCTGCCAGCGAAGTGTTATTGTCGGCAAACGCCAAAACGTTTACCTTGCTTTTATCGACAAAACAATAAAATTCTTTACCCCAGAAACCTAAACCAAAAATTACGATATTCATTAGCGATTCTCCTGATTTTATTAATTCTCTTTATACTATTCGGACGTTGCTACGCATAATAAATCCATTCGGCGGCTGTCTTTTTTTGAGAAATACTCACTTGAGTATATTACTGCTATTTTTTTCCTCTTTGCATCTTACCGCAAGATAGCAAAGCATAGCGTATATATGTTCGGTCATTTCTTTTGGTTCCGCTTGTTCTGTCATGCGTACTTCCGGCCTTGTGTCCGCGAGAAGTTGAATGAATCAAACGATAAAATAACAGTAACGGATAGGAAAAACCAGCTGCATTTTCGATCCTGCCCTCCGGTATTGAACTTCTGATAATAACCATTCAGAACCTCTTCCACACCTGAACCGCTGATTATGCTGCACGCCGCATACAATCCGGAAATGAAGCCAATGCAATTTTCATACAAATCCATGCAGTAAACGCTCCTAGGCAACTCTGCCAGCCCGTGTATCACCTTGCTGTTCCCCGGAACGGGATGATCTTGGGATTGGCTGACTACTATCATGGCTTGGATTATATCTCTGTTGATATATCCTTTGTGTATCATATAATTCAATGTATACGTCGCGAGATTGCAATGCGCTGTTTGCGGGTCTGATACCCTGTGTTCTTTGAAGCCCATCACCTTGGCGAGCTTGAGGGATGATTTTTCCGAAAAGGGGAAATGCTTCATATCGTCCTCGAATTTTTGGACGTTGTCGGGAACGGTTGAACACATTCCACTTATTTTAACTCCGCTTACTGTGGCTTGCATAAAAATCGTCAATCCTTTTCTTAATACCGAAGTTCCGGGCGATGACTTGCGTTGACAAATGACAACAATTATATATAATTATAACATATGCGGCAAGGAAAGTACAATATAAGATTGCATGAACGCTATCCTTTTGCATACATTGAAACTTAAAGGGAACTGTTATGGGAAAGTTTTTTGTTGGTCAACACGTCATTCGGATAGCCGAGATGGGCGACATCCCGTTTATTATGAATTTTTTGGACAATCATTGGGAAAAAGGCTGTCTGCTGTCACGCGACAGGGCATACTTCGAATATGAATTTGTCGTTGACGAGCGAGTGAACTTCGTCGTAGCTTCCCATAAAGAGACCGGCATCATAGACGCTGTACACGGCTTTATTCAATGCTCAAGAACGCCTCCACATGACATTTTCGGCGTTATCTGGGTATGCAAGCCCAAAAGCGGCACAAAGTTTCTGGGGCTTGCCGTTGGTGAACACGTAGGCGCGATAACCGGCGCAAGGGCCCAAAAGGGCGTCGGGCTGAAAGCGGACACTGGCGCAAAGGTCGTAAGTGATTTTTTTCTGGAAACCGTCAGCAAATTAGACCATTTCTACCGTCTGGCGCATCGCGAAAACTTTAGTATTGCTGATGTATCGGACATGCGCAGGGTTTCCGGTTTGATATCTTCAAAAAAACTTATCCCCATCCCGACAATGCGGCATCGCCGCACGTGGTTTGACCTAAGCACGCTATCCGATGCACCTATGCACAAGGACGCATGGTATATCGAACGCAGATATTACCTCCATCCCTATTATAAGTTTAATATATGGGGCATTGAGGACTCCCCCGGAAATATCATAGGGCTACTGGTCGGTCGGGTTGTCGATTGTTGTAATTCATCCGCGCTGCGCATTGTGGATTTCTTTGGCCCGGACAATGCCCTCGATGGAATAGGCGGCGAGCTGGACTCGATTATGGATGTGGGCAATATTGAGTACACGGATTTTTACTGCGCCGGAATCTCGCATGAGAACATGCAAAATGCCGGTTTTGTGCTTCGTGATGGCAAGGACAGAAACATCATACCAAATCATTTTGAGCCTTTTGAGCGAATCAATGTGGATATTTTGCACACAGGCGTCGAATTGCGTGCTTTCAAGGGCGATGGGGATCAGGGACGGCCCCGGACATTGCGTCTGCCGACTGAATGGTGCGGCAAATAACATTACAAAGATAAACAGATATTGAGGTATAATGCGATGGAATCTGAATTTGAAAGTAAAAATTATATCGTTACCGGCGCCTCCTCGGGCATCGGGCGGGCGGTTTGTATTGAACTCAGCAAACAGAAAGCCAATGTTTTGTTGATTGCCCGCAATGAGGAAAGATTGCGAAATACGCTTTCTGAGATGGACGCTGCCGGGCACATGGCAATAAGCTTTGATCTGTCCGATATAAACGGCATACAAAATATTGTAAAAAGTGGCTACGAACGGTACGGCAAAATAGACGGGTTCATCCATTGCGCGGGTGAAGGGCAGGGCGCGTCTCTTCAAAAATCTACTTACAACTTATTGCACGGTATGATGCTGGTGCACTACTATGCTTTTGTTGAATTTGTACGCTACCTAATCAAAAGCAAGGAAAAGGATTACCCATTGCGGATTGTCGGCGTATCATCAGTTGCCAGTAAAGCACATAACCGGCACGACACAGGATACTCCGCTTCCAAAGCCGCCTTGGAGGCGGCTGTTCGGGTACTGTCCGCCGAGCTTGTCAAGAAAAACTCTACAATCAACGCCGTCTGCCCCGCGTATGTAGACACCGGCAGGCAGAGCGGATTGCAGAATCTTTTCGGCGATGTCAACGAGTATCTCAAGCGTACGGGGTTTCAGCCATATGGCATGATTGACCCGCCAGACGTCGCGAAACTGATATTATATCTGCTGGGCGACGCAGCCAAATCCATCACCGGCATGAGCGTTCCAATCAATGGCGGCGCACGATTTTAACGCTCCGGCACAACTTTCAAATCATGGCCAAAGGATTTTATTATCGTATAGAACACCATATCCTGCGGCACTTCATTGTTCAGCTTGGCAAATTTGACCAACTTCGTGTTGTCCATGTCCCGCCAACTAAAAGCCCTGTTAAAACGTAGCTCCTTTTCCTTGAAAACACGCGCCAGAAATGGGCCGAATTCAAGATATTCCGCGCTTTTCCGATATTCCGGCCTCGTGTATTCAAACATGCCGAACCATATGTTTCCGTATGTCTCAAAGTAAATCATCGTCGCTATTTTATTGTCGCGGCGCACAACCACAACCTGCTCTTTCTCAATGTTTTCGATGACTTCCGATAATTCCGGCACGTTTTCGCTGTAAACGTCAAAATATCGCATAATCATTTCCAGAATTTCTTTGGCATCTTC
>Ga0099364_10015563_pt1 | contig 10023 bp, 6 predicted proteins | sample TergutTh196P3_FD_73070 | JGI IMG/M metagenome (GOLD analysis project Ga0099364, IMG submission 73070) | Microcerotermes parvus P3 segment gut microbial communities from Pointe-Noire, Republic of the Congo - Th196 P3 | ecosystem: Host-associated > Arthropoda: Insects > Digestive system > Gut ...
AAATCGCTGGAAGGATTTCTCCTTAGCAAACATTGTGGCGACAGTGCAAGAATGGATGCAAAAAGGAATACCACTCTTCAAAACAACAATCGAAAAACCACCTGAATAGGAAAATTGACAGGTACGCACCATTGTATTGTCGCGCCCGCCATGATAGAATATGTGCTATCGCCTTTTGTCCGTGAATTTTTTCCGCAAACATTTATGAAAGCCATTACAACCTTCGTGTCTGGACTTTTTCTGTCCGTTCTCCTTCTGTTGCCGGTCTCGGTACGCTCCGCAGAACTGCAGCCCTTTTTCACACTGAAAACCTCCAGCATCAACACGCTCATCGGCGTTGCCGAAAAAATCAGCACAATGGCGGGATTTGCCGATGATGCCGAATTTCGGGAAATCGTCAACTCCTTCCGCAACATCAGAGGTATCGATGGCAACGGTATCATCGGCATTGCCGCCGCGGTGGACGATTTTGGCGGTATTAACCCAATCTTGCTCCTGCCCATCACCGACCTCGAACAAGCGGATATTCCCGGACAACCGGACATTTTCGACTTCGTCCGATCTCTACTCGTCGGAAGAGGCGAAGGAAAGTTCGACATTAACTCCCCCTTCGGATCATATGTCGCCGTTCAACAGCAGAATTATCTGCTCGTTACTTCCGCAGATACCGCCGCGCTGATTCCGGCAGATCCCGCAAAACTCTTTGCCGATCTCGAACAATACACTTTCGGTGTAAAACTTAATCTCGAACAAGTTGAGTTCGAGACCCTCGAAGCGCAACTCTTCGGACCGATGCTCTTCATGACAATGATGACGAATCCCGAAGCGGTCGAACAAGTCAAAACCATGATCGAACTGTATCGGGAACTCTACAAAGAGATTGCTGCCGCTTCTTTCGGAATCGCTTTCAATCCTCAAACTGCCGATGTCGAACTGGCAATGTCGATGGCTCCGCGTGAAGGTTCCGATGTCGGAAAATCGCTCGCAGGATACAGGCAACAGCCGACGATTTTCGGCGGTTTTAGAGGAACGCCGGAGAATATCATTTTTTCATTCGGCGATTCGGCAACGCAACTGCCTATCGAGAACAATCCTTTGCTGGAAAACAGTATGCAACAATGGGAAGCAATACTCGAAGGATTCCTAGCACAGATCGAAATGGAAGACGAAACCGGCGAACTCACCGAATTGGCGGAGTCGGCATCCGGGTTGATTCACAAAATCCTCGAAACCGAATCGAAGAGAGGAGTCAGTGATCTCGCTCTTTCGATGAATGCCGACGGAACAATCCTTGCGGCATTGGGTACAGCCTCTCTCGCTGAAATCCAACAACTTGCCGCACTGGCGGTGGGCTTTGCCGCTCCAAAACTTGTCCCCGTTGCTGCCGATTTTGACATCGACTTCTATGCGTTGGTGAGACTGAATTACGAAACCATCGAGGGCTTTCGCGTTTCGAGCTTCAGGATTCCTATGGAAAATCTTATTCCTCTTGCTCCCAGCCCGAACGAAGGATTGAAAGAATTTTCGCCCGGCGTTTTTTGGGCAGTCAAAGCCGGAGACAACCAAGCAGTTGCCTTTGCGGTTGGTTTAGATTCCGACAAAACGGAGCAGGCGTTTAAGTCGGCGTTGGAACAAACGAAAACGGCGGTGCCGGTGCAAAAGCCAGAAGGCGTGTTCTCCATCACAGGGCTAGGCAAGTTTTTAGGGCAAACGATTTGCCCTGCCGCTGCGAAAGACGGTGCAGATCATGAACTCAAACAAGTCGCAGACGTATTTGCGGCGGCAGGAAGCAACGCGACAGTTACGCTAAGCAGTGATGTTGCTCCTGACCGAATCAATGTCGGCTTCCACGTTGCCGGTAAAGTCATTGAAACTATCATTACGGCGGTCAAGTTAATGAACCCTGAAGAGGGTTCCTCGGATCGGCGTCCTGTCATTCGGGACTTTTAGAGTGTGTTTCGATTGGGGCTGGACGCGTTTGTCCGCAAACGTGCAGAGTCTGCGACTGTGTCGCCGCTCTCATTCCAGAATCGGCTTGATCGTTTCACAGCCGATTCTTTTCATTTCTTCTTTGAGTTTAACGAACGCCGCCTCATCAGGATAGGTTCCCACGATAGCACCGCCGCTGCCTGCGAAGTTTGCCGACGCACCACACGAACGTGCCGTTTCGACCATTAAAATCTGCTCCGGCGGTAACTGACAAATCGAACGCCGTATGTCGAAATTGCCGTCCAACAAGGGGGACAAAAGATCCTGATGAAAAGAAAGCAAGGCATCTCGGGCGCGGAGCGTCAAGTCGGCACAGTGTTGCATCGCCGAAACCACTGCCGGTTCGCCATGATCGTATCGAAACCGTAAATTATTGTGAAACACTTCAGTCGGTTCGCTGCAATCGACTGCGTAGGAAAGATAAAGCGGCGGCAGCAATGCGATGGGCAAGTCTTCATATTCGCCGACAATGAAGCCGTCTTCGGTTTTCATTGCATCTTTGGCAAAGTTCATATAGACGCAACCTTCATAGACTTGTGCCACCCGATCCTGCAAGCCGGCGGGAATGCCGAGTTGATCCCGTTCTATCGACAACACGAGAGAGGGCAACACACGTTTCGGAATGTCTATCTCATAGAAATCCATGAGAGCGCGAAGCGTGGCAAGCACAATAGCACTCGAGCCTGCCATTCCGACCTGTCGGGGAATGGTCGTCTCGTAGCGGAGCGAAAAATTACGGTCTTGGAGCGTTAAATTACGGTCAGTACAGTACGTAACAAAACCATTGATGGCGGCTTTGATGAGACGGATGCCGCCGTAATAGCCGTGCAACCGGACATCTTTGGCGAGATCGTGTATCGACCGAAAATCACTTTCGTCGGAGTGTCCCGGGATGATTTCAAGCCGATCCCATTCGTAGAGAATGACTTGAGCATAAAAGTTTTTGACGATAACGGTAATGGTTTTTCCGTTGTATCCATCGGAGGGATTGCCGATCAATCCCGCTCGGGCAAAAACACGGCTGCGTATGAAGTCCATACGGAAATTATACAAAAAAACCGCCGATGTCGGGAATAGGCACTGTGCATAACTCACTATTTCGTCATTCCGGCGCAAGCGGGAATGACGAGGTTCGTGCTATACCATAAACGGCATGAAAGTGGTCTTTGTGTCCCTTGTGCACTTTGCGGTTAAGTCTTTTTTAAGCCTCTCCACCAGAATCTGTGGGTACAAATTTGCAGAAAACCGTTGGAAGTGCTGGAAAATAAAGGTTATTGGTTACAAAAAACGGCATCAACATCTGAGCATCACAAAAGAAATGGATAGGGAAATGGACAACGTGCTCTCTTTGGAGTAAAATTCTGCTGTCCGGTAAAGTGGAGGCAGCACTGCTGAGGAGCAACTCGCCAAGGAATAAGCCGGTCGAACGGAGAAGTCTGTCTGATTGCTCGACAATCAGGCAGACCTTGTAGCAACACCTCTCTGTTCCAAAAATGCCTAAAAAAAACTCCTCTTTGCCCACTAATTTTGACAGAGAGCCAATAAAATAATAGAAGCGACCGGATCGCCCGTCTAAGTTCGGTCGCTACACTCCGCCGGCTTTCACGGCAAAAACGCAATCTTGCACATCTGCTGCTTCCCACTTGCCGTTTTTCCGATTCGTGGTATAATCCCCCATAAGTTAGCGGTATAACATAAAGTGGCGGAAACATAGATGGCAAAGCAAGTTCAAGCGACAGTTCGGTTCCACGCAAAAGGCGGTCAAGCGACGGCGGCCCCCCCTGTTGGTACGGCTCTCGGTAAGTATGGTCTCAACCTGGGACAGTTCGTACAACAGTTCAACGAACGCACCAAAGGCGATATGGGCATGAGGATACCGGTGGTCGTGAAAGTGTACGGCGACCGGACGTTTGATCTCGAAACCAAGACCCCGCACAGTGTCGATCTATTGAAACAGGCAGCAAGCATTGTGAATGGCAGCGGCAATGTTCCGCGGGTCAAGGTCGGACAAATCACGACGAAACAACTCGACGAAATCGCCGCAAAAAAAATGAAAGATTTCAATGCCCGAAGCGTCGAAGCCGCAAGAAATATCCTTGCAGGGACCGCACGGAGTATGGGACTTGAAGTGGTGGAATAGTAAACGGTGTCCAGCGACATCTCAAGAGCGGGGCGGCGTTAGCCCCCCGGTGAGTTCCGTCAAGCACGCCCCAGCCCTGGGGTTGACACCCCCGCTCCTGCGCTACGTCACAAAACTTCACATAAATTTTTACACTCTCGGTTATTTCCAACAGGTTGCCAAGCGTCAGCATTATGATACAATAAGGCAACGGAAAAAATTTGCGAAACACTTATCGACGACGGCGGTTTCTGAATAATGTCTCAAAACGAACACGATAACGATGCCGAACAACAACCTACTGAACCGAGCGAATTTCAGCAGGAAATGCAACGCCTGATCAAACAGCGGAAAGCAACAAAAAAAACAACGAAAAAGGCGGCAAAAAAGGCAACAAAAAAAACGTCCGTTTCGCTGTCCGAATCGAATGAAACACCGCCGACCAACCAAGACGACAACAACATCCCGCCGGACATTGACAAAAATGTTCCCAGCCCCAAACACTCCAAACCGCCGGAAACCGTTATCTCTTCCGTGGCACTCGTTGCATTGATCGTCGCCTCATCGGTACTTTTCCTCTCCCTTTTCAGTGTGCCCGCCGGAAGAGATATACCGTTCGACAAAATGATGGAATTGATCGACCAAGGTCCCGGCGAAAGAAATTTCGTCGAAGTCGCCGAAGGCACCGGCTCCAACGAAACGATTGTTCGATACTCCAATCTCGATCGGCTGGTCGTCGATATGTACGAAATTCGAGGAATGGCAACCCGGCAGGTCTTGCGGACTGCAAAAAGTTCGGAACCGCAAAATCCCGTTTCCCGATTTCCTGTAACAGCCGGTCGTCGCGGCTTTGCCGATGACGGCGGAAAATTACAAGCACGACTCGAAGCGAGCGGCTTTACCTACCGCAGTCCCAGCCGTCCCAGTTTCATTCAGGAACATGGGATTTGGTTGCTGATGTTCGCCTGTTTTTTGGGACTCACATTCCTGTTGATTCGCGGCATCGGCGGTTCAGGAGCGATGGCATTCGGACGCAGCCGAGGCAGACTCGTCGCCCAAGAGGAAATCGACATTAAATTTGAGAACGTCGCCGGTGTGGACGAAGCGGTCGATGAGTTGAAAGAAATCGTCGAATTTCTCCAAACACCGGAAAAATTTCACGCTCTCGGCGGACGTATTCCTCGCGGAGTGCTTTTGGTGGGTCCGCCTGGCACGGGAAAAACGATTCTCGCCAAAGCCGTCGCCGGAGAAGCCGGGGTGCCGTTTTACAGTCTTTCCGGTTCGGACTTCGTCGAACTCTACGTTGGTGTCGGAGCGGCAAGAGTCCGTGATCTTTTTGAACAAGCACAGCGGCGAAATCCTTGCATCATTTTTATTGACGAACTCGATGCCCTCGGAAAAATACGGAGCGGCGGTTCTGTCGGCGGACATGACGAACGGGATCAAACGCTCAATGCTTTGCTTGTCGAAATGGATGGCTTCGATACAGAGGCGGGAATTATTGTGATGGGAGCGACGAACCGACCGGAAATTCTCGATCCGGCACTGCTCCGACCCGGACGCTTTGACCGGCAGGTGCTCGTAGATCGTCCCGACTTGGTCGGTCGGGAAGCAATACTCAAAGTTCATGCCAAAAATGTGAAACTAGATGAGAGTATTGATTTGAAGGAGATTGCGTCGATTACCTCCGGATTTGTCGGAGCGGATTTAGCGGCGTTGGTCAATGAGGCGGCACTGCTGGCGGCACGTTCCGGTAAAACGACGGTAACAATGACAGAGTTCACCGAAGGTGTTGAACGTGTAACGACGGGCTTGCAAAAGAAGCAGCGGGTAATTCGTCCTGACGAAAAACGCCGGATTGCCGTGCATGAGTGTGGTCATGCGTTGGTTGCGTATTTTACGCCTCATTCTGATCCGGTGCATAAAGTTTCGATTATTCCGCGTGGTCTTGCGGCATTGGGATACACTTTGCAGCGACCGGAGGATGACAAATACTTGATGACCAAGAGAGAATTGGAGGCACGGATTCAGACCTTCCTTGCTGGGACGATTGCCGAAGAGATGGAGTTCGATGCGGTTTCGACTGGAGCGCAAAACGATTTGGAGCGGGCGACCGACTTGGCAAGGGCGATGGTGATGGATTTCGGAATGAGCCGCTTAGGTCGGATGTCTTTTCGGGACAATCCTCGTGCCAGTTTTTTGGGCAATGGTATGCCGCAACAGCGTTTGCATAGTGAGGAGACGGCGAGGGAAATTGACAAGGAGATCAAGTCGATCATTGATCTACTTTTCCAACAGACGAAGGTGCTTCTCGATGACAAGAAGGAGATTTTGGAGCGGTTAACAGAGCGTCTTCTCGAAAAGGAGATTATCGAGAATGAAGAACTCAAGAGTGTCATTGAAGATTCGGCGGCGGAGCCGCTCTCTTTGGATAGCGAGTCCTCGGATTGCGAGTCCTCGGATTGCGAGTCCTCGGAGCCTGCCGCGTAGCAAAGAATCCGCCCTCTTTATTTTCTTTTCATTTTGGGGTATCCTATTAACTGCTGTTCTTTACTGTTCCTATTAACCCTTCTATCGAAAGGAAACTATCGTGTCCGTCGCTAACAAACTCGATGCCATTTTCAAACCCCAATCCGTTGCCGTCGTGGGCGCCTCTACAAGACCCAATACCGTCGGAAACGATATCCTCCGTAACCTCGTCCGAGACAAGTACATAGGAAAAATTTATCCCGTCAATCCCAAAGCCGAAGAACTCCACGGATTGAAAGTCTATCCCACTCTCGATGCCATCCCCGGTGATGTCGATCTCGCCATTTTTATCGTTCCCGCAAGAGCCATTCCCGGTCTCATCGGCGAAGCAAAAGCAAAAGGTGTCAAAGGACTCATCATTATCTCCGCCGGATTCAAAGAGTCCGGTCACGAAGGAGCGGAACGGGAAAAAGAATTGACCCAACTCGTACAGGAAGCCGGTATTCCCCTCATCGGACCCAACTGTCTCGGCGTGATCAGCCCCGCCGTCAATCTCAACGCCAGTTTCGCCGCCAAGACCGCTCTCAAAGGGACCCTCGGTTTTATCTCGCAAAGCGGAGCGTTTTGCACCTCCGTTCTCGACTACGCCGAAGACCGAAAAATCGGGTTCAGCAAGTTTGTCAGTTTCGGTAACAAAGCCGATGTCAAAGAGACCGACCTCTTGGAGTACCTCGCCGACGATCCCGATACCAAAGCGATTGCGATGTACCTCGAAGACATCGGCGATGCCGGACGCTTCATCGAAGTTGCCGCCAAAACTTTTTGGGAAAAGGGCAAACCGATTCTCTGTATCAAGTCCGGTCGCAGTGCCGAAGGGGCAAAGGCGGTCAGTTCGCACACAGGTTCGCTTGCCGGTTCGGATGCCGAATACGAGGCGATTCTCAAACAGGCAGGCGTGCAACGGGTCGATACCATTTCGGAACTGTTCGACTTGGCGGCACTCTACACGACTCAACCGATGCCGAAGGGGAATCGGCTGGCAATCATCACGAATGCGGGCGGTCCCGGCATTATGGCGACCGATGCCGCCATCGCCGCCGGTCTGACGATAGCCAAATTGGAAGACTCGACGAAGGACAAACTCAAGCCGCCGGTGCTGCCTGAAGCCGCCGCTCTGAACAATCCGGTCGATGTCATCGGCGATGCTCTCAATGACCGTTATCAAGCCGCCGTCGATGCCGTGATGGGTGATCCGAATGTCGATATGGGAGTGGTCGTGCTGACTCCGCAGTCGATGACCGATACCGACAAGATTGGCGAAGTGTTGCCGCCGATTATCCAAAAGCATGGCAAGCCGGTCGTTGCGGCATTCATGGGTGTCAAAGAGGTTGCCGAAGGCGTGGACAACTTGGTACAGAACGGCGTGCCGAATTATGCGTTTCCCGAAAATGCGGTACAATCGCTTGCCGCCGCTGTTCGGTTGGTCGAAATGCGTGCGATAACCAAGCGGGAATATGTCGAATACAAGGATGTCGATGCGGCGAAGGCGAGCAAGATTATTGCCGAATATCTTGGTAGCGACTCGGAGCGGTATCTGACGCAGGCGGAGTGCAGGGCATTGTTCGAGTGCTATAAATTGCCGTTGTTAAAGAGCGGCGTTGCAAAGTCGGCAGATGAGGCGGCGAAGATCGTTTCGGACATCGGCGGCAAAGTCGTGATGAAGGTCATGTCGGCAGACGTGAAGCACAAGTTCGACGACGGCGGTGTGATTTTGAACATTGAGGGTGCCGATGCCGCAAAGAAAGGCTACGACACGATTTACGCCAACATCGGCAAGAATGTACCGGGTGCGAAGATTGACTCGATTTTGATCGAGCAGATGGCGTTAGAGGGGGAAGAGGTGATCGTCGGTTGCAGTCGCGGCGGTTTGGGTCCCTTGATGATGTTCGGCTTGGGGGGGACGTTCGTTGAGTTGATTAAGGATGTGCAGTTCCGCTTGGCACCGATGTGGCGGGTAACAGCGGAGGAGATGGTGCGTTCCATCAAGGCGTTCCAGAAGTTGGACGGCTTTCGTGGTACACCGAAACGTGATGTCAATACGGTGATTGATGTGATTTTGCGTATGTCGGCGATGGTCGTGAATCATCCTGAAGTGGCGGAGTTTGACATCAACCCGTTGATAGTGCATGCCGAAGGCATGGGTGCGTCGGTGGCGGATAGCCGAATTATGTTACGCAAAGCGTAACGTTAGCCGATCCGCCTGCGGAGCGCGTCGTTAGCCGATCGTTCTCACTCTTCAAATTCAATTTTCCGATTTTTGTTTTTACCCTTTTGCCGCTCCGCCGATTTTACCACTGCTTCGGTTAGCGGCAAATTCATTCTCGCACCGTCGAGTAACTCTTGGATGGTAACGATTTGCAATTTCGATATTTTTTCGGCAACCGCAAGCCGGGTATGTCTTCGACATAACCCGATGCCGCCGCCTCTTGCACCATCGGCTTTGTCGGAGGTTGCAAGGTAATGAACACTCCTGCCGATGCCTTTTCTCGCTCCATCACCGCTTGCAAGTCCCTAATGTCTTTCACCGAAACGTTGCCCGACTTCACCGAAAGCAATGCCGTACCGCCGACAATATACGCCACGCCGTCCATTCCCTTGTCCGCTCCCTTCTTTTCATTGATCTTCGCCTGATTGTCTGTATAAGTAAGAATCGCCCACTTTTCAAATTCTTTGCGAAGACGATCATCTTTCTTATGCGCTAATGCCGTTGCCGATGCAACATCTTTCGGCATGCCGGAGAGTTGAATTTGCTGTTCAATATCGTTGCTGTACCGGTCTTTTAAACGTTTGAGTATCAGCGAAACGGCATTGTAAGTAATATCAATGCCTATCCACTTCCGGTGGAGCGAGTGAGCGGCATCAAGTGTTGTACCGCAACCGCAGAAAGCATCGAGTACCACGTCGCCTTCGTTAGATGAGGCTTTGATGATACGCTCCAACAGTGCCAAAGGTTTTTGGGTGTTGTAGCCGAGGCGTTCTTTCGACGCATGCTGTAAACAGGGAATGCCCCAAACATTATCAAGCGTCTTATCTTCTTTGATGCAATAGATTAGTTTTCCGTCGGTGTCTCGGGCATTTTTCATTACCCCATCGACTTTTTTTCTTGCCAGTTGCTTGACCGGTTCCGGGCGCATTTCTTTGAGTTGATAGTAAGTGAAAGGAGCGTTAATATCTTTGACGTAAAACAAAATTGTATCGTTTGCTTTCGGAAACATTTTTTTCCTACTGTCATGCATTTTGTTATAATAGACCTGTTCTCTAACCTTTAGTGTGCCTTATTTCTCTATTTTCTCTATATGGGGTATGCGGTTTGCTCCTTCTTTGTTTCCTCGAAAAACCGTCAAACACTTATAAAACAAGCGTGAAACGAGTTTAATGCGGTTGAA
>Ga0099364_10015564_pt1 | contig 10023 bp, 8 predicted proteins | sample TergutTh196P3_FD_73070 | JGI IMG/M metagenome (GOLD analysis project Ga0099364, IMG submission 73070) | Microcerotermes parvus P3 segment gut microbial communities from Pointe-Noire, Republic of the Congo - Th196 P3 | ecosystem: Host-associated > Arthropoda: Insects > Digestive system > Gut ...
CACCCCAGACTGTAATAGAGTCGGAAGTCCCGCCCCCAGCGGCCCCCCTCCCGGCAGCTCCAGAGACGCAGCGAAGAACCTTTGTCAACGTTGAGCAGACTCCAGCCGAACAGACAAGGAGCGCAGGTTTTGGAGCAGTACCGGGGGATATGAACCTTAATCCCGTTCGCGGTGCCCAAACGGAGGCTGCCCGACAGTTGGGCAGAGCCCTGGGAACGCTCTTTTCGCCGTAGGATGTCCGCCTTACACGGCGACGCAGTGAGGATTTGACGCGGCAAGTTGGCATATTAACCGTTCCGGCAGTTAAAAAATGCAGTATAATCATACCATGCTCTCGCCGCGTCTCAAAACAACCCTCGAAATCGCCGCCGTTTTTGCCGTATTCCTCATCTTCGGCGCTTGGAAAACACCCGACATAAACGAAACACATTATATCGGGAAAGCCATCAACTATTGGAATCCCGATTGGATACCCAACGACCCCTTTCTCGCAAGCCGAGACGCACACTGGTCTTTCTATTTCGTCTTCGGTTGGCTTTCATTTTTTTGTTCTCCGACTGCGATGGCTTGGATCGGCCGCATCGTCGCCTGGGGACTGCTCGCTTGGAGTTGGCAACGGTTGAGTTTCGCTCTCATTCCAACACGCTGGGCCGCCATCCCAACCGCGCTCGCACTGGCCTATTACATCGAATCCTTTCACATGGCCGGTGAATGGCTTATCGGAGGAATCGAAGGAAAATCATTGGCCTATCCCTTCGTGTTTTTTGCCCTCGCAGACATCTTGCGTAATCAATGGAATCGAGCAGGTATCTTTCTCGGTATTGCATGCGCACTGCACATTCTCGTCGGAGGCTGGGCAACTCTCATCGCAGGCATCCTCTTTATCGCAGAAAAAACAAAGAGCCGCAGACGAAACAATGCACAGTTTCCGAACAAATGTCTAAACTTCCCCTGGCTCGGTTTCATCGGCGGAGGAATTACCGCTCTCTGCGGACTCATTCCCGGAATGACGCTCGACGCCGGAACCGCCGACGAAGTCGTTCGGCAAGCCCAAAAAATATACGTCTTCGAACGTCTGCCGCACCATCTCGTCCCTTACGAAATCAGAGAATCATTTTTACTCCGATTCGCCCTGTTAACGATTATCTGGATTACAATCTGTCGGCAGTTCGGCGGCAGACGTTATCGGCTTTTCAACGGATTTATTTGGGGAACGCTCGCCTTGTCGGCTGTCGGGATCATCTTGGCGTACAGTTTACGCAGCAATCCGGAACTGTCGGCGTCGCTGTTGAGATTCTATTGGTTCCGGCTTGCCGACGTTGCCGTACCGATGGGGATCGCAATAGGAGCGATGCGGCTCTGCTTGTTTCATATTAAGAGACTCCAATCCATCTCCTTCCCAACGCTTGCAGTTGTATTATGTATTTTGGCGGTCAAGACGGTTACGTACTTTACCGTCAACGGACTGTGCTTTGCTTATCTCAAATTATCGCCGCCCGACTCGACCGTTCCCTGGGCGATTACGTTGCTGGTTTTCTTCGGTACGCTTTATTGGTTGCAAAAATTGACACCGTTTTCGATTCCGCCGTTGGCGCTCGTCCTGTTTTACATAACCATTGTCTTTTACACTCCGCTGACAGCCATGCCGAAATATGCCGATTTGAGGACTCACGCCGCGTATTGCCGGTCGGAACCCGTCGGGCCGCACGGGAGAAGGGCCGCCGCAGAATGGATAGATATGTGCCTTTGGATTAAGGAACACACGCCAAAAAATGCCCAATTTTGGATACCACGCGATGGTCAAACGTTTAAATGGCATGCTCGTCGGGCCGACATCGGGGTTTGGAAAAACATCCCGCAGGATGCCGCTTCGATTGTCCAATGGCGAAAAGCAATGGATGATCTGTACAAGTTCAAAAGTGAGGATGGCATTGTGCAAACGGATAGACTCATCACAACGTTGCTCAATGCCAAAACGGATGACGAGATCGCGGTATTGCGGAAACAGTATCGTTTCGATTATATTCTCTGCGCGCAATCGTTTATCATGCCAAGTCATGAAACCTTGGAACTGGTGTATGAAAATGACGTGTATTGCTTATACCGGGTAAGGTAAGCAGGACCGACACACCTAATTTTCTAAACCCCTGTTTTGTAAGCATCGGCGTGTGTTAAAATGCGTTTTTTACTCACGGAGGAATCATGACCAGCACCCCCCGACTTCGAGAGGATAACGTCGCCCAGCTCGTTGCATAACGAAACAACATACTGTACAATGACATGATACACTGCATCTTCCCCAGCAACTCCTTAACCGATATAGCGAGAACGGTCGATGATAAACAGCATTAAAGAAGCCTTTGCCCCCATCGTACCCATCGCCGTCCTGGTCGTCATACTACACTGGGTGACAGGTTTTATGCAGCCCGGCTACATGACCTATTGGCTCATCGGCTCCTTTCTCGCAGGCACCGGATTGCTCTTTTTCCTTCGCGGAGTCGATCTTTGCCTCATACCCATCGGCGAACTCATCGGAAAACGATTCCTCTTTATGCCCGGTATGATCGCACTGTGCGCCGTCGTATTCCTCATCGGATTCCTCGCCTGTATGGCCGACCCCAGCGTCGCCGTATTAGACCGGGAAGTCGCCAAAGTAACCGGCGGCTCCGCAGGCCCACCGGCCTGGGCCGTCATGGCCGTCGTCATGGCCGGAATCGGCATCTTGCTACTGGCCGCTATCATGAGGATTGTATGGAACATACATCCAGCCAAAATGCTCGCCGGAATTGTCGGAATCACATTGATACTTGCTGTTATCTCGACACTCGTCGGTGTGGGCAATTTCGTGCCGCTTGCATTAGACTCCGGAGGCGTCGCAACAGGACCGTTAACCGTACCATTTTTCCTCGCCATCGGACTGGGATTTGTCTCCAATATGGCTGGACGTTCCGCCTCAACAGACGGATTCGGATTGCTCGGAATCGTCGTTTGGGGACCCATACTGGGCGTACTGCTCCTGGGATTGGCCTGGGGAACCGGAGAAAACCAAACAACGACTATGTCGTCAGACGAAACGATGACTGTGTGCGAAACGAACTCCGACGACATAGTCGTCGACTCGCATAACGACGCTCATATTGACGCACCCGACAAGACGTCGGCCGGCTCCACCATACGCAACTTCGTAAGCATCGGAGATACAACTATCAACGTTTTACTGGGCTTAGTCCCCCTGCTGTTAATCGGCTGGATCATCGGAGTCCTACCATCGAAAGTCCCCTGGGAATATAAAACACGATTGTTAATGGGAGCTTTTTGGACACTACTCGGACTGATTATATTTTTGCAGGCAGTCAACGTGGGATTTGCACCGGTTGCGCAACAACTGGGCGATAAATTGGCAGGTATTTGGAATGGCTGGGCGCTTGTCCCAGCAGGATTACTACTCGGCCTCTCCGTCGGATTGGCAGAACCCTCCGTGCATGTATTATGCAAACAGGTCGAGGAAGTTACGGACGGAGCCGTACCAGGGAAATTGCTCCTGGTGTTGATGGCGAGCGGAGTCGCATTGGCCGGCGCAATTGGAATGACAAAATTAGTCTGCGGCATTTCGATTCTTTGGATTGTGATACCCGGCTACATTATGATTATGGTGTTGAGCTGTTTCTGCTCAAAAATGTTCGCATCGATTGCTTACGATGCCAGCACCGTGGTAACAGGACCAGTATTGGTCGCGTTTTTGATGATAGTTGTTGCGAATGCAGCGGAGCCTCTCGGACGTTGTCCGTTGTTGGACGGGTTTGGTTTTGTGGCGGTCGTTGCGATGGTTCCAATCCTCGTGGTCATGGCGATGGGCGCTTTTGTAGAGTAGTGTAAACACCCCACCGACGAGAGTCGACGACGTCGGAGGGCTAACATCCCCCGCTCGCTTTGCGGCTCCGTCGCAGACTCGCCAGTTTAATCCTTTACCCCTCAACATCGGCAGACGTTTCCGACGCTTGAGCCGACACTTGGGAACGTTGTACGATATCACGAAGCAAGGTTTCAACAGAATCACTGACGCACCACTCCATAACCATACCGACGAAGAAGCCGGCTATTGTATAGACCAAAAAGGCAACACACGCCATCTGGAGAATAGCACCCGGCTCCTTGCCTTGCACCAATCCCAAAATAATCGCAAGGCACATCACAGCAATCCCAATATAGGCGGGGAAAAGTCTGGCAAGACTCCGTCCATGCTTCTTCGGCTTTGCCTTCGGATAACGTTGTTGCCGTTCCTGTTCGATAAGATCCTGTTCACGCTCAATCCAAAGTTCCAACAGCCTCGGATTGATGTTGACCGGAATGTCCAACGCCTCGAATTCGGCTTGCATCGCCGAAGTATTGATTGAATGATGATTCTGCTCTGTATTTGTCATAAACAATTTCCCTTTTTCACATATTCTTTTTTTTGTTGCGGAGCAATCGGGCTTCGCCAAAAAACCGGGGCAAAACAAAAAAACCGGAGACTCTCGCCTCCGGTTTACTGGGAAAATCAAATTGACCTCGTTATGCGTTTGTTGCGGTGTCCGGTCGAAATCCGTTTCTACGTCGCTGCCGAAACATCAGAACATGGTTTTTCTCGATCACACAAACTCCTTCTTGGCACCGATCAGTGTCCGAAGCCGTTCCGCCAATAACGCGGGATCAAAGGGCTTTTTGAACGTTTCATTGATACTGGAACGGTCAAAACTTGCCGGCAGTGATACACCATCTGGCAAAAGAACGATAAGAATCACATCACTAAATCCGCTATTCCTTTTCAGGTTCTGGCAGATTTGGACCGCTTCCGTGATACCGATGGATACATCAACAATCACACAGTCGGGATGAAAATTCTCCGCTTGGATACCGGCATCGAATCCGCTTGCTGCCACGTTGACCTTAAAGGACTTTTCGGGCGGCAACTCTCGCTCCAAGTTATCAATCAATATTTGATCTTGTGCGACGACCAACACTTTTGCAAGTGTTCCGTCTTCGAGATCGCCGAGGGGCATTCCATGCTCCTTCAAAAACTTGATCAGATACTCTCGCGGGATCCGGCGGTCTTGCGACCCAGGGATTCGATAACCTTTCAAACGTCCGGCATCGAACCATTTGCTTACGGTACGCGGGGCCACCTTGCATAGTTTGGCGACCTGACCTGTTGTAAATACCTTCACCTTCATTGCAGGCTCTCCGATATTGCTAAAAATACTTTTTACGTTGCGCTCCGACGATTTTCCGTTCGTTCGGAACAGTTTTTTGCCCTTGAAATCTACCTTGCCGCTCGGGACTTCCTTGTCTCGGACTTGGTAAAATCCTGGGTCAGGGCACTCCATGTTGCTTCCATTCCTATCAGGGGATGCTCCATTGGGTCAAATGTTTCCTTACGAAATGACCGACAAGAGAACTATCGGCAAACGTCTTTTCGGAAAATGAGAAATTATTGGAGAAATCGTTAAAAGTTCTCTAAACGGTACGATTCTTCCCTCCATGCCTCCGTCTTCCTCGGATTTTGCCGGTTTTTGGTGCGAGTCTCCGCTTTACTATTCCGATTCATGGGAAAACCGGCGAAAGCTGTTTGATTACACCAACCCCTCTTAACGGTGTATCGGGTAGAATCCGACCAGGACTTTAGGAAAAAGAGAAGGAAAATTGGAGACATTCACAGAACCCAGTGCGGCAGTTCTTTGTGTATAATAGCCGACATGCCCCAACTCTTTGCAGCCGATGAAAAAAAGAACCGACGCCACGCCGAACCGCTCGCAGCCCGAATGAGGCCGCAAACGCTCGACGAATTCGTCGGACAAGAACACTTTCTCGGCGAAGGGAAACTACTCCGGCGACTGCTCGCCGCCGACCGGCTCGGCAGCGTTCTTTTGCACGGGCCGCCCGGTACCGGAAAAACGACACTCGCATACATTCTCGCCGCGTCAAGTCAAAGCACCTTCCGCCAACTCAGTGCCGTCTCCGACGGCGTCAAACAACTCCGCGACATTCTAACCGATGCCGAACGCCGACTCTCCACAGAACAACAAAAAACGCTCCTCTTCATCGACGAAATTCACCGCTTTAATAAAGCCCAGCAAGATGTTTTACTGCCCGAAGTCGAAAACGGTATCGTAACCCTCGTCGGAGCAACCACCGAAAATCCCTACTTTACAATTAACAACGCTCTCATCAGCCGAAGCAGGATTTTCCAATTTGAACCGCTCACGCAGGAACATGTCAAAACACTGCTCCGCCGGACAGCCGCCGATAAAGAACGAGGACTCGGTAAATATAACATTCATCTTCACGACGACGCGCTCGATTATCTTGCGAACATTTGCGACGGCGATGCCCGACAGGCGATTTCCGCATTGGAAGTTGGGGTACTGTCAAGTATCGAGGGACTTACGTCCTCCGCTCTTATTGACTTCACTCGGGAATTGGCGGCAGAGTCGGTGCAACGCAAAGCCGTAGCGTACGACCGGGACGGCGATTCGCATTACGATACGATCAGTGCACTCATCAAAAGTATTCGAGGAAGCGATCCTGATGCAGCAATCTATTGGCTTGCGAAGATGTTGGTCGGCGGCGATGATGTGCGTTTCCTTGCTCGGCGCTTGGTGATTTTGGCAAGCGAAGATGTCGGCAATGCGGACCCGCAGGCACTGCAAATTGCCGTCGCAGCAGCGCACGCTTGCGAACTGGCCGGTCTGCCGGAGTGCCAACTCAATTTATCACAGACCGTAATCTATCTGGCGTGTGCGCCAAAATCAAATTCAGCCACGACGGCAATCTATGATGCAAAAAAAGATGTTGAAGAAGCCCGGTTGGTACCCGTCCCAAGACATTTACGTGACCCGCATAATGCTTCGTCCACACAAAAAACAGAGTATCAATATGCCCATGATTTTGAGGAGGGCGTTGTTGCCCAAGAGTATCTCGGTGTGGATAGGGAATACTATAAACCGACACAACGAGGGTTCGAGGCCGAATTGACGCAACGGTTGATACTCATCAAAAAAAGGTTACAGAAAATCCGGCAAAACGAGAGTTGACAGAGCCCGACGTACCGACTCCGGCGAATCTGTTGCCGAACCGGAGGCGTTCTTGAGCGGAGCATAATGATTGGCGGGGTCAACTTCAACAACCGCCGCATTTTTTGCCGAAGGCAATAAGTCGAAAATGAAACGTTCAAATTTAATCGCATTCTCCGATTCGGGCTGGACTTTGTTAACAGAACCTCCCTGTAAAAAGTGTTGCTCAACGTCAAGATACGGGACTTTTTTTCTGGCAATGTGAAAGGGAAGCGATTCGGGAGTCTGTGAAGTTCGTTCCAAAAGTTCCGTATTGAAAACATGTACTGCAATGCTTCCTGCCCAGATTTTGAGTGAACCGTCGGCGTTCGTTTGACTAGCAATCGACTCCGGCAAGTCGCTGTATTCGATGACATAGAGTCGGCCTTCGATTTCAACAACGTTGCCGACTCGATCCATCGGTTGCCGTTTTCGAATAACTTGACTCGTCAATTCGGAACCGCTCACAATATGGTACCCCAAGAACTCCGGCGAGCCGACGCGGACCAATGGATTATCGACCTGATTATAAAACAGATATTCGATCCCACGGCGACGAAGTTGCGATAAAATCGACGGCGACCCGCTCGGCAAGTTTTGGGCAATCGCCGAAAGCATTCCGCCGTGACCGTCGGGACTCAAAGCGATGCTGCCGGGTGAGTCGAGCAAAACTTTACCATCCTGTATAGAAACCGCCGGCATCGTTCCTTGACAAAAGATGAACACATCTTCTTCGGCGAGGCCGAAGTAATTGTTTTCTTGCAAGAATAGAACCGTCCCAGTATGCGTTGCCGGACTCGTCATAATGCAGTAGGGAACCGCCTGCCCATATCGCCGGGTAAGAGCGAACACTTTCTCAAAATGAAATTGAAACAACGTCTCACCGGCAACAGGGCCGATGGGATACATCCCTTTCGGATGGGGAAAGCCAAGCCGGGTGCCCTGGCCTCCGGCAACAAGACAGCACGCAACTTTGCCAGCGCGAAGCGCCTCTTCGCCAGCCGCAACGGCCTCGCTTACACTAATCGGCGTAACTGGTTTACACGGCGTCGGGTCGGTAACGGTCGAAAATTTATAACCCGGCGGATCGCTTGCCCGGTCGGCAAGGGGCAGGATAGCGACAGGAGCATCACGGCATTCAAAAAGTTCGGCAATTTGGAAAAAGTCAATCTTTGCAATTTGCTCGGCGAATGATTGTTGTCCGGATTCGCTTAACTGATCCCAAAAAGTTAAAAGGTGTTCTTGCCCAAAGGGTTGAAGAATGTCGAAAAGTTGTTGTTTCATCGGTTGTTGTTTCATCATGGGGAATACCCGACAATTTTTTACACATTCGAGAATTGCTGCTAATAATCCTCCGGCAGCCCCTTCATCTGCTGGAGCGAAAAAACGGGGCCTTCCTTACAAACATACACAGGTCCGCAGTTGCACCGTCCGCATTTCCCAACGCCGCACTTCATTCGGTTTTCTAAACTTGTATAAATGTTGTCGTCGCTGATCCCCGCTTCGGCAAGCACCGGCAAAGAATACTTGATCATAATGGGCGGACCAATGACAAGTGCCGCCGCATTATCCGCATCGAAGACCGCTTCTTTCAAAATGGTCGGCACAAAACCAATTTTGCCTTTCCAATCCGGTGTTTCGCCGCCAGGGTCAACCGTTTGCAAAACATCGACATTCGGATACTCCGCCCATTGGATTAAGTCCTTTCGGAAAACAATATCGTTGACCGTCCTTGCTCCGTAAACGATTGTTATTTTGCCGTATTTTGTCCGGTTTTCGAGAGCGTACCAAATCGCACATCGTATCGGCGGCATCGCAATTCCTCCGCCGACAAAGACGAGGTCTTTCGTCTCCCAATCCTTCATGGGATACGAGTTTCCGTAAGGCCCGCGAAAACCAATGGAATCGCCCGGTACGATTTTCCATAACGCCTCGGTAACACGCCCCGTTTTGCGGAAGCAAAATTCAATGTAATCTTTCCAATTCGAACTGGAACAAATGTTGAATACCGACTCGCCGTAGCCAAAAATGCTGTACATACCGAACTGCCCAACTTGAAACGAAAATCCTTCTTGTTGTTTTTTGTCTATGAAGCACGCTTTCACCGATTTCACATCGGCGGTATGCTGTGTAACTTCAAGGACTTCCATCAAGTCGGGTTTATAGATATTTTCGGACATGGGGGTGCCGTGTCAGACCGCAAAGACTCTAACATCGTAGCACATCTCTTGCTTGGTTGTCAATGGGAGTCCTCGGAAGCACCGCGAACCCCCCGACGAGAGCCGACGACTTTGTCGGCGCAATGAAATCATTTAGCCGGTACAAGGGCGGCACACAATAACATGACCGATACCAAAAAGAAAATGCTGACAAAGAACTCCGCAAAGAAAATAGTCTCCCTGACGATTGACCCCGTATTGATAGACAAGATTGACTCATACGCCGCTAACAAGAAAATTTCCCGCTCGGCGGCTATCGAAACGGCGATCACGGCGTTCGTTGCTTTGAAGTCAAACGCTCCGATTGCCATAACCGAAAACAGTTTAGCGCAACCAGATGATTGCATTTTTGCGTCCCCTTCGTTAGGGGCGGCGATTCATTTTTAGTATCGAGAGATTAGCATTAGGAATTGCGAAGTTCTAATTCCCATCACCTGCGTTTTTGATTCCTTCAATGATGATCTGTATTTCTTCCACGCTGACATTGCGGAGCAGGAACTTTTTCTGTTGGGACGTTTCCCCTTGCAAGAGTTCTATTTGTGAACCCCGAAGATTCAACGATTGGGCAATCTGTTTGCGGATTGCCGTGTTTGCCTTTCCTTTTTCAGGGACTTGTGTTACATAGACTTTCAAACAATCGTCTGATTCGACTCGAACTCCGTTTCGCTTTGCTTTCGGAAAAGCCCGAACTGTAAGAATAACCCCATCCTGACAAG
>Ga0099364_10015566_pt1 | contig 10023 bp, 8 predicted proteins | sample TergutTh196P3_FD_73070 | JGI IMG/M metagenome (GOLD analysis project Ga0099364, IMG submission 73070) | Microcerotermes parvus P3 segment gut microbial communities from Pointe-Noire, Republic of the Congo - Th196 P3 | ecosystem: Host-associated > Arthropoda: Insects > Digestive system > Gut ...
CGCTCATCGACCCGGGGAGCTTCCTCGGCGATTCAGCTTTTGACGCAGTGAACATTTACAAGGAACTGCTTATCGGCGACACATTCGGTGAAAATCGCCATTTCCAGAGGGCGTACATACCGCTGAACAACCGCTCGCCGCTCACAAACCCGGGATGCCCCATAAATGAAAACGGTGTGCCCTGTTGTCCACGCGACCCCTCGCTCCCCATGAGGCCGGAGGGCAACACTTCCCATCTGCGCTGCGGACTCCCCACCTTCAAATTCGTATGCCCCAAGATGAAGTGGACAAAATGCGATGACGGTAAATACCGGCGCAGGACTGCCTGCGATGACCCTTGCACGCCATCCCCCTGTGGCCGGATGCACTACCTTTATCCCGAAAAGGATTTGCGGGCTGTCCCCGGTGCCATTCGCGGTACTCCTGAATGGGATGATACTTACAAAATCCGCGGTGTCGTGGAGCAGACCATCAACCACTTCAAGGCCAACCTCTGCGTCCAGGGCAGAAGGACCCAGAACGCCAAAACCCTTCACGCCGACCTGCTTTTGTCCGGCATAACACAGCTTCTGACAGTGGTACTCGCAAACGAGATAGGAAAGCCCGAGTACCTACGGAGCATGAAACGGCTCATCGCCTGAAGCCCGTTAACTGAATACCGTGCGGGGCTTCTTTGGTGTCCCCGGAAACTGCTACTTTTCCGTTCCGGGGAATCCTGCCATGCAGGATTCCTTCCTCTTCAAGGTTCAAGATTGCGAAACGCAGTTTCGCAATTACCTAGGTATATTTTCGTTACTATTAACAGCCGGTATCCCGCTATTCCTTGACCCCGCCGATGGCGATACCGTGGATGAAATATTTTTGGAGGAAAGGGTATGCAAACAATATCGGGACGGTAGCCACGATAGTCATGGCAGCGCGGGTGGCTTGCGCAGTGGTGGTTTGGCGCCGCTGACCCATTTCTGCGGCTATCCTGGCCGTGTCCTGCACTACGGAAGTGGCTTGGATGGTCTGCTGCAGGACCTTTTGCAGCTCGTACTGTAGGGTGGACAAGTCCGGCCGTGTGTTGTTGTAGAGCATGGCATCGAACCAACTGTTCCATTGCCCCACGGCGTTCCAGAGCAAAACGGTGGCCACGACGGGCAGGGAAAGCGGGAATATGATGGTGAAGAGAATCCGAAACTCGGATGCGCCGTCCAAGCGTGCCGCTTCGACGAAGGCATCGGATATGGAGTTTTCGATATACGAACGTATGATGATGATGTTCCAAGCCGATACCATGGTGGGGATGATATAGACCCAAAACGTCCCCATGAAGCCCATAAAGCGCATGAGCAGGAACGTGGGAATCAGCCCGCCGGACACGTACATGGTGAACACCAACACCGCAAGCATCCCGCGGCGAAAGATGAACTCCTTGCGCGACAAGGCGTAGGCCAGCATCATACAGACGAGCAGATTGGTGGACGAACCGATGATGGTACGCGCAACGGATATGAAGGTGGCGCGGAGAATGCTCTGATTCTGGAAGATGAAAGTGTAGTTGTAGGTGGTAAATACGCGCGGCCACAGTCGTATGCCGCCCAAAACGGAGTCCAACGCATCGTTAAACGATATGGCAATCATGTTCAGAAACGGATACAAGGTGATGACGGCAACGAATATCATGACCAAGAATACCACAATGTCGAATATTAGTCCACCGATGCCGTCCTTTAAAAGCTTTTTGCGTAGGTTCATAGCAGCCTCACTGAGTGTTAAGTATTTAGAACAAGCGTTCGCCAGTTATCTTGTGCGAGAGTTTATTCGCGGTGACCAGCAGCACGATGCTGATGACCGAGTTCATCATGCCAATGGCGGTTGCGAAGGGGATATTACGGTGCATACGCCCCCCCCCGCCCCATACGGTGCGGTAAGCCAGAGTTTCGATGACTTCAGAGTAATCCAGCGTTAGCGGCCTTTGCATCAGCAGGTATTGCTCAAACCCTACTCTTAAAAGGTTGCCGATAGACAGAATTAACAGGATGCGAATGACCGGCATCAGGCAGGGCAGCGTGACGTGCCAGATGCGCTGCATCCGCCCCGCACCGTCTATTTCAGCCGATTCGTAAAGGCCCGGGTCGATACCGGCCATGGACGCCAGATAGATGATGGCGCTCCAACCCAGCGACTTCCATAATTGGGACAGAACCATGACCCACCATATCGTCGGGTTGTTTTGAATCATAAAATTTACCGGCTGGTCGATGATGCGCAGCCGGAGCAAAACCTCGTTAATAATACCGCCGTCAGGCGAAAGGGCGACGGATATCATGGACACAGCCACGACCCAAGAAATAAAATGCGGGAGATAGGAGACGGTCTGTACCGAGCGTTTGAACCATTTGAGGCGGATTTCGTTAAGCATAATGGCAAAGGCGATGGATGAGACATAGCCCACGATTAAGCTCAAAGTGGATATGGCCAGGGTATTGCGGACGGCATCCCAAAAGCGGGGGGTGGAAAACATACGGGTGAACATACTAAAACCCAAAAACCGGTCAAAGTTCGGCAGCATCGTCGTCTGGTCCGCTTCAAAGAACGAGTATATCCAGCCCCAGATGGGCACGTAGTTGAAGATGATGACCATCAACATAAATGGCACGGATAACAACAACAACTGCCATTGAGCCCTCATCTTGCTTAACAACGTCTTCTTCCGGACCATCTTGGCAACACCCTCCATAAAACAACAGTATAAATGATTTCGTTAGAGCTTAAACTGCTTGTGTCACAGATACCAGACTCATTCAACCCATCAATGATTTCGGCATATTACACAAACAATGCTTGATTTTTGGCCGATATATTGATATTATAACCACGGAAGCTGATAGTGTCAACGTGAAAATACTGATGGAAAAGGGTGTAAAAATGATGTGGTAGGGGTAATTTATTGACATTAATCGGTAATAAATTGACGGGAGCACACAACATGTCGGATTATAGCCATCTTCATGCCATATCGGGCAATCTCGGAAGCAGTTTCTTTAGCGAGCATATGCAGCTGGAGGGGGTCGGCAGGCTAGTCTGCGTTCCCGCCACCCGTTATTATTATAATGGCCTGGACCGGCCAGAGAAAAACCATGCCCTCTTCCAGTACACGATGGCCGGGACGGGCAGCATCCGCATCGGGAATGAACACGCCAAACTCCTGCCCGGACAGGCCTTCATGGTCGGCATCCCGGGCGACCACGAGTATTTCCTCGACCCCCGTGACAAAGAATGGGATTTCTATTATCTGATGCTGCGCGGCGACTGGGGCCTGTGTTTATTGGAACAGATCATCGAGAACACCGGAAACATCATCAGCATAGACGAACACTCGATGCCGATACGTCTGTTAAAGGACATCCACGGCCATGCCCGGACGCACAATGTCGGGGATTGTTGCCGGGCCTCTTTGATGGCCTATCAATTTTTGATGGAGCTGTACCGTTTTTCTTTTGATGTGATGATGGAAAAATACCCGCCACTGGTCCGCCAGGCCATTGACATCATCCAGGATGAATATGCCACCCTGGACGGCATAAAGATACTGGCCGCCCGCTTGCAGGTGAGCGAGGCCCACCTAATCCGCACATTTACGCGCTACGTGGGCATTCCGCCCGGCAAGTATCTGCACAATACACGCCTGGAGCACGCCGTCTGGCTGCTGCAAAATACCTTTGACACCCTCGATGAAATCGCCGTCAAGGTCGGTTTCACGGGCGGAAACTATCTGGGTAAGCTGCTCAGGCAACGTCTCGATGGTCCGACCCTGAAATACCGGACGCTGCGGGGGTCACCCGCACTGAGATGAAGACTGCTTTTACAACACATCCCTCCGCCGCTCCTGCCGCAGGGCCGTCTTCACGTCGCTGTGGGCGGGGCCGGGGCCTATCCACTGCTGCGTGTGCTGCTCGTTTAGGTCCGCTTCATATAAGCAGAGGTGTTTGTCCATGGCGAGCAGGTCGCCGGAGGGAGCGAAAACGCGGGGGCCGCCGCTGGCCGCCAGCACCCAATATGCCCCGGAATCCTTGGCCCTGCCACCCAGTTCGGGTGGGCCGTTGGTGGGGATGAAGACGATTTCGACCTCATGTTCATGCATAATCCGGGGCAGTTCGGGAAATTCGGCATCGAAGCAGATCATGATGCCGATTTTTATTTTGCGTCCGTTTATCATAATCTCAAAGATGCCCGGCTCGTCGCCGGGAGTAAGCCCCAGTTCGGCCTCACAGAGCGGCACATGGATTTTGCGGTATTGGCCGATGAGCTGGCCGTCCGGTGCGATGAGGAGGGCCATGTTGTAAATGATATCCTCATCTCGCTGAGATGAGCCTCCGGCGGATGCAATCCTACGCTTCGCGTAGGTGGGTAGCGGATGTGAAGATGTCAGCTTCGCTGACCTGCTACCCGCGCCGGGAATGCCTAGCGGCATTCCCGATTGAACTATGGCCAGCCCGGCGATGATATGGATGCCATGCCGCTTCGCCGCCGCGCATATCGCCGTTACTTCCGCGCCGTCGATGGCCACGGCAGAACCGATGAAGTCCATGCCGGGGCTTAGGGCCGTTTCATTCAGGCAGAGGATGTCGGGGCCCTGCGTGGCGGCCTCGTCTATCCGCGCCAATAACTGTTTCATTATATCGCCCCGGGGCAGGCCGTCCGGGCTGGCAAACAACGCGGCCAGCCTGATGTTCCGCTTTTCCAGCGGCCGGACGCTGAGGCAGGGGTTTTTCCATCTGACGGCCCCGGTCTCCGACCATTTTAAGACCAGCTCCAGCTCGGCGTATATGGCATCCACGGGCGGGTTATTTTCCAGTATCAGTCCGCTGGGGGCCGTGAAGTGGCCCTCGAAGATCAGCGCATTGGATTCGCCCGTCACCCCGCAATGCAACCTCCCCGCAGGGGAGGAAAGTGCGGGGTCCCCTGACCCCCGGACGCAGTCCGGGATGTGCCCTCTAAGATAATCCCGCTGCGTCACCTGCGGATAATAGCCGGGTTCATTCCAATGTTCGTCATACCAGTTTATCAGGACATGGAGGCAGACATCCCTGTTGCGGACATCCTCGGGCCAGGCCGTGACCTGGACGTGGTAGTCCGTGCCGGCTTTAATCGCCACCTTGTCACTAATCAGGCGGCCAAAGCAATCCCGCCTGCCGTTTGTCAGGAGGCACAGGGAGCCGTCCGCGCCCTCACTAAAGGCCGGCGCCGCCGCCGCGTATGGGGTCACTAGCCGCCAGCTTACGCCATATAAAAGGTTCGTGTTTGGGCTTTCGTTTTTTTCTTTCATCGCCGACCTCATATGTTGTCAATTGACTGCATTGGTCAATGGATGCGGGAAAATAAAGTAAAATCACACCTACCAAACACTGGACTGCCTGCGGGATGCGGCCGGGGAGCTAACAGCCTACGTCCCATTATCCGAGGACTTATCCGTCTTGAATACGCCCCTGTCCATATCAGGGCATGAATTGAAAAACCGCTTCGTCATCCAGCCGATGGAGGGCTGTGACGGTACGGCAGACGGGGCACCCGATGAACTGGTCATCCGCCGTTATGGTGGCACTTTTGAAAACAGGACGCGCCTGTTTTTCGACGCCATCCGCGCCGCCCAGGCGGCCATCTCCGGCGAGGGGGCAGCGGCCTTCATGGTTTGTACCCGTATCAATTCCCCGCTGAGATGAGCCTCCGGCGGATCGCAGAGCGGCGCAGGGGAACTCTCTCAGCTTCGCTGATCCCGCCGGCGTAGCCGGCGATTGGCTCGCGCCGGGAATGCCTAGCGGCATTCCCGATTGATAATTCCGGGTGATGACGACCGTGTCCGCCACCGCATCCCCCGGCTCTTTCGCCCCCTCCACCAAGGCACCCCCGCGTGAACCGTACTTTTCCGCCGCAAATAGCATCGCCGATAGCACGGCGGCTTGGCTGCATAACGTGTCATGGCATTTATGCAAACGGGGCAGTTCCTTTTGCGTTATGGCGGCAATGTCTGTCCAAAAGCCATCCAACATCGCCCGTATTTCCCCATATAAGCCCCCGACCGTACTTTCCCAGTTTGCGTCCACCGCGACCCCGCCGTTTAGGTGTTGGGCGCAGACCGTTATTTCCAAGATTTCTATTTCTAAATCTATATCATTGTCCTTATAAAGCTGGTAAGCCTGCGGATTCATTTTCAAAAGCCGCTCTATCGGCGTACCGAAGGCCGCATCCGATTGCCGCAGATACTGGTAGGCCTCGTCCGAGAGCTGGCCAAAGCCGCCCTCCAGCCCGACCGGGTTCTTACGAAAATCCATGAACACCCGCCGCCCCCGTCCCGATTACCAGGGTGTCAAAAAAATGTTTTGCTTCCAGTTTCATGGTTGCTCGTCCTTCCTGTCAATATACTTCGTAGGGGCGACCGCTCCCGCAGGGGGCGATGTCCTCGGTCGCCCGGATAACAGGCGATGCCGTCCGATAGGGGCGGTCGAGGACGACCGCCCCTACAACGTTTCATAAACTACCTAAACTACCTAAACTACCTAAACTACCCTGACACTGGTGTTTTACCCCGCTTGATCCTTTTTAACAGTTGATATATCAAGATTATAGCGCTAGAATAGCATTATCCATGAAGATGTGTCAAGCAAAGGAGAGCTCCCATGCCCTTTAACATCTGTCTCATCGGCTGCGGCTGGGTGGCCGAAGCCTGCCACGGCCCCGCCCTACGAAAGTACGCCGCCGAACAACCCGACACCGTGCTTTCGGCCTGTTGCGACCTGGACTCCGCTCGCGCCGAGGCCTTCCGCCAGACGTTCGGCTTCCAGAAAAGCTACGCCGACTATAAAGAAATGCTGGCCGTCGAAAAAGCGGACGCCGTCTGCCTGTTGGTGAGCGCGGCCTACATCCGCCCCATTTCCATGGACATCTTCCGGATGGGCATCCCGACACTGCTGGAAAAACCGCCCGGCCTTAATCTCGCCGAGACCAGTGAGATGGCGGAGGCCGCCGCCCGGCACAAGGTGCCGCATACGGTGGCCCTAAACCGCCGCCATGCCCCCATCATGCAGATGCTAAAGGAAGAAATGGCAGGCCTCCCCGCCGTGCAACGCTACCACTATGAGCTGCTGCGGATTAAGCGGACAGAAGCCGACTTCGCGGTGACGGCGATACACGCCATAGATGCCCTGCGCTTCATCGCCGGGGCTGATTACCGGCACATAGACTTCACATACCAGGACCTGCCCGCACATGGCGCCGGGGTCGCCAATATCACGCTGGAGTGCCGCATGGTAAACGGGGTCAGCGCCGGCATACTCATCGCCCCCATGGGCGGTATAAACGCCGAACGTGGCCAAGTGCTGGCCGATGGCCACCACATCGAATTTTCCCTGCCCGTCGGTGGCTGGGCCGATGGTGCGCTACGCCATTATGAAAACAACGTCCTGACACGGGAATCCACGGACAGTGGCGAAGCCTATCTGGCACAGGGCTTTTATGGGGAAAACCGCGCCTTCTTCGCAGCCGTCCGCGCCGGACGGATGCCGGAGCACGGCCTGGAATCGGCCTTGCAATCCGTCGCCGTCGCCGATTGCTTGCGTGCACGTAAGATATGCTATGAAGCATGAGAGGTCGCCCATGAAAGAAAACTGCCGTACATCATTCCCCTTAATCGAAACCTATATGCATGAATGTATGGGCGATAGCGCCCATGACAGGGAGCATGTCTACCGTGTCTTAAACTATGCCCTGTATATAGCGGAAGACGAGCAGGACGTGGACAGGGATTTATTGACCGTGGCCTGCTTGCTGCATGACATTGGCCGCACGGAGCAGTTTTTGGACGAAAATGTGGACCATGCCACCTGCGGCGCGGAGAAGGCGCGGCTATGGTTGTCGGCACAGGGTTACGCGGACGAATTTTGCGTTGCCGTCGCCCATTGCATAGAAACACACCGCTACCGATCGGACAAGCCCCCGCGTAGCATGGCGGCCAAAATCCTCTTTGATGCCGACAAGCTCGACGTCTGCGGTGCCATCGGCATCGCCCGCACTATTTCTTACAAGACACAGATGGCGGAGCCGCTGTATAGCTTGGATGGGCACGGCGGCATCCATGACGGCTCGGTTGAGGAAGCCGCCTCATTCTTGCGCGAATATAAATATAAACTGGAAAAAATATATGATAAATTTTACACGAAACGCGGCGCATCGCTTGCGAAAAAAAGACAGGCCGCCGCCAGGGATTTTTACGAGAGCCTGCTGAGCGAAGTGCGCGAGTGTTACCAGCTGGAGTAGGGGTGTCTTCGACTTTCCGCATAAAAATCTGCATCAACCCCACGCTATTCCGCATAAAAATCTGCATCATCCCCCCATTATTCCGCATAAAAATCTGCATCGCACCCCCATTATTCCGCATAAAAATCTGCACCACACCCCTATTATTCCGCATAAAAATCTGCATTACCACTTGCCATATCCTTATTTTTGCGGTAAAATAGCATCAAGGAGGGCGAGTGCCATGTTGAAGCGCAAAATGGAAGCCCAATTACAAGAATGGAAAAATGATACGGGTCGGATGCCGCTTGTTGTCAAGGGAGCGCGCCAGGTCGGCAAGACATTTATTATTGACAAGTTCTGCCGCGAAAACTACCGCCAATACTATCATATTGATTTTAACGAAAAGCCTAAATTCAAAACTGTTTTCAATGATGATCTCGATGCGCCCACCATTATAAAGAATTTCAGCCTGGAAATTCCGAATTTCAAACTGCTCCCTGGTGATACGGTTTTCTTTTTTGACGAAATCCAAAACTGCCCCAATGCCCGGACGGCGCTAAAATTTCTGTCGGAAGACAGGCGTTTCGACATAATAGCTTCGGGCTCATTATTGGGCATAAACTATCAGGAAGTGGCGTCTTTTCCGGTGGGCTATACGGATCAACTGGAAATGCACTCACTGGACTTTGAGGAATTTTGCTGGGGAAACGGCCTGGGCGAGGACGGTCTGGAGATTGTCAAAGAATTTTATCATGGCAAGCAAGTCATTCCTGTCAGTGGACATGAGCGGATGCTCTCATTATTCAGGGAATATATCGCGGTTGGCGGTATGCCGCGTGTGGTATGGGATTTCACCCAGAACCACCATTTTGGGAAGGTGCTAAAGCTTCAACGGGCCATTATAGAAGATTACAAAGATGATATTGCCAAATATGCCGGTGAGAATGATAAGGCGAAGGCGCGGGAATGTTTTTTATCCGTTCCCAAGCAACTGGCAAAGGAACATAAAAAATTTCAATACAGTGTCGTGGAAAAGGGCGGTACATCGCGAAAATACGGCGGGGCGCTGATGTGGCTTTACGATGCCGGGATTATCAATTTTTGTTATAATCTTTCACATCTTAGCTTGCCTTTGGAGGGAAACAGCATAAGCAATGAATTCAAGGTATATATGCGCGATACCGGCTTGCTGACTGCGATGTTGGAAGAAGGAACGCAAGCGAACATCATCAAAGGCAATCTCGGCATATATAAAGGAGCCATCTACGAGAATGTCATCGCCGATATTTTCACCAAGTCCGGCAAAAAACTGTATTATTTCAGCAAACCGAATCGCTTGGAAATCGATTTTATCATACGGCTAAATGACGCGCCCGTCGGTGTGGAGGTGAAGTCGGGAAACAATAGTAAAGCAAAATCCCTGAGCAGCCTGGTCGGCTTTTGGGGATTGGACAAAGGCATCAAACTCACGACCGGCAACAGTGGCATATCCGGGAAAATCGAAAGCTTACCGCTTTATATGGCGATGTATTTATGACTTTTGGATAACGAAAGTGAGCAACGAAAACTCAAAGGGGTGCGGTGGATTCCCTGATCACCAACGATGCCGGTAAAACGGCCCTGTTAATCGGGATGCCGCGCATTAAGCCGTCGAGGAGGGCACCGGCAGTTGCGCCTATGCGCGGCCGATCCTGCGCCACCGTCGTTAAGGGTGGGCTGCACAGTGCGCTGTAGGGTGCGTTG
>Ga0099364_10015567_pt1 | contig 10023 bp, 11 predicted proteins | sample TergutTh196P3_FD_73070 | JGI IMG/M metagenome (GOLD analysis project Ga0099364, IMG submission 73070) | Microcerotermes parvus P3 segment gut microbial communities from Pointe-Noire, Republic of the Congo - Th196 P3 | ecosystem: Host-associated > Arthropoda: Insects > Digestive system > Gut ...
GTTCGTCAGGAACTCGCCGAACTTCTGATGCACCAGGCTCAGATTCACGCCGCCGGGCGGGCTTTCCAACTGTCCGTGCCGCTGATCGACGAAGCCGTTGCCATTGTCCGTGAACTTGTCGACGAAGGACAAGTCGAGTTCCGCTCGGCAGTGGGGCGTTGTATGCTTTTTCGAGCGATCAATCTCCGTTTCCGTGACGGATTCACTCAAGCCCTGGCCGCATTGGACGAGACGATCCAGTATCTGGTCGGAATCATCTCCGACGGCGACCGAAACGGGAGAAACGAGTTGGCGGTCGCTCTGATGAACAAGGCCGACATCCTGAATGATCCGCTCGGCGCTCATTCGGCGGCCATCGGCATTCAGGATCAGGCGATTCGGATTTGGGAAACGCTGGTCGACGAAGGCGACGGCGAATACCGTGCTCAACTGGCAACGGCGCTCGCTTCCCGTGCCGATTCCCGACTCCTTTCCGGGGACAGGGCGAACGCTTTGAACGACTACCAAGACACGGTTGAGTTCGTTCGCAGTGAAATCGAACGGGGAGACCTCGCTCTGCGCGGCAATCTCGTACACGTTCTGTCCAAATTGGCGAAACTGTACGAGCAGGTCGGCAACTTCACCGACGCCATCGAAACGTCCGCCGAGGCGATTCAGTTGGTTCAAACGCTAATCGAAGAGGGAGACGATGCCGCCGAACCGTTGCTCACGACGTTTCATCTTCAGCGAGGAATGCTCTTCGAACGGGTCGGAGACTCGCAATCCGCGCTCCGGGAATACGATCTCTGCTGCGACGTTTATCATCGATTGAATCAAAATCGTGAATACGGCGCTCCCGGTGAGTATTATCTCCTGACCGGCCTCGCCAACGTGATGATGTGCCGCGGAAACATGCTCGGCGATAGGAAACGCTTCGACGAGGCAAAAGCCGCATTCGAGGAAGCGATGCGGCTTTATCAACGATCCACTGAGTTTCGTCCGGAAAACGACGACGACGAAACCTTTGTTCCGTATTCGATTGCCGTGGTGCAACTCAACTACGCCAACATGCTCGCCGCGCAGGGAAAACTGACCGAAGCGATACCGCTCCAGGAGTTCGCAATGAATGCGCTGCATCGCCGAATCGAAGTCGGTCATCAGGAAGTCTTGCCGAACCTGATTTCCGCGCACCGAAAAATGGTCAACGTCCAATGGATGCTCGGCGATCGACCGGCGATGTTCCTCTGGGCAAACAAACTGATTGCGCTCGTCGACAAGGCGGTTGACGAAGGGGAACTCGAATACCGCAGCGCCTTGGCGGACGCTTACCATCTTCGAGCCGTTTGTCATCACGAAAACAAAGATTTTGACCAAGCCGTCGGCGACAACAGGCGGGCGCTGCGACTGTTTCGGGAAATCGCCGATGAGGAAGTCGACTCGCCGGAAGTCGACAACGCAAAAATCTTATGGGGGAGCGTCCTACAGGAAATCGCGGTCTATTTTGCCGAGCAGGGCCGAATTGACGATGCGATCGACGAATTTCAGCGTGCCATCGACGATCTGGTTGCTCTGCGTGACGAGGGCTTCGTTCGAGCCGACACCGACATTATGCTGGCACTCTCGCAGTTTTCGGAGTTTCTCGGCGAGGTTCTCCGAAAGGAAGGCGACAAACGCGGAACCGACGACTATCGGCGTTGGGAAACTCTGGCTCAGGAAGTTGCGACGCGCGGACTGGAATTTGAAGGAAAAAGGAACACCGTCGAACATCCGGACGGCGACGCCAACGGAACACGGTCTCCGAATTCGGCGAAACTCGCATTTTTTCATTTTCGGCGCGGCGAATCGCTGGGAGTGCAGGGGAAGGTATTCGGAGCGATTGACGAGTTCAAGAAATCGGCTGACGAGTGGGAAAAGGCGATCCGTGGAGTCGAACAGGAACGCCTCATCGCCGAGTACCACGCCAAGGAAGCGGCGGCCAACGATCCGGACAATTCTGACAAGTCTACCCTGCCGGACTTGTCGGGAACGTTGCCGCGTCTGATGCACTATCTGGGGGAGTTCCGGCAATCGCTCCTGGCAATCGCCCGATGTTACGCCGGAATCCGTCAGTTCGAGGATGCTCTGGAACCGCTCCGCCGTGATGTGGAAGTCGCCCACCGAATGATCCGGATCGGCGGGCACAGCGTTGAAAATTTTCTGATTCTCTCCCAGCAGTCCTACGCCGAGGGATTGGAGCGAACGGGCCGAACCGCAGAGGCCGCCGAACAATTCGAAGCGATGATCGTTCCCCTGCGGCAGCGCATCGAGTCGGGACCTCTCAGTCCGATCGACTTGTCGTTGACGAAGCACTGTTTCTGCGCTTACGCTTTATTTCTTGCCAAGCACGAGGAAATCGGCAAGGCAAACGCCCTGATGAAGCGGCTCCTGGACATTCTGGACTCTTGTATCGAGTTGCCCACCGCTGCCGTTTGGCTCGATGTTTGCCGGGGGTTGGACATCTGCGGCTTTTGGATGGAAGGTGCCGAACTCGGCAAAATCTTCGAAAAGGAACGCGAACTAATTGCAAGACACCCGGAGTTCGAAACGGACGATGGACTCAGGGAGTATTACGAAATGATCGCAAAGGAAATCGAAGAATTACGATAAACGACCGGGACCGGATTCTTTCCAATTGGTCTCGCCGGTCTTTCTGCGTTTTACACTTGGGGCAGTTCGTATCCTTTGCGACGAGGGCGGTCGACCTTTCGGTTTGCTTCTTCGTCGCCGATAATCTGCTCTTTCACGGGATCCCAAACGATCTTGCGGTTCACTTCGCGGCAGATATTGACGAGATGACAAGCCGTAATACTCCGATGTCCGATTTCGACATCGGCACTGGGCGTCTTGCGGGAAACGACGCAATCGAAAAAGTCCTCGATATGCGGTCTGGCGATCCACGTTGGTCCTTCCGGCGGGTCCGGTTCCGGGGCGCCAGCAATCAGCGTCTCCGGATTCGCCCGGAGAACATTGCGGTTGATTTCGAGATTACCCTTTTCACAACGGAAGACCGCTCCGCCCATCGGCCCGCGATCAAGATCGAAATTCACGATGACGCCGTTGGCATACTTTGCGGCAACTTTGCCGTTTCTCGCTTCCGGGTCCAGCGGCCAAAGTTCGACTGGTCCGCTGTCGTCGGCACCGAGCGCCCATTGGATTTGGTCGACGCCGTGCGCTCCCCAGTTGGTCATTTCACCGCCGGCGTAGTCCCACCATTGCATCCAGCCGAGCAACCGACCGTTGAAGGGACGATGCCGTGTCGGTCCCTGCCAGGCGTCCCAATTGAATCCATCGGGAATCTTTTCTTCCGGCAGATCGTCCGGAATCGGCTTCGGCCCCGGATAATTACAGCCCTGTACGAGATTGACCTTGCCGAGTTTCCCGTCGCGGATCAACTCGCAGCCGAAACGGTTGAGTCTCATCGACCGCTGCTGCGAACCGACCTGGAAGATGCGGTTCGTCTTGCGAACCCACTGAACCAGCGTTCGACCTTCCGCAATGTACGTCGTCAGGGCCTTTTCAGCGTAAACGTCCAGTCCGGCCCGAACGGCGTTGATGCCCGCAATGGTTCGGCAATGATCCTGCGTGATAACAAAGGAAACGTCGAGTTTTTCCTTGTCGTACATTTCGAGATCGCTGCCATAGATATTCCAATCGGACTCGTTTTGGAGAAGACCTTCCTCCTTTTTCGCTTTCAGGCAGGCGAACATTTTTCCGCGATTGTAGTCGCAGACGGCGGCGATTCGGCCTCGTTCCGGCGGAATATGGCTCATCAACTGCCTTGCCCGACCGCCAGTGCCGACGAAGCCGACGACGATGCGCTCGTTCGCACCGGGCTTGCCGTTTTGAGCGAACACGGTCCGGGAAACAAACGTCGGCACCGCAACGCAAGTCAACGCGGCGGACCGGCACAAAAATCGCCGTCGGGAGTCGAAAGGAAACTTATTCATTGCTCTGCACGTAGAATAAGGTTTAACGCAAAACACTCTGTACGGCACAGAGTCGCTCCCATCCCATTTTGCCGTTTTCGGATCGAAAAGCAAGATGGGTCGACAAACTTCCTCTTTACGGAGAAGTACGATTGCCGCGAAGAGGAACTCAGGGTTGCGAAACAGGTTTATTCTGTTCCCGTAACCGCAAGTTGATTGTCGACCGCCGCAACGCCGGGTTCCAGCCGAACAAGTTGTTCGGCAAGTTTGCGTTCGTGCGGCGTGGCGACCGCTCCGGTAAGCGTTACCACGCCGCCTTCCATTCGCACGGCAACCTGATCCGGAACGGCCCGAAAATTCGGCAATCGAGTGATCCGCGTCTGGATTGCCGCCGTTCGATCGCTGACCTCCATCGGAGAAAACGCAACCTCCGACGATGCCGTAGCCCGAACGGATCGGGAATTGCTCATCGACAGCGAACTTCGCCCCATCGTGTTCGTTCGGCTCGTTGCCATTCGGGCTGTCGTCGTCGAACGCCGTGCCGTTGCGGTTGTCGTCGTTGAACGCCGGGGATTTGTCGTCCTTAGCGAGTCCTGTTCGACCCCAATGAACATCGGCGTATTGGGGACTCCGACGAACACGGTATTCCCCAGAGTTTCAAATCCTTGCCACTCCGGCAGGTTGGCGGCGCTCTCCAATGTGGTCGGAGTCGATGCCGCTCCCGTTCCCGTCGAACCGCCACCCTGCTGGGCAACAACGAAAACAGGGCAAAGCAGAATTGCCAAAAAGAAAAACAATCGTCTCATAGTGGTATTATCCTGTGCTTGAGTTTGAGCCGGTACTCTGCACTTGCATCTTTTCGGACGAAACCGCTCCTAAAATGATTATATTCCGGAAAATATGGATTGTAACGGCAAAAAAATCAAGAATCTTCGAAAAAGGAGAAATTTAGTGGGCATTATCTTTTGGGCCAAGACCGCTCTACTACCAAATGCTGTTTGGGCAAAAATAGACAGCCCTTTACCGTCCAAGCGGGGCTACCGCCGAATCGCCCTGATCTGAGGTATTGGATCGATTGGCAGGCCGGATTTAGGGGACTGGTTTAGTATCTTACCTCAAATCAGTGCTTTTCGATAAAACAGGTCGTCTTTCCAAAAGTTAGGGAAAGGTCTATTTTTTACCTTGATTTAATTGATCTGATGCGTTTTGTGCCCTTTGCAATTCACTTTGGTTCCTTCGCAATGTTGATTGGGCCTTTTGCAATGCTCTTTGGTTCATTTGCAATGCGTTTGAGACACTTTGCAGTTCTCCTTGGATTCGCATTCCCGCAAGATCAATTTCTGTGCACCCACAATCACAGTGTTTTGTTACGGTGCGAGTTCCCGTTCCCCTGCATAAGGAACATTCATCAGCACCATTTCCTCTACATGAACTACACACCCCCTTGTGATCGGGCGTTCGCCCTGAACCTTTACATCGACCACAATTAGCTGTGCTTCTTCCAGTTGCGTTGCAATCGTTACAACGCTCGCGTGTCTCTATTGTTCTAGTGCCGCCACATTGACGACAGTTGCGTATTCTTTCGACTTTTTCGGCATAGAGTTGCTTTAACTGTGATGTATGTGCTGCTCCTTGCTCACGTAACGCCAGTGCTCTTTGTTGCAAACTTTGTACGTCTTGTTTGGCTCGCTCCAAATGTTCTTCTTTCCTCGCCACTTGTGCCAGTGCTGTACGTTCACGAGTTTCATCCCAATACTGGTCGACATTCTTCTTTTCCTTCTCTCCTTCCTCCTTGGCATCCTTCCCCTTCTGTTGTTTATTGACATACGCCTGATCGGCTTTCGAGAGTTTTTCAAGGGCGACATCAATTTCTTTATTGTCTGCCTTCAACAAAGTAATCGTTTTACCATCTTTAGAAATATCGACCAACTTTGCCTCGGTTTTATGTTTCCCGTTTGCCGAAGTCCAAATACGGACTTCATCGGCATTGACCACAAAGGCAAACCAAAAGAACAGAGGAACGGTAAAGGTAACAATCTTTTTCATGGTATTTTCTTCGGGGGTGAAGGGTAAAAGGAAACGAACGATACCGACATATCGCCGCCGATCCAAAGAATCTCGCCACGCGGCAAGAAACAAGAAAGGCGTCGGATAATCACGTCGCTTACGCTCGGTATCCTCACAAGAAACCGTTCCTTTCCGAACATGATCCAACGCCCCGTATTACAGGAACGTTAATCATTCGTGAAAGGAAAACGGTGTCAAAACCACTCAAAAGCGGCACGGCATAGACCATACACACACTTGAACGATTCCTTGTCTTAAAGAATCTTGTGAGGATTTTAGCGTAAGACAATGACTTTTCGTCAACTAATTTTATTTAATGTTCATGAGATCAATAAAGTTTCTCCGAGATTGTGGAAAATAAACGAACGACGGACAGTCTACGATTCCCAGCCAGTTTTGTCAAGATACCCATAGAAAATGGCACGAGGACTGCAAAGTCATTTTTTTCGTCATCCCCGCGCAAGCGGGGATGACGGACGTTGCAATCCTCCTACAGCGGAGGTAAAAGACTTTGACTTGGACGCCAAAGAGAGGTATAATGCAGAACAGGCGGCGAAGGTTGCGGACGGCAAGAAGCCGGGAGTACGAAGCGGAGAATGGCAAGGGCAGTGCGTATCGGCAGATGAAGTCATCGACGGACTTTGTGGAGTATTTTGAGACGTTGGACGACAAGAGCAAGCGGGAGTGGTTGGGAGCGAGTCGGTACAATGCCTATCAGGACGGAGCACTGAACGTTGACGACCTCGTCAATCCAAGTGACGGATATGTGAGGACGGTCGGCGACCTGAAACAAGCGGGGATCGTTTCGGAGAAAGCAACACATCAAACTACAAACAGGGAGGAAAATCGGATGTTTCGTGAACTTGTTTCCGATGAAAATGATCGCCTTTGTTTCGACTTTTTCCAGAATGTGACCGATGAAGAAGCAAAAGCGATAAAAGACTACACCTTGACAGGATATATTGATATAAACTCCTATCTTCGCACAGGGCAAAGTAAAGGTATTGAAGTTGAACGAAAAGCCAAATTGATCAAAGAGGTGATTGCTAAGAGCAATGGTCCGCCGGATAACATCAAACTGTTTCGGTCTACAGACGCAAATTTCATCAGCGAGGTATTTGGAGGAATTGACAATGTTCGTGAAGGGCAAGTTGTCCGACTTTATGGTTTTACGTCAACGTCAGCATTTCGCGAGTCTGCATTTCAAGGCAAAGATGTAACGTTGGAGGTACTTGTCTCGGCGGCGACACCTGTTGCGCCAATTGCCTTACTGTCGGCGGCAGATGCCGAAGACGAATGGCTGATTCAAGACAGAACGCAGTACGTTGTCAGGTCGTTCAAGATTCTTCCGTACAATAAGATTCACATGGTCTTGGAGGTCATTAAACCTCGCAAGCGAACCAAAAAAGGAAAACAGACATGAAGAGCGAAGTTCAAGATGCACACTCTGCAAGACAGGAAAGGCTGAGCGGTTCGCTATGCGGCAACTTGCTTGGCAACAAATTGCCGCACGAAAACCTTCCGGCAGTCACTGCAATCAATGGAAGTCTTGTTGAAATTGTTGTTGCCGACGGTGTGGCAGTGATTCTCGACTTGGAAAGAGAAGCGATTATTGACCGAGGGGATAATCTTGCGCTTCCCTACAAGTACGACTTGGACTTTCTCGATGAAGAGGATGAGTCGGCGATTCCTGCCATTTTGGCGGCCTATGAACGGGCAATATCCAAAGTCGCGGCGTGAGGCGATTGCAACACTACTTCCCGTTGTCAAACGAAAAGGTACACCATGAACCCTAAACCTGTTTCGCGAATCAAGGTTGGTCCGACGCTTGTCTTGATTCGCGACAATCCGAAACTGATTGCGGCAATCCAGGCCACCGGATAATTATTGTCCAAAAACCATCCCACCGGAGTTTCCCGCATAGACGCAACACTTGAGCCGCTGCTGACTGTCAAGGAGGTGGCAGAAATTTTGAAAATCAATCCCAGCGACGGGTATGTGAGGACGGTCGGTCATTTGAAACAGGCCGGGATCGTGACAGAGAAAATGACCAAGAGGGCCGAAATGGACACAGGGAACAGCGGTCGGAGAGATTTCGACCCGAACGATTATCCGGAACATGACGAGCGGACGTGGAACGATCCACGGGCCACCGAGTTTATCGAACGGGTGCGGAAAGAAAACCGATTCCAAGATAAAAATTCACGCTTTCGAGAAACCGATGCGGAGTTGCTCCAAGCATGGACGGAACGCTCGGCCCCCTTCAACGAACCCGCAAGATCTGGTAATGCAACACAGGAACGAGGCCGCAAGAATTGACCGACTGGTAAAAATCATCGACTCCTACGAAGTTCCTGATAACGCTAAAATGTATCGAGTGGAATCGCGAGACATGTTGACGGCATATTGGAAAAAAGGAATAGAATTCAATGAAGGTTCGGTCGTAACGTTGGAGGGTTTTACATCAGCGTCTGCCACGAAGCAAGCGGTTATTGCGACACGTAAGCAATTCGAAGCGGAAGGTGATATAATGAACGTGGAGATTGAGTTTTTCGTTCCTAAAGGAACCAAAGCGATTCCGCTTTCTCAAGCGTCGAAACAGTTAGGGGACGGAAAATTGAAGTATGAATTTCAAAAGGAGTGGCTTTTCCAAAAGGACACCAAAGTGTTGGTTTTGGAAAAAAGTAAACAGAAGGGCAAGTATTTTTTCAAGTTACTTATACTTAACCGCTAAAAGAAAACAGAACAATGAGCCAAAGAATGAAAAAACGTGAATTTCCTTTCGCGGATTACAATAGCACGCTTCACGAAAAATATGGCAATATGGCCAGATTCGTTGAAGGGAGCATGGTTCCGGTCGATTGGCAACCACAAGAATTCGACAACGAGTTTCCAGAGTGGCAAGGATACCCGGAAGTCGTCGGAACAAATGGTAATTTAGCCGGAGTCTTGATTGACGAAGAAACAATTACTGTTTTTGACATGGTTCAAGAAACAATTGTTGATACAGATGAGAAGGTCACTACTGCGTTCCATTATAGTTTGCGCAATGAGCGAGACAAAATGAAACAGGCCGAAATCATGGCGCTGTATCAGCGGCTGGTGAGTAGATTGTTGAAACTGCACACGAGGGCCGCTGGTTGATTCGCCGTCCACTGTGTGATTGCGGCTCCCCTCCCTACGAAGGAACGAAAACACAATGAATCCTAAACCTGTTTCACGAATCAAGGTTGGGCGATAAAGAAAGGACGATCTATTATGAATCGCACGAATGCAAAAAAGAATAACGGTACAAAGCAAAAGCCGACCGAATTGACACGGTGCACACGCTTTGGCGACCTTCCCAAACGTCGTGAAACTTGGTTGCGTTTACAACCGCCGATTCCGCGTGAGACTCATCCCGATCTTTGCCGCTGCAAAATGATCTGCAAGCGGATCGAAAATATTACGCGAACCGATCACGAAACGCTCCGTGTGCTGATTCAGCGTGATATTGATGATATTGAATATGTGACAATTGATTGTCGAACGATATTAGCTATTGGACCAAACGAGGACAAGCCCGGCACGATTGCATTTCTGTTTGAGGAATACTACACGGAGCCAGAGCGAGCGAGGCTCCATGAAGTGTTTCTCGAAGGAATGTACGACGACCTCGGTTTGCCGGAATACTAAACCTCCGGCAATTCACCAAGGTTGTTGCCCTTTTTGCCATCGGCTTTCGATCTCAAGTAAAGACCGTTGGGGCCATCGACCGCCTGTGTTTTTGCGCCATTGACTGTAAAAACCTCCCCTTGTTTTGTTCGCTTGGCTGCCACATCGGTTCGGACCAGTTGGCCGTTGGACGTTTGGTAAGATTTTGGACAGTCTTTTTTTGTCTTTTGACCGACAAGTTTTGTTTCTTTTTTCGACATGATGTACTCCTTTCGGACTGGGGTGAATGGAAATGAGGTACTTCTATTCTACCCTTTTCCGGAGGGGGCAACAATTAACCATCGAAAGGCATTCGCCT
>Ga0099364_10015568_pt1 | contig 10023 bp, 8 predicted proteins | sample TergutTh196P3_FD_73070 | JGI IMG/M metagenome (GOLD analysis project Ga0099364, IMG submission 73070) | Microcerotermes parvus P3 segment gut microbial communities from Pointe-Noire, Republic of the Congo - Th196 P3 | ecosystem: Host-associated > Arthropoda: Insects > Digestive system > Gut ...
TATTAGACATGTTCCATAACCTTCAGAATACACATCAAACACGATGGTTTTTCCCATTTTTGGCAAAAAACCGGGAAGTTTTCTCCGGTTACAGGGGGCGTTTCGGGGTTATGGAACAGGTCTATTTGGTAAAAGATTATCATGCCGACTATACTGTAGACGGCATGAAATTGTACTTTGCGAACCTTGCACTTCTCTGCGTCTTTGCGGTTAAAAAACTTAACCGCAAAGGACATCTTGCATGCCGTTTACGGTGTAGCCCCCCAATCACATATTCGTCTCATCGTCTTGACTGCCGGCATGAATGAGAGCATCCATTGCTCTGGCAAGCGGAGCAATCTGCTCGGTATGCTGCGTGTAAATCCGGCAAATGCGGTAACTCTGCGGAATGTGCCGGTACAAATCCTCTTCCTCTAATTGCCGAATCCGGTTCGTTGCCGGATCATACAAAAAGTTCTGCGATGCTGCCGGGCGGTGCGAGTCGGGACGATGCAAGTGCCGGGCAATATCCACCTCGAAGGGGATCGACCGTATCGGCTCCGGCAAATGCGAAATGATCAAACGCCGCAGCGACTCCGCATCGGCAAAAACACTTGTCTGTTCCCGCTCGCCGGCACGGAAAAGCACCGTCGTCTCTGCCGCCAAGTGTAAGGGGATCCGCCGCCGTAGAAAATCCTGCCACGCCGGATAGAGTTCCCGTTTTTTGGCATTGGAAGACTTGTTCCATCGGGCAACGCTGACGAGGAGCGACCATTCCGTAAACCGAAGATACTCGTCCAAGTGTTCCAACGGATTTTTGGGAAAGAGCAAACTTCCGCTTTCGGCAAACAAAGCACCGAGGGCAATGTCCATAGCGCGAACTGTACGGTGAAAATAGACCGACCGAAACAACTCCGCCCTGACAGAGAGAAAGCGAGTGAGTGTGGCAAATCCTTTCTGATGCACGGTCAAGCCCTGCTTGGTGAAAAAGGAATAATGCAAAAGCCGGTCAATATCAAACGCTCTGGCACTAAAACCGGTCATATAAGCATCCCGAAGGACGAAGTCCATGTTGTCCACTGTGTAGAGTCCGCTGAAGAGGGAACGGAGAAGGCGAAGCCAGTTATACCCGCAAGTTTTACTTCGTTGTATTTGCGGCTCCTGTTTTGAATTTTTATCAAGAGCCGCATCCGCCGGACGCACAATCAGGAAAGTGATCTGTTCGGGATCAAGCGTTTCATGTTCCTCCAGCACACCATTGGGATTACGCCGGATTTGCCGGAGCATCGGAGCGAGTTTTTGGCGGATGATTTCCGCTCCCAGTTTTTCGTGGTTGGTATTGTACTTGGACAAAAACTTTGCATCAAAGAAATGTCCGAAGGGACCGTGTCCGACATCGTGAAGCAGTGCCGCTATCCGAACGAGCGATTCAAGATAGGCACGGCTCGGCAACGTTTCGCCGAATTCACGGCACACCTCGACAAGGCTGGGATAAAGCCTTGCCAGTGTTTTGGAGGCAAGGTGCATGGCACCGAGCGAGTGTTGGAAACGGGTATGCTCCGCCGTAGGATAGACAAGCCATGCCGTTTGCAGTTGGTGGATCTGCCGGAGCCGCTGTACCCAATCGGAATCGACAATATCCCGCTCGGAAACTTCGCCGTCAGCAGTTGCTGAGGAGAAGGGGATGTATCCATGAATGGGATCCTGCGAGAGGCTCTCGCCGTTGAAATAGTGGGGGAAGTAGTGGGGAGGGGTGACTTTTGACATTGTGTGGAATGGGATATTTTTCTTTGCGTCCTTTGCGGTTAAAAAAGGATTTTACCGCAAAGGACGCAAAAAGATCCAATTTATGGCGGGGAACAGCACCGCAACCTACTCTCCCTTACCGCGTATTGACTTTGCGGTACTCGAACCAAAGATTCGGATCAGGCTCATACCGTTTCAACTCTTCCTCTGTTTTCGGCGGATGGAGCGGACGCACAACACGGAAACCTACATGTCCATTGTTCGTGAGCCACCAAATACTTCTCGGAAACTGCGGGTCATCCGCCTTCCAATCCTCTATGTAATGCTGTCGGCGTGCCGAACGCAAGTCTGCGGGTTGATCCATATCGGCATGTCCGCCGCGGACGACGTTTCGGACATCCATCTGCCCCAACCGGTTTGCCGCCGGACGCACCGGAGCGGCAAAGGTTCCGGGCTGCCGATTGGCGTAGGTGTCCACAGCATGTTGCTCAAGAACCCATTCCGCCACATTGCCATGCATATCGTACAAGCCCCAAGCATTGGGTTTCAACTGCTTGACTCTTTCTACGTCTCCGAACGTATTGTCAAACCACTGGGCATAGTCATCGAGACTCTCTTCGTCATCGCCGAAAGAGTACGCTGTTGTCGAACCAGCCCGGCAAGCATATTCCCATTCCGCTTCGGTCGGAAGACGGTAGTATCTGCCTGTCAGTGTAGTAAGCCACTTGCAGTACATTTGAGCGGCATAGATGGTCATCCCGGCTGCCGGATAGCCCGGTTTCCCCTTGTTGTCGTGGCTGTCAGAGGTTCCCCAAAGATTGGTCGGCGCGGCAAGTGCATCCGCGAGACGGTCGCGTTCCGTGAGGGTGCTGCCGTCCCTTCGGTTGCGCTGAAGGTAACGCAAGGCAAACTGCTCGAACTGCAGCCAGGTGGTTTCATGTTCTTCCATCCAGAAGGGCTGCACTTCGACTTCGATTTGCGGTCCTTCGTCTTCACTTCGTCCTTCTTCGGTTTCAGGACTCCCCATCATAAACTTTCCCCCTTTGATGGGAACCATCTTGAAGGTGAGTTCAGTTCCGGGAATTTTGTCGGTATAGGGTTTCATCTCGGCTTCGGTTGTTGCTACGGAATCGGCAACAGGCACCGGGTTGGCGAGGAACGACAGCGAGGACTGAAAAATGGGATTTCTCCTGTCTTCTTCCCTTTGGGGATCGTCATCATCCTGGGCAAAGAGCGGTGAAACAAAAACAAGGGAGAGTCCCAACACGGCAGTGAGAATAGTTTTCTTCATGTGGTGATTTAGATATCAAGAGCGGTTAAACAGTTCTGCGCCATTCTAGCACAAAAAAAACGCTTTGGGGAGTGGGGACATTTGGTGTGCAAATTTTCAAACAGGCAGTGTCCTTTGCGGTTAAAAGAGTTTGGATTGAACCGCAAAGTACGCCATGGGTGACGCAAGGGGTGCAAAATGCAAAAATTGATTTTTAGAGGTTCCCTTACGGCATCGGCAAACTGTACCGGTTATACCGGTAATTTCTATTGTTTGGGTTATACCGGTTGAGGCGGTATTTTTTGACTTGATGGGTAAAAATGGTCGATTCGGTAGGTACGGCAGGGTTCCGTCCTGTGCGTTGCGTACGTCTTGCTTGAGCAGGAGGTAAGGAAAAAAAGAGCAGAGGCAAATAATTTGCTCTTGCAGTAATTGCCGAAAATCTCTACCCTACGCAGCCGGGAGCCGAGTTTTCCATGCCGGAAATCAGGTGATAGAAGGATTCTATCCCGAAATTCAATCAAGGATGAAGTTATGATGAGCCGCCTCCAAAGCCTCACGAAAATTGCTCTAAGTGTTTTGATTGTAAGCGTATGCTTCCAGTTTGGATGCCGTCCGCAACAGCCGCTCTATCTGGGTGAAACAGGCAGATGGCATCAACAGTACATCGACAAAACAACCCGAATCGAAATTCCCCACGTCGAGGTTCCGTCCCTTCCTGAAGTTTGCCACACGATTGCACCGCTCACGCTGCACAATCCCGACCCGAATGCGATGTGGGACTTGACCCTCGAAGAGGCAGTCCAAATGGCACTGAAAAACAGTCAGGTCATCCGCACGCTCACCGGTGTCAGTTTCTCCCAGGGCGGAGTCGGCGGCGTGCCGAGTGCGCTCCTGCAATCGGCGGGGAATGTCCGCACCGTCTATGACCCCGCCTTAATGGAAAGCGATCCCCGATATGGGCAGGAAGCCGCCTTGGCAGCCTTCGACGCGCAATTCAACGCAGGTGCCCAATGGGATAGAAATAGTAATCCTAATCCTAATACCCAAGATGCGCGTAACGCAGGAACATTTTATGCGGGTATCAGCAAATACACCGCTCCGGGTACGCAATTTTATATCAACAACAGAAGCCGGATTGATGACGGCGGTGATCCCAACAGATACACCACCTCGTTATCGGGGGGTTTTGTCCATCCGTTACTCCGGGGAAGCGGGATAGCCTTCAACCGGATTGCCGGTCCGGGCGGTGCGCCCGGACTGTACGGCGGCGTTGCCATTGCCCGAATCAATACGGATATGTCGCTGAACGACTTCGAGATGGCAACCCGAGTCCTCGTTGCCGATGTCGAAAAGGCGTACTGGAATTTGTACTACGCTTATCATCGTCTCGACTCCCTCAAAACCGGTCTGGCTTCCGCCTACCAAACTTGGCATCAAACAATGGTACTTCACCGGGAAGGAGCCGCCCGCGGTACTGCCCAAAATCTTGCTCAGTCGGAACAGAACTATTTTGAATTCCGTCGGCAGACGGAACTTGCTCAAAACAACCTTTTCCGGGCAGACAGGGCGATGCGGTACATTATGGGATTGTCCGCCGCCGACGGCAGACTGATCCGTCCGGTCGATGAGCCGATTACAGCACCGATTGCTCTCGACTGGCACAGTGTTCTTTGCGAAGCCCTGTTCCGGTCGCCGGAACTGCGAAAACAAAAGTGGGCGGTGAAACAGCGGGAACTCGAATTGACTGCTTCGCGAAGTTTTATGCTTCCGCGGCTGGACTTTGAAGGCGGATACGGAGTTTCCGGTGTCAGTGACCGCGGTTTGATAGGGCGCGGCGGTGCGTACAGTGCATTAGGCGATAGTTACACGATGGGCGGCGGCGGACACAACGGCTGGCTGGGAGTCACGCTTTCAGCCCCCCTCGGATTTCGGCAGGAAATCGCCGGCGTAAGACATGCCGAACTCAGTCTGGCAAAAGCAAGAAAGATTTTGCAAGAACAAGAGTTGGAGTTGACTCATCAACTCAATGACTCTTTCGGTGAAATTAGTCTGGCATACCAGCAGATGCAAACGACGCTGGCGAGTTACCAGGCAGCGACCAACGAAGTGCGGGCGACAACAACATCGTACGACAATGGAGCGACGACCTTGGATCAGGTACTCCAAGCACAGCGTCGGCGTTCAGAAGCAGAAACGAGTTATCATCATTCGGTGATTGATTACAACTTGGCAATCATGACCTTGCACTATCGAAAAGGTTCTTTGCTCGAATACAACAATGTTTGTTTAGCCGAGGGGGAGTGGCCCGGAAAAGCCTATTTCGATGCCAAACGCCGGGCAAGAGAACGGGATGCCGGACGCACTCTCAATTACGGTTTGACCCTGCCGGGAGTCGTGAGCCGCGGGACGTATCAACAGCATCAGCATGGCTACAACTCGATGACCTACGAAGTATTACCGGCTCGTGAAACCTTGCCGATAGAGGTCGAGACACCGAGAGGACGTGACCATTACATCACGCCGCCGGTTCCGCCGACTTCCAACCGAATGATCGAGACCGATACAACCAGAGTAATGCCGGCACCGGTGTTACCCTCACCGGGCGGCAACTCGCCGGTATCCTTCACCACCCCCCAAGTGGCAACGCCGGAATTGACTCCGTCCAGGAATATGCGGTACGTGCGGTAAGCGGCATGGAATTGTCCCTTGTGTTCCCTTGCGGTTATTCAGAGAAACCGCAAAGCAGCGCAGGGGTTGCAAAGGGTTAGGGTGGAAACGGTCATTTGTCCCCCAGTCCGTCGACACGTTTGCAATTGGGGCAGCCAAGGTAGGCAACCGACCGCCGGGCGGTTGCGTTGGCGATAGCCGACTGGCACCGGAAAACACGGGGCATGGCGTGTTCGCCTCCCAAGTGCGGAGTACCGCATGTTGCCGCCCGGCGGTCGGCAACCTACCTCATGAGGCAAACGTGTCGACGGACTGATTTGTCCCCGTTTATGGTATCGCGGTCTGTTCACCGCCTGCCTTCCCGCAACGGTGCCAGTTGCTTGCGGTATTCCGCCGCCTCTTCGATCTCTTCCTGCGGAGTGTTTTCACTGACGTTGTCCCGGAGATTCATCTCAGGGCGGGCACGGCGCAATCTTTCAATGCCGGCAACTGTCGTTTCGGTTTTCGTTACAATCACCTCTTGGAGCGGCTCCAACTTTGCCAGTTCGGCAAGACCGGTATCGGTGAGTGCCGTGCCGCCCAGGTGCAGCCACGAAAGACTCGTCAACGATGCCAATTTCGGAATTCCCGCATCGGTAATCGGACATTTGTCGAGATTCAACCGTTCTATTCTCGCAGCCGAACGGTGATCCCCGCGCCGGAAGGAATCAAGCCCCTGGTCGGTAACGAGCGTCAAGTAAAGGTTCAGATTTTTCAATCGAGGTAACGCCCGCAATTCCCAAACACCAAAGTCTCCTATCTTTGTTTGACTCAAATCAACATCTTCTAAAAATTCATTTTTTGCCAAGATGTTCATTCCGGCATCGGTGACGGCTGTCCGGGCGAGGCGGATTTTTCGCAGTTTTTTCAGTTGCAGGAGATGGACTAAACCCTCATCGGTAATCTGCGTGCCGCCGAGAGTGAGTTCGACCAACTCTGGGTTCTGGTAGCAGATGTTCTTTAACTCTGCATCATCGACTTCGGTATTGTCCACCCGAAGTGCGCGGATGGGCGTGGGAAACGCACCGGTGGTGTTCAACGAGCGGAGGTGATCCCGGATAAATTTTCCGCCGGGGGTCAGTTCGGCTTCCGTCCAGCCGCCTTCGCCGGATGCACCGGGACGCAGTGCCGCGGACGTTTCCGCCTTGTCGGCAATCGACCAAACACACCAACTCAACTGGTTCTCCTCCATCCATTGGAGCCATGCGGTCGTTTTTGCGACATCGAATGCTCCGTCTCCCGATGATTCACTCACGCCCCATTCATTGACAAAAATACACAAGCCGTTTTTGATTGCGGTGTCCGCCCGCGCTCTCAACCGCTCTTGGTGGTGCGGATCGGAAGCGTAAAAATGAAATGAATACGCGATGTTGTCAAATCCTTCCAACGGCGACCGCGAGGCTTCATCCACTGCTTGCGACCAGTTGGAACTGCCGAGCATGATCACGTTGCCGGGATCAATACTGCGGATGGCTTTGACGACGGCTTCATGATATTTCTTGATTTGTGCCCACGAGTGCGTATTGAGTGGCTCGTTATACGTTTCATAAAGAATGTGGGGATGTTTGCCATATTTTTCAGCAACTTCCTTGAAAAACGCCACCGCTTCGGCTTCGTGATCGACGGCATTGTGATCGTGCCAATCGACAATCACGTAGATATTGGCGGCAATGCAAGCGTCGATAACGGCAAACACTTTTGCCTTTTCCCTTTCAGGATTTCGGAGGTATCCGCCATGTTCGATAGCCATTGCCGCCCGAATGACAGACACATTCCAATCATCGACAAGCCATTGGACGGTTTTTGCATTGTAGTATTGCGGCATCCATTGGCTCCAAAAGAGGCTCATTCCGCGAAGCACAACGACTTCGCCGTTCTGATCGAGAAGTTTGCCTTCCTTAACGGAGAGAGCACCATGCTTTTCGACAGGACTAAGTTGCGAGCCGGCGGCGGTGCCGTTTCCGAAAGAAAAGGAGAGTGCCAGTAGGCACACAAGGGAGATTTGCGGAAAGCGGAGAGTCGTCATTGTTCCATCCTCACTGGGTTTTGGTCCTCACTGGGTTTCAGGTGGATTATAGCATAAACGGCATGAAATTGTACTTTGCGAACCTTGCGCTTCTCTGCGTCTTTGCGGTAAAAAAATTAACCGCAAAGTGTTGACTACACCTCAAATCGAATTCTTTTTATTTTTTCATCTTTGAGCAGCACGGCAAGCGCGTCGATCAGTTCGGAGTGCCGAAAGGACAATTCCTGCATATAGGCATTATGCGGAACCTTGACAGTGAGTGTTCCCTGGTAGAGTTTTGTAACCTGCGTCACAGCAGCGTCCTGTTCACCAACCGCCTGCCGCCACGCTTCTTCGATCTGCTCCAAGTTTCGGCGGCGGTGCAGTCCGTAGCGCACCATCAACTGCGGCAATATATCGCCGATTTTCGACACCCCGCCGCCGGTAGAACCTCTCCTTTTTCTCATTGTATCTGGTTTTTGAGTGTACTTTGCGTACCTCCGCGCCCTTGCGGTTAGTTTTTTTAACCGCAAAGACGCAAAGGGACAAATGTCCCATTTTTGTACGGAACCGCACTCTATTCTCCTCTGGAAAGGAAGAGTTGCAGGATGTACCAGAACAAGGTCATCACCGAGCCGAACAACGCCAGGGAGGCGGCAACGTGCTGTCCGATCCGATAGTGGTGCAAAATGTTCGACGTGTGGTACAAAATATAGCCGCACATCAAAGCAATCATCGCATAGATGAAGATCGGTCCCAAAGCAAAATCGAAGTAGATAGCGGTAATAATGAATCCAAAGGCGGCAAGACCGCCGAAAGTCAGGAACGAGCGCAGAAAGGAAAAATCTTTCCGTGTGATAAAGACAGCGACGGTAAGCATTCCAAAGAGTGCTGCCGTTGCCGTTGCTGCCGAGATGATGGTCGGGAGACCGCCGCCATGCACGTAAGCCAGGCAAAGCAATGGAATAAAAATGAGGACATTCGCAACAACATACACCCCCAAGCCGGCGTGCTGCATCGCGGGGCTGGTGTCGCTGGATGCCCAATTTTGGGCAATCCAACTCACCACCATGAAGGCACCGAGAACGATGAGCCACGAAAACTTGCTGGTGCCGAGCGTGGCGAAAGTATATACCGCCAGATTTTCGAGACCGACGATGGTAAAGACCAGGGTTTCCAACACAATAAAAGCCGCGATGGCACCGAGCAGATAGAGATAGGTCTTCATAATGAAACCTGCCCGCGCATCGGCATCGGCAGCAGCGGCGAACAAATCAACGGGAGCATGAAATTCGTGATGGGGCGGGGGCGGCAAGGGATAGGGGTTGTTTTGCATGACAAGAATTCCTTTCTTTGATGATGTTACAGATAATGTTACCGCCGCTCATTATAGCGGTTTTTGTAAAAAGCCGCAAGTGCCCGGCGGGAGTATTTTATAGACCGTAAAGGGCATGCAAATTGTACCTTGCGAACCTTGCGTTTCTTTGCGTCCTTTGCAGTAAAAAAAAGAGAATTGAACCGCAAGGGACGCAAAGTACCAATTTCCATGCCGTCTCAATGATACATTCTCAGTTGCCTATTCCGTTCCTCTATCACCGTTTCCAAAGAACCAGCCAAAGAGATTATTCCGTCTTTGTTGCCAGAGATAATCGCGTCCTCCAGCGCACGGATAGATTGCAGTATGCGGGTTTCTATTTCTTCCAAGTCCGGGTGCGACTTAACAGGACTTGAATAAAGAGCATCATAGATACGCTCAACCTTCTTTTTCGCTTCTTTGTCGTTAATACTTTCCAATAAACCTTTCAGTTTTGCAGAAGCATCCTTTATGAACGAGATAGAGACCTGCCGCTTCACCTCAGCACCCGCCGTGCGTTCATCGGCAATCAGATAGGCGGTAAGAACAATGCCGTACAGTCCGGCAACGAACAACTGAACCAGAAATGCGGCGGTATAACCCTCCGGGGCAATCAGTATGAATACTGTCCCGACGAAAAGTTCCACAAGAAAATAAACTGACGTGATGACATAGAGCGAAAATCCAAATACTGCCGCACTTCTGCCGGTGTGGATCAATTTCGGCGTTAACAGCAGCATGAAATAGGCAAAGTGAATGAAACCGTAAGAAATCCATACGGACGCATTACGCTCCGCACCGCCCAATACGAAAAACAAAGCATTGAAAACGATAAGGAATATCGAATTCAGAACCATCCACAATAGGCTTTCTCTCATAGTGTTTCTCCTTACATTCGGTTCATAATTTCTGCTTTCTTTGCATCGAATTCAATCTGTTCGATCAATCCGAGGTCGAGCA
>Ga0099364_10015569_pt1 | contig 10022 bp, 10 predicted proteins | sample TergutTh196P3_FD_73070 | JGI IMG/M metagenome (GOLD analysis project Ga0099364, IMG submission 73070) | Microcerotermes parvus P3 segment gut microbial communities from Pointe-Noire, Republic of the Congo - Th196 P3 | ecosystem: Host-associated > Arthropoda: Insects > Digestive system > Gut ...
AAACATTTCTGACATTACAGGCTTTCCGGAGTGTCTGGATGGACGCGTTAAAACGCTTCACCCGAATATTCACGCGGGAATATTGGCTGTACGCGAAAACGCGCAACACATGGGGCAGCTCGCGGAGCTTAATGTCGAAACAATCGACATTATTGTAGTTAATTTATATCCGTTTAAAGAAACTATTTTAAAAGAACCGCCGGTTTCACGAGAAGAAGCGATTGAAAATATAGATATAGGCGGACCGACAATGTTACGCGCCGCCGCGAAAAACTGGCAGGACGTTACTGTTATAGTTGACCCGCGTGATTATGAAATAATAACAGAACAAATAAAAAACAGTGGAATTATAGGTAAAGAACTGAAATTAAAATTAGCGTATAAAGTGTTCGAGCATACAGCGGCTTATGATACGCTTATCGCCGAATACCTGCGTAAAATTACAAACAGCGATAAGTTCCCCGAAAATTTGTCTTTAACCTACGAAAAAGTACAAGAAATGCGTTACGGTGAGAATCCGCACCAACGCGGCGTATTTTATAAAGAAATAGGCAGTCTTGACGGGACAGTTGCGTCAAGCGTTCAGCTTCACGGCAAAGAATTGTCTTATCTTAACATGAACGACGCGAACGGCGCGCTTGAACTACTGAAAGAATTTGCGCCTGATATGCCCGTGGTTGTCGCTGTAAAACACGCTACGCCCTGCGGCGTCGGTACAGGCGCGAATATTTGTGAAGCGTATGTGAACGCTTATGAAGCCGACTCGGTATCAATTTACGGCGGAATTATCGCGCTTAATCAGGAGGTTGACGAATTTACAGCGATTGAAATGGCAAAAATAAATCTTGATATAATAATTGCGCCCGCATATTCTCAAGCCGCGTTTGATATATTGACTAAAAAGAAAAATATAAGATTATTAAAACTCGAAAATATAAGCAAGCCAAATATAAAAGATATGTATGACATGAAAAAAGTCCCCGGAGGATTACTTGTTCAGGAATATAATGCCGATTTTATCAACGAATCTAATTTAAAAGTCGTGACTAAAAAACAGCCGTCCGAAAAAGAAATGCAGGAATTATTATTCGCGTTTAAAATAGTTAAGCATACGAAATCTAACGGTATAGCCCTTGCCAAAAATAATATGTCAATCGGAATAGGTCCGGGGCAGACAAATAGAGTAACCGCGCTTGAAATAGCTTTAAAATATGCGGGCAAAAGAGCAAGCGGAGCTGTAATGGCTTCCGACGCGTTCCTCCCTTTCGCAGACTGCGTTGAGTTATCGCACAAAGCAGGAATAACCGCGATAATTCAGCCGGGCGGCTCAATACGCGACCAAGAGTCAATAGACGCGTGCGATAAATATAATATCGCGATGGTATTCACAGGTATGAGGCACTTTAAGCATTAAATAAAAAAATTAAGGAGAATAAATGAAAATATTAGTTGTAGGCGGCGGCGGACGGGAACACGCCATAATCAAAAAATTATCAGAAACTGCGTCAAGTCCGGAACTTTACGCGGTTCCCGGAAACGGCGGAATAGCAAAAATTGCACAATGTTTTAATGATGTTAAATCTACGGATATACAGGCTATATTAGAAATAGTAAAACAGGAAAATTTTGATTTAGTATTCGTGGCAAGCGATGACCCTTTAGCTCTTGGTTTAGTAGATGAACTTGAAAATATCAGTGTACGTGTGTTCGGACCCGTAAAAAAAGCCGCTGAAATCGAATGGAGCAAAGTTTTTTCAAAAGGCTTGATGAAAAAATATAATATCCCGACGGCTGAATATGAAGCGTTTGATAATTTTAAATCTGCTGAAAATTATGTGAAAAGCGGCATAAAATATCCGGTATATATAAAAACTGATGGTTTGGCTCTTGGAAAAGGAGCGATTCGCGCAGAAAATAAAGAAAAAGCTCTTGAAATATTAAAATATATGATGTGTGAAAAAACATTCGGCGAATCGGGAAGCAGAGTCGTTATAGAAGAAGAATTAATCGGACAGGAAATAACTGTGCTTGCTTTTTGCGACGGCAAAACAGTTAAGCCTATGGTCGCATCTCAAGACCACAAACGAGCTTTTGATGGCGATAAAGGCGAAAATACCGGTGGAATGGGCACCTTTTCCCCATCGCGCATATATACGCCGGAAGTCGCGGATTATTGCATGAAAAATATATATTTGCCCACTGTTGCGGCTATGCAGAAAGAAAACAGGAAATTTAAAGGAATATTATATTTCGGGCTTATTTTGACTTCGGACGGCGTTAAAGTCATAGAATATAACGCGCGTTTCGGCGACCCTGAAGCGCAGGTTGTTTTACCGCGCTTAAAAACAGATTTTCTTGATATTATAAACGCCGTTATCGACGAAAATTTGGATAAAATTGATATTGAATGGCATGATAACGCGGCAGTCTGCGTAATTATAGCTTCGGGAGGTTATCCGGGTAAATATAATAAGGATTATGAAATCACAGGCATAGAAGAACTTGAGCAAATAAATGACTTTACGGTGTATCACGCGGGAACAACACTTGAAAACGGAAAATTTAAAACTGCGGGCGGACGTGTTTTAGGCGTTACTGCGACTGCTGTAAGTTTAGACGCGGCAATTAAAAAGGTTTACAGCCAGATTGATAAAATTAATTTTAAAGATAAATTTTACCGAAAAGACATCGGCTTAAAATAAATAGTGTAAAACAAGTAAGCGCACAGCAGTACAAGCGAAAAATTATATCCTGTAGACGTCAAAATAAAAAGAGCGCAAATGCTTAAAATAACGAGAAAAACCAAAGATATTACAGTAAATATATTCCGGGCAATATATTCCGGCAAGTATAATTTTAATATACACGCAAGCACGCGCCCTCCGTCTAAACTTGCCACAGGAAATAAATTTAGAACCGCATATATTATATTTGTCAGGAAAGCAAATATTAATATAGAGCTGTTCCCTGCCCTTTGCATCAATAAAAAAAATATAAACGCGGAAATAATATTAAAAGTAGGTCCGCCGAGAGCTATTAAAATATCTGTTTTATAAGGCGCAAGCCCGTTTATTATTATATTTATTCCGCTCGGCGTTATTTCGATATTTAAAATTTTAAATCCGCGCAGTTTAATAAAAATTATATGTCCGAGTTCATGTATAAATATCGAAGCTAAAACTATCAGCGCGTAAATTGAAAAATTAATATAAAAAAATATTAATATTAAAAACACGCAAATAATATTTATTTTTATATTTCTTATCTTTATATTCATGTAATATTAATCCTGAACCGGTGCAAAATTAAAAAAAGCAGAAATAACATCGTTATTCGCGATTTTTTCATCAATAATTTTGTTTAAATCAAAAAGCGTTATATTTTTTTCGTAAAATCCATTCAAAATAGAAGAAACTGTTTCGAATTTTTCCGGCTGCGAATATTTTAATATTAACGCGGTGCAAATAATGGCAATACAAGCCGCGCATTGCACTAAAAATACTTTTATAAATCTTTTCTCGCGCTCTTTTTTCAAACTTGATTTATCAATTTTTATGCGAGCTTTATCATCGGCTTCGCCGCAAAATATCCGTTTGTAATCGACAAATTCTGTTTCTGTTCTCTCTTTTAAATTCATAAAAATACCCCGCATAATCTTTTTATTTAAAGTTTATGCGGGATTTATCTATTTTATAACTTGTTTTCTGTATCTATCATAAAACAGCGGCTCCCAGCCTCGTTTTACGAGTTCATCATCTTGCTGCCTGACGAATGTCGGTTCAGCAGCTCCCGGACAATCAAGCAGCCAGCCATCGGATTTGCATACTCTTGTTAATTCCGCAATTTCATCTTCCCAAAAATCGCCGACAACGTGACCGGACATAACTATATCAAAAGTATTGTCAGGAAACGGCAGTTCCAGAACCAATCCGTCAACTACACGAATATTTTTAATATTCTCACGCTTGATTTTATCTCGCATATATTCGCGCAGCGTTCCCACAGGTTCGCTCGCGTAGACCCACGCGGCTTGTTCAGCAGCGGCAAAAGTTAATCTGCCAGAACCTGCACCCACGTCAAGCACAGTCTTACTCTCAAAATCCGCAAGTTCAAACAAATGCGCCTTATTCCAACTACTGATAAAATAACACGTCTCTGCCATAAGCTCCGGCGTAGTATAAATTATGAAATCCTCAACGCTCATCAAAGCGTAATTTTCAGCGTTACGGATTTGTTCCGCATCTTTGACTTTTTCAGCGTTTAGTGCGAGTTCTTCGATAATATGGGTACACTCCGGGCAACGATGCGTTAAATACCATTTGACAACAGGGTTGGCGTTTAACGCTATACCCATACTCTATCTCCATTCGGCATTATCGTTGCGCCATCCGCCTGATTCCATCATCAATTTTATTTGAAACCTTTCCAATAAAAGAAAAGCATTGAACGAATAATCGTTCGGGTTAATCCAACCTAATCCCATTAAAATCCTCCCAATTTTACGGAGGGCTAAAATATAGTCACCCTCCTGTTTAATTTTGTTTTATTTCTGGTAACTATAACTGTATATTTCATGATTATCACCCTTTCTGATTTTATATAAAATAATTATATCATGCGGACATAAAAAAAGCAAGGTAAAGATTAACTGTAAATTAATTTTTACCCCGCTCTTTTATTTTATTAAATTTTACGCAGAATATACAGATTATATTTCATGGCAATATCAATATTAAACTTTTCTGCGGCTTCGCCAACGTCATTATCATCTTTTGTCCATTTATGAACATAATGCTTGTCATAGCTGTCTATTTTAAAACCTGCCGAGATAAATTTATCGTGCCACGGCTGTTGATACCTTTTATCGCTGTGCCAATTATATTTTCCCCACAGCCTGAAAACTTCGTCAACTTTTGCCGAATCTATAAACTCGCCTTCGATTGTTACGAAACTCCCGCCCGGCTTTAAAATCCTGAAAACTTCACGCAATGCTTGCATTTGCCCGTCTAATCCGTTTCTTGTCGAGCCGATTCCGATAAAACTCGTCACATAATCAAACGAATTATCCTTGAGCGGAATATCAAACGCGCTGAACGACGCTAAACTAATATTATGCTGTTTTAACTCGCCGCCGTTAATATACTGCCGCCACGCTTTAATCAATCTTGAACAAGCGTCTGCTGCCAGACACGGCAACTCCGGATTTTTACCGAGTATGGCAGGAGTTAAACCCATGCCCGGTCCGCAGACAATTTCCAAATACGGCTTGCTGTCCTCTGCGATTTTACCGGCGATTTCATCGCAGATTTTCAAATTCCCCCTGCCCTGCCGTTTGTATTCCCAGTTACTTTTAAATCTGCCGTTCAGCCAGTCTTTTTCGTCGGCTTCATCAAAATTGTCCCCATCGCCGTCCGCGTCGTAATAATAATCATTATCTATTATTTCAAGCGGCTCTTTTACAAATAAATTTTTAAAATAATCCTGCATTTCAAAACTCCCAATCTAATATTTAAAGCGCGATATTCGGCACGTCAATCACAGTCGATTTACTGTTAGCTTTAACTTCGTCGGCTGTCAGCTCGCGCCCCATTTCGCTTGACAAGAATATGCCTTCTTGCAAAAGCGCGGTTTCAAGCGCGATTTTATCCGTCGGAAGAAGTTCGCACCGCCCTAAAAGCGCGTTTATCCAGTGTATCTGCGAACTGTCATACACAGCGTTTTCAGCGTGAACCGTATGATTTCTATAATTGAACGCGCCTAAATCGACAGTCAAGTCAACCTGCATATCGTCTTTGAGCGTATGATAACTCAACGGGTCGAACATCAAGCCGCCTTTATCGCCCGCAATCATAGAACGCCCAACGCCGCTCGCGTGTATCGCCCATGACTCTATCACGTCAAGCGATATATTATTTTCATAGACGGCATAACCGGTTCCGAGTTCCTCAACGTCAAATCCGCTTTCAGCTTTGCGCTTTTCGTCCACTTCCATTTCTTGATAGACTTTACCTACTACGCGCTCAAGTTTCGGCAGTCCCGTTAAATATAATAACTGCGATATTCTGTAAACGCCCATGTCAAATAACGCGCCGTGACTCGCCGTGCGGCTGTTCACAAATTCTTTAGTCGCATATCCGTCAACAAACGGTCTGCCCCTGCGTCTGAACCCACATGACCTTATATGATAAATCCTGCCTAAATCGCCGCCGTCTATCAGTCTTTTCGCCGCGTGAGCCGCGTCCTGATATAAAAGAGCAAGCTGTATATGCAGCCTCTTCCCTGCCCTTTCCGCAGTTTCATACATATCCAGAGCGTCCGCGTAAGAACCCGCCATCGGCTTTTCACAGTACGCGTGTCTGCCTGAATTTAGCACGGCTTTCGTGACCGGCGCGTGCAAATTATTATGCAGGCATATATCAACCGCGTCAAGATTATCTTCAAGCAAGAGCTTGCCGATATGCGTGAACCTTTTCTTTATATCATACTTGTCCCCGATATAATTTAATCTCGCCTCGTCAATATCACAGATTGCGGCGATTTCGCAGTCCGCAATAGCTTTATAATTCCTGATATGCTCCTCGCCGATTATCCCGTTTCCGATAACCGCAACTTTAATTTTGCTCATAAAATATACTCCTACATTCTTAAATTATTTAAAATTTTTGACATTGCGAACACGAGCCATTAATTCTTCTGATTGATTTTCTATTTCATCAAGCCGCTGATATGTGTGTTCCATTCGATTAATAATATCTTTCATTTCTAACTTAGTTATAACATCTATATCATTTTTTGAACTAAAATCAGCTATTTTTGCGCGTAAATAATCCATTCTTGATTGCGCTTCTGAACTTTTTCCGATTTCCCCCGGTTTTAAAGTATCAACTAAATATGCCTTTAAATTATTTACAAGGTTCTTATCAGACAAAATCTTATCCTCCTTTATTTATTCCAAAAACTGTTCAATAACTTCGTCAAGCCTTTGCAGAATTCTTTGCTCCAATCTTTCATAACCGGACATGAAATTTCTCGTCGCGTTCACATCATACAAGCCCAGCACGCCGCTTATCGTTTCAGAATATGCAAGCGCGAACACATTGCCCATACTGCCGCGTATTATATCAATAATCTGCGCTGAATAATCGTCGCGCACATACTTGATTTTAAGCGACTGCTCATAATACGCCGGAAGAACTGTACGCTCCGTTTCACGGTTAAGAGCCTCAAGCACCACGCTTATCATATCAAAACCCGGCGTTGTAACAGGGATTGCGCCGACTTCAATAGTATCATGCGCACACGTTACATATTTTTCCTGTTCCGCGCTCAATTTAGGATACGGCAGTATCGCGACGTCATCTTCCATCATTCGCAAACTTTCCAGAGTTGAAAGACGCTGATAACCGACCATCAGGCTTCTTCTGCTCATAAACTGCGGAATCAAATCGTCTAAGCCGAATTGATGTCTTGCGCCGGATTCCTGATTATGAAATAACTCCGTCAAGTAATCATGAAGCATATGCGAACGCGGGTTATTTATAGTCAGCGCGGGTATTCCGTCGGAATCTTTCGTGAATACGCCGGTATCGGCAGCCATCATGAACGGCATCGCGGAACCCCATGTCCCCACGCATATAAACCCAAACTGGTGCGAAGTGTTTGAAATAACACCGGTGCCGTCCAAGTCACGGAGAAACTCTTTTGAAAGTTTTAGAAACTCGTCAAAAGTCCATTTGCCGTCTATGACCATTTTGTGAACTTCGTCGGAACCGTTCTGCCTTTGTTCATTAAGCATAGACTGATTCAAGAATAAAGCGTGGCAATTTCTCAATATATCTATAAAATAATCGCCCGCAAGAATAAAAGATTTTTCTCTGCCTATCGCCACGTCCTCCATGAAATCGCTGTACCAGTAATCCTGCGATAAATCAAATATAGCGTTCTGTTTAGTGTTTATAAACATACCCTGAAGCGAAAGGTTCACCAGAGAACGCAAATCATTGATTATTATGTCATATTCGTCCATCCCTGAAGCTATAACTCTTGATATAGCCGACTGAACCGTTCCGTAATCCTCGTCCATGTGAGTATATTCAAACTCTACGTTTAGCAGGTTCGCAACGTCCTCGTTTCTTTTAAAAACTGCGTCGTTTACAATTTCGCCGGTTACCTCTCCCGTACCCTCAATCATATAGTTAGAGTTTATTATAATACCGTCCGTCGAGTTTGTACTCGTTAAAACTCTTATAGCCGCCCCTCCGTAGTTAAACTGTGCCAGTTTGTCCTCCTCAGGAACTTCCTGCGTTTCCGGAGCGTTCTGGTTTTCCCCCTCTTGATTTTCTGTATCCGACGAAGGATTTTGCGAACAAGCAATCAAAGTGAACGCCAACAAAACAAGCAGCGCCGTAAAAATTTTCTTTTTCATAAAATATCCGCCTTTCTTTATTATTAAAAAAATATTAAAAATTATTAAAAGGCGGCAGAAATGCCGCCTTTATAAATTATATTTACACACCCAAAACAGCCGCGCCGATAATACCCGCATCATTACCGAGAGCCGCAATTTTTATCTGCGTTTTAGCGACGCCGTTGCGTGAATACTGTTCTTTTTCAACTTTTTCTATCAAAGGCTTCATCAAATAATCGCCTTCATTGCATACTCCGCCTCCCACGCATAAAATTTCAGGCTGGAATATATTTATTATGTTCGTCATGCCGCAGGCTAAATACCCGATATATTCGTCAACTACTTCAAGCCCCGCCTTATCTCCCTGCTTCGCCGCTATAAAAGCAGTTCTTCCGCTTATTTCCCCGTTATTTTCCGCAACTAAACTGTGCATAACAGTATCCTTGCACTCCGCGAGTTTATCTTTGGTCATGCTAATCAAGCCGGTAGCCGAGCTGTACGCTTCCCAGCAGCCTTTTCTTCCGCAAGTACACTGCCTGCCGTTATATTCTATCACTATATGCCCAAGCTCCGCCCCTGCGAAATTAAAACCTGAATATACGTTTTTGTCAATTATAATGCCTCCGCCCAAGCCCGTTCCAAGAGTTATCATAACCGCATGATTACAGCCTTTGGCAATCCCCGCTACGGCTTCCCCTTTTGCCGCCGCGTTAGCGTCGTTTTCGATATAAACTTTGCTGACTTTAAGATATTTTTTTAGCGTATCGGCTATCGGAAACCTGCGGAACGGCAGGTTATTCGCATACTCGACGACACCGGAATCCCTGTTTGCGGTTCCCGGAGTCGCAATCCCCGCGTATTCTATTTCGCCCGCCTCAATTCCGGCGTCCGCTAGCAATTTATTGCAAAGCCAGCCCATATCTTTTATAATAAGCTCCGCTTCTCTGTCCGCATTTGTGTGAACGCTGCCTTTAACTACTATTTTATAATCAGCGTCAACGATTCCAGCCGCAATATTTGTTCCGCCCAAGTCTATCCCTATTTTATACATATTTTTCCCTCTTTTCTAAAATATTTTATTTTTATACTTATTATATACTATTTAATAAAATTTTTCAAGAGTTTTTGACATATTTTTTATTCTTCCATTCTTGGTCCTATTCTTCCATTTGTTCCATCAGTTTTTTATTAAGCTCGGCAGCCGCGTTATACCCCATTTTTTTCTGCCTGTTGTTCATCGCCGCAATCTCAAGAATAATCGCAAGGTTACGCCCCGGTTTAACCGGTATCGTAATACTCGGCACGGGTATTCCCATTATTTCCATGCACTCGTCCTCAAGCCCGAAACGCTCATACTGCATACCGTCAATCCATTCCTGCAACTTTATCACCAAATCTATTTTTTCAGTCATTTTAACCGCGCCCATGCCGAAAATGCGCCGCACGTCAACTATGCCAATCCCGCGCAGCTCTATATAGTGCCGGGTAAGCTCCGGCGCGGAGCCGACAAGAGTTATCGCCGAAACTTTTTTTATTTCCACCATATCGTCGGCAATTAGCCTGTGCCCGCGTTTTACAAGCTCCACAGCCGTTTCACTCTTGCCGATACCGCTTT
>Ga0099364_10015570_pt1 | contig 10022 bp, 8 predicted proteins | sample TergutTh196P3_FD_73070 | JGI IMG/M metagenome (GOLD analysis project Ga0099364, IMG submission 73070) | Microcerotermes parvus P3 segment gut microbial communities from Pointe-Noire, Republic of the Congo - Th196 P3 | ecosystem: Host-associated > Arthropoda: Insects > Digestive system > Gut ...
GTTCATTCTTTTTACAACTTGTTAAACACAACATACCACAAAAAAGAAGTACAAACAACTTTGTCATTGAACTGATATTTCCGGTTTCTCTTTTCATAGTTGTATAAAATTTAAAATATAATACTCCAAAATACGTGCCGTAAAAATAATGAAAAGAATTGTATCTGCACAATTTCTTGCGATTTATTTTCGCTTTGAGTTATTCCGGAGTGTATTCTTTAATTTTTGAAACTCTGTTGAAAATTTTAGTCCATTTGGAACTCGCGTCTTCATTAACTTTTATTGTATTTAACGCAGACTTGCAAAATGTGCAGTTGTTGCAATTGCCGAGTTTGCATTCATGATTTCCATTCAATATTGATTTAATGTAGAAATCTATTTCATCGTTATTTTGCATATCGAAAATCTCCGAGTGAGCACATTCGGCAAAACACATAAACAATTCTATCAGATTGCCATCGTATTTCTGATTATTATAAACTTCTATCATTTTGTTCAAATTGGCAGCTTTTGCGAGCCTCTCTCTTCCTGTAATCTTTAAACGGCTAATACCCAGTTCAATATAATGCGCTAAATCTTCGGGTCTTACCCAGGTAGAGTTCAACAGATTTTTTTTATCTTCAATTTTCATCAACGCACATATTGCCCAATAATATTCGGGAACGATATAATTTGTACCCGAAATTGCATGAGAAGCAAAGTTAAAATGGAAAAATCTTAATGGGCATTCAGGCATACAAAAATTGTTAATAATCATTCCTGTTTTTTTGTTATACTTATGGGCAATGTTGATTATTTCCTTTAACAGATTTGTGTTTCTATATACCCTCTCGTGAATGTAAATACTTTTCACATTGTTGTACTGACAAAAGAAATTCATTTTGAAAGGAGAATCAACCCCGCATATTATCGAAAGCGTTACATCAACATCGGGAAATTCTGAAGCCATTATTTCTATTAATGAAGGCAATGCAACGGTAAAATTTCTAATACCGATACCAACCAGTTTATTGATTTCTTCTATTATCTGTTTTTTGCCTTTTTCCGTAAACTCATTATTTGAACAGCAGCTTGAATTAAGGGTATAGTTAAATTCGATGTTATTTTTGCTGCATTCGGCAACAAAATTCTCAAAATTTTCAAAAGACCTGTAAGAAGGTAAATCAGAATGTTTTCTTCCCGAGCCTATGCTTGATGTATTTATTGAACCATATAACTCGCCTACTTTCAGTTCACAATTACTGTTCAGACTGGCAAACTCTTTTACAGAATTAACATTAAATTCTGCAGGAACAACAAATTTACTTTCACTCACTGCCTCGCCTCTTTTTTGATATTCCATTTATATATTTTTTTTTATATTTTTATTTACGTATCATTTTTTGCGGCGTTACTGTCGCCGTTGCGCCAACCGAGCTTGCGAGTTCAACGCAGTTAAACAGTTAGTTGGCTGTCAGTGCATTTTGTCCAATATTACGGATTAATTTCAATACGTGTCCCAATTTTCACTGTTTTAAATAGTTCGTCAATTTCAACGTTTGTTACTGCAATACAACCCAAAGTCCAATCAAACCAACGGTGAAATTTTCCGATAAACCCCATTCTGTTTCTAATTCCGTGTATTTTTATATCACTTCCCGGTGGTTTACCGAGCCTTTTTGCATTTTCTTTGTCTGCTTTGTCTGGGTAGGAAACGCCTAAATTTTTATGATAACCACTATTGGGATTTTTGTCATCAATAAAATAAACGCCTTCGGGAGTTTTCTTGTCGCCTTCAAACTCTTTCGCCCCAATTGGTTGTCTGCCTAATGAAATTTTATAAGTCCTCAATAACTGTCCATTTGAGTAAATCAACATCTGTCTTTTCGATTTGTAAACAACAATATTGTCAACTTGAGCATTTACTGGAAGTTTGTCTTCAGGGTAAAAATAATATGTTGTCAACCCCACTAATGCGAGGCAAACTGTCAGCCCAATAAATTTTCTTTTTCCCATTCTCTTTTGTTTTTCTACTGCTTTGTCGGTTCGTTGCACACTGGTCTTTTTATGCCAAAGGGCTTGTACTTCGATAACATATTACCCCTTTAAGCCGTCTTGATATGTCAACAGACTTTGGAATAACTCCATTCCTGTTGCTTTGGGACCAAAATAGATTTTCTTTCATCTCTGTATAAATTTGCAATTAAAACACAACACCCCAAGATACATGTTACAAAAATAATAAAAGAATTGTATTTGTACAATTTCTTACGATTTATTTTTTCATTTCCTTATCGCGGGGCTACTGTCGCCGTTGCGCCAAACCAGTTATATGCCGTTTTTATCTATCACTTTTCCACTCTTTTATCTCGTCTGTACGCATAATAAAATACCTGCGGCAACACCGTAAACGATAGTATCATACAAATTAAAATCCCTCCAACAATCATAATTGCCAATGGTTTTTGAATTTCCGAACCCATACCTGTTGATAATGCGGCGGGTAATAATCCCATTGAACCCATCAATGCCGCCATCAGAATTGGGCGCAGACGATTGCTGACGGCTTCGTTAATTGCAAGACGCAGGTTGTTGCCGCGCATCATTCGCTCTTTCATTAGAGCAATAAGCAAAATGCTGTTGATAGACGTGATGCCGAAAAGTATAATAAAACCAACTCCTGCCGAAATGCCAAAAACCGTTCCTGTTACCCAAAGGGAAATAAAGCCGCCAATAAAGGCGTAAGGAATGGTGCTTGCGGCAATTAATGTGTCTTTTACGTTTCCGAAATTCATATAGAGTAAAAACATAATTAACAGTATCACAGCGGGAACAATCATCATCAAACGGGCAGTGGCGCGCTGCTGGCTTTCAAATTCGCCTGCCCACACTATTTTATTTCCGCTTTCGATTTGTACATGTTCGGATACCTGTTTTTGCGCTTCGGCAATGGTAGAACCTAAATCGCGGTCGCGGATACTGAACCCAACGCCGACATATCGGCTACTACCCTCGCGGTAGATAAATGTGGGTCCCGTGATAAACGTAATGTCGGCAATCTCTTTCAAAGGAACATATTTTTTGTCCATTGTGGGAATGAGAATATTACCGATTTTATCTTCGTTGTCGCGGTGCTCTTTTTGGAAACGCAACATCACGTCAAAAGTCCGTTCTCTTTCGTAAAATTTGGTGGCGGCTTTTCCGCCGATTGCCATTTCTATCACAGCCTGCGCATCTGCCATGGATACACCGTAGAGCGCCATACGCGACTCTTCCAACTTAATTTGCAATTCGGGCAAACCAATACTGCGGAAAATATTTACCTCCTCGATGCCTCGTACATCTTTAATGGCGGCGGCGATTTGGTCGGCAAGTTTTTCTAATTGGAACAAATCATCGCCAAAAATTTTTATCACTAACGAACTTTTTACGCCTGCCACATATTCCTCCACATTATCCTGAATGGGCTGACTGAAGCCGAGAATAATGCCCGGATAAACATTGAGCGTTTGTTCCATTTCAATAATCAGTTCCTCTTTTTTAATGCGGCGTTTCCACTCTTTTTCATTTTTTAGTTGGACATGAAATTCGATATTGAAAAAACCTGTGGGGTCGGTTCCGTCATTGGGTCGCCCTGTTTGCGAAAGGATAAATTCCACTTCATCAAAGGTTTGCAGTTTCTGTTTCATCTCTTTGGTAATACGGACACTCTCGTCCAAATGTATGCTGTTTGGCAGGGTGGCGCGAATATAAATTGCGCCCTCGTTCATTTGCGGAATAAATTCTGTTCCCCAAAAAGCAAAACGAAACAGACAAATAGCCAATAACACGCAAAACCCCACAACAACGCCTTTTCGATAGCGGGTGGCAAATTGATAGGTCTTAAATAATGAATTGGTGAGGAAACGACTGATGAAGTTCGATTTTTCTACAATCTTTTTTTTGAGTAATATTTTGCACATTACAGGAACGTAAGTCAACGATAAAATCAAAGAACCAATCAAGGCGTAACCCAACGTAAAAGCAAGCGGGGCAAACATTTTTCCTTCCACTTTTTGAAACGAAAATATTGGGAATAAGGCTACTATCAAGATAATCATCGCAAAGAAAATATGCGAAGCCACGCTTCCTGCGCTGTTTTTGATGATGCCGCCGCGAGCAACTTTGCTGAAATTGATGCCTGTTTTCTTTGAAAGTTTTTCCAATGCAACAAAAATAACCTCGACAATAACCACCGTTCCTTCCAACAGCAAACCAAAGTCTAATGCTCCCATCGAAATAAGATTTGCAGGCAATCCTTGAATACGAAGCATAATGATTGCAAACAAAAACGACAATGGAATTACGGTAGAGACAATCAGCGTTGTTCGCCAATTATAAAGGAAAAGAAAAACGATGAGCGAAACAAGCAAAATTCCTTCGAGCATATTTTTTACCACCGTTTTTATGGTTGCATCTACAAGGGTAGTTCTGTCTAAAAACGGCTCTATTCTGACGTTTTCGGGAAGGATACGGTCGTTGAGTTCTTCGATTTTTGTTTTCAAATTTTTAATCACTTCGCCCGGATTTTGTCCGCGAAGCATCACAACAATACCCTGTACCACATCTTCCTCATCGCCCAAACTGACTTGCCCCATTCGCGGTTTGGAAGATACGTCAACCGTAGCCACCTGCTTTACACGAATTGGCGTGCTTCCGCGCACATCAATCAGTATGTTTTCAATATCTTCGATACTTTCCAACAGACCAATTCCGCGCACGACAAACGCCTGACTGCCTTTTTGTATCATATCGCCGCCAACGTTGATGTTGCTGTTCGATACGGCTTCATACACTTCTAAGGGCGAAAGGTTGTAGTTTGCCAACTCTGCGGGATTGACTTTAATCTCAAAAATCTTCTCCTCGCCGCCGAAAGTTACAATATCTTCCACGCCCGGCACCGAGAGCAATTCGCGTTGCACCACCCACTCGTTGATTGCCGAAACTTCACGTATATGCAAATCGCTTTTTAATACATAACGATATATTTCGCCTGTAGCGCCACTCGGCGGCTCGATAGAGGCATCTGCACCTTCGGGCAAATCCAAATCCTGCATACGGTTAGAGGCGTATTGTTGCGCGAAAAAATCATCAACCCCGTCTTCAAAAATCACCGTAACCACCGATAAGCCAAACAAAGAGGTGGAACGCACATCTGCTTTTCGAGGAATCGTATTCATCACCCGCATAATGGGCAGTGTAACAAATTTTTCGACTTCTTCTGCGCTACGTCCCTGCCACTGCGTAATCACCCTTACGCGCGTATTGGTAACATCGGGATATGCCTCAATCGGCGTATTGAAATAAGAGATTATCCCCGCAACAAACAGAATGACAGTCAAAAAGAGAATTAATACGTGGTTTTTGAGCGAAAATGCTATTATGTTTTTTATGAATTTGTGCATGATTTATTTTCCTTTCAATTCCGAATAAATTAACAACTGATTTTTCACTACTACATTTTCACCTTCTGACAATCCCGAAGCAATATAAGATGTTTTTTGATGATGTCCTTGCAGTTGAACTTCTTTGATTTCAAATATTTCAGGTGAGGTTGCTATTACCACAAAGTATTTGTTATCGTCAAAAATCAATACATCTGAAGGGATTGAGATGTATTTTTGATGTATTTCGTTTTTCAGTTTTACCACAACCGACATTTCGGGTTTGAATTTCAACTCATTGTTCGACATCACAATGCGGGCTTTCAACACTTTTTCTTCGGGGTCGAACACTTGCGAAAGTGCATCTATTTTACCCGAAAACACCTCGTTAGGATATGCCAACGCAGTGATTTCAACGGGCATTCCCTGTTTCACTGATTGCAAATCGCCTGCATAGATATTGGCAATAATCCACACGGTATTTAAATCTGCAACGGTAAAAAGCGGCGCATCACCCTCCGAAACCGTACTGCCCGCCGATGCGTTTTTGTCCACCACAAAGCCCGCCATAGGGGATTTGATTGCAAATATTCCACCGCCTTTGTTTTCGCCGTAGAGCGAGAGGTCTGCCTGCAATTTTTCGTAATTAGAACGCGCCTCAATAAGTTCCCTTTCGGAAATTAATTTGTCTTCGTGCATTGATTCGGCGCTTTGCAAATTTCGTTGTGCGATGGTCAACTCCGATTGTAGCGAACTCAATTCCGCTGAGCGAATATGAAGCATTGTCTGTCCCTTATTTACCCTGTCGCCGAGTGAAAAATTGGTGCGCTCTATTACACCACTAATTAATGAGGTGTAATAGACTACTTTATTGGGATCGTACTCTACTTTCCCGCTAAGTATCAGTTCATGTTCCTGATAGCTTAAAGTTGCTTTTTCGGTTTTCACGTTCGCGAGAAATACTTGCTTGATAATGCTGTTTTCTACGCTATTATCTGTTTTATTATTACCGCAGGAAGAGAAAATGATTGCAATTCCCGCTAAAATTATACTGAAATATACTTTATTTATCATTGTTAATTCTTAATTTATTTTATTTAATAATTAAATAACTGCAATTTTTCACAACGTGAGTATATTGCGAAATATAAGTGGTAAGCAATTAATTATTAATCACAAACCAATAAGTCATTAATCATTAAATTATTTCGGGTGGTCGGTCAAGTCGAGCGCGAAAATCATTTAAAAGGAAATTTTCCTTATCGGGAAATCTGTTTTTCTTGATTTCTTTTGAAAACAGATTTAATTGAGTAAGTTGTGGTGGAAATTCGTGAAGAAAAGTGTGAGTAAAACTATAATAGATCTGCATATCGCCGTCTTCATCAATGTTGTTACTCTCGCCGGTAACGAGTTCTAAAACCCATTCAATAACGCTATTTATTTCTCCGCTTCCCTGATTTTTCATCTCCTCGGCAAAAACAAATAAACCCCTATTGATGTAAACCACCAACAAGAATGAGATTATCAAATATTTTACAACTGTGTTTTGCATTTTTATTATTTATTTTCTGAAAACGTCAAATAAAAAAAATTATTGTGTTTTTATGAGGAGGCTGGGCTTGTACGTGAACGTTTCAGTAGTATTTTCACTCGATGTTGCCCATGTTCGTGTAATAGGAAATCCATTATCGTCATATGTATATTCGAATGTTTTGATACTTCCGTCTTCGCTTTCGGTTCTTATATTATTCTTATTATATCCATAATTCTTATTATACCATATATGCTTATTATACCCATAATAGTCGAGCCACCACAAAAACCATTTCGGAGTATTGCAGTGAAAAAAGGGCGTATTCTTTTCATCGTGCGTGTAAGTATTTGTACCGACGCTTGAACCGTCTTCTCTTTCAATAAGTTCCCCTGTTTCATCGTCATATCTTGAATATGTATATTCTGTTTCCCAGTCTGTTTTAGTAAGATTTTCATTCTGCCACGTTAAAGTAACGACAGTGTACGATGTACTAACATGTAAATATTCAACACCCCAATCTTCAACTTTTTCAAATGTCAATTTTACAGGAACCTCATTGTTGTTTAATTCTAATTCGCCGATTACGGAACCAAAGAGGTTTGCATCTGGATGATAATTTATTATAAAGGTAATTATGTTACCGTTTCGGGAAAACGTAGCCCTCGTATCCCTCGCATAATGTCCATCTGTCACGTAAAATTCCACCAAATCCCCATTTATATCATAATCCAATGTTATATCACATTCATTTATCCATCGGTCATAGTATGTATCATATCTGTATTGTGCATTTTCCGTTATACGATTATGACTGTCGTATTCGTATTTGTACAATGTCGGATAATAATTTTCCCGCGAAACAATAATGCTTTCCAACAATCCTATCCATTGTTGCACAAATATCGCTTTCACTTCAACCGCCTCATCAGGCATGATGAATGTAGCAGGATTTTCGGTTGTGCCGGAAAGAGTGATACCGCCTTCGATAATTTGCCATTCAGCAAAGCAATAGCCGCTGTTTGCAGAAGCAGTAAGCGTTATTAACTCGCCTTCCACAGCCGAAGTTACATTTGCGCCTGCTGTTCCATTTTCATCGCAAGAAACTGTAACGCTGTAAAATTCTTTTTGATTGACCTCATCTTCTTTGCATGACGTTAATACTACTCCCAAAATTATGGCAACCACAATCAAATAACTGATACTTTTCATTTTGAAATATTTTTAAAATTTAAAACTAACTATTGTTTTGCCGAATTGCATACAACATTCAAGTTTTCACGTCATTGTCAACCGCGCTCTCGCGCATTACAACCAACTCACAAATATACTCAAATATCAAATATTTGCTAAAAAAGTTTTTAAGAAAATGCAGAAGAAACATTGCGAATTTAAGGCTTTTATCGAATGTACGCCACGCCCAGGCAAAAAAAATAAAAGTTAATAATATCTAAATGATGTCGGGAATATAAACATGTTTCATATATTTGCTTGCAACAAATTATTAATACAATTTAAAACTTAATTAAATTAGAAGATTATGGGAATAATACAGGTTAAACCAAAGTCGGAATGTAAGTTCGACGCAATGTCGTTAGGAGAAATTATGTTACGTCTTGATCCGGGTGACGGACGTATCCGCACTACCCGTCAATTTAAAGTATGGGAAGGCGGCGGCGAATATAATGTTGCTCGCGGCTTAAAAAAATGCTTCGGAATGGACACCGCTGTCGCTACGGCGTTTTGCAACAACGATGTAGGACATTTGATTGTGGATTTTATAATGACGGGCGGCGTTGATACGCGCTTCATTAAATGGGTGCCGGATGATGGCATAGGGCGCACAGTGCGCAACGGACTTAACTTTACGGAACGCGGTTTCGGCGTTCGAGGCGCTAAAGGAACATCGGACAGAGGAAATACTGCCGCATCGCAACTTAAAGCGGGCGATTTCGACTGGGACGAAATTTTTGGAAAAATCGGAGTACGTTGGCTCCATACAGGCGGAATTTTTGCCGCTTTGTCAGATACTACGCCGGATTTGGTGATTGAAGCAGCCAGAAAAGCCAAGGAGTACGGCACTATCGTATCTTACGACCTCAACTATCGTCCATCGCTGTGGAAAACCATCGGCGGCAAGGAGAGAGCGCAGAAAGTAAACCGCGAAATTGCCAAGTATGTGGACGTTATGATTGGCAACGAGGAAGATTTCACGGCTTGCCTCGGATTCGAAATTGAAGGTACTGACGAAAAACTCACCACACTTGACGTTTCGGGATACAAGAAAATGATTGAAACAGCTATTAAGGAATTTCCTAACTTCAAAGCTGTTGGCACCACATTGCGTACCGCTAAAACGGCTACTATAAATGACTGGGGCGCAATCTGTTATGCAAACGGCAAGTTCTACGAAGCTAAACACCGCGAAAACATGGAGATTTTTGACCGCGTAGGCGGCGGCGACAGTTTTGCTTCGGGTTTGATATACGGTTTAATGACCTTTGACGATCCGCAAAAAGCCGTTGAATACGGAGCGGCTCACGGCGCTTTGGCAATGACTACACCCGGCGACACTTCGATGGCTACGCTTGATGAAGTGGAAAAACTGTGTAAAGGCGGCAGCGCTCGGGTTGAGAGATAATTAAATCAACCAGGATAAAAAAAGCGGCAGTCAAATATAATTGTCGCTTTTTTTATTTTGAGAGAGTTCATTTAAAGATAGATAAAAAAAATTTGGAAGACTTTATATCCGTTATACTCATTTAAATAACATGTTATTAATAATGAAATGTTTATCATCTCAATCGATTTTGAAACTACTTTAGTTTTGCGGGTAATTCTTCCCGGGTAATGCCTGACATTTGAGTTATTTTGTTCTATTACAAGTGTATGTTTCTTGCCCTGTGTCAATTTTTCATTTGGAATGACTTTTCTGTAAACCTCCCAATCATCTGTGTAATAATGCTTAACATAATCTTTCAACTTCTCGTATAATCGTCTAAATGTTTTAGCATTACGATTGCCAATAACGTTTTGTTGTTACTACAGTCCGCTGCCCGCCATATCCAGATTTTTCGTTTTTTTTATTG
>Ga0099364_10015571_pt1 | contig 10021 bp, 7 predicted proteins | sample TergutTh196P3_FD_73070 | JGI IMG/M metagenome (GOLD analysis project Ga0099364, IMG submission 73070) | Microcerotermes parvus P3 segment gut microbial communities from Pointe-Noire, Republic of the Congo - Th196 P3 | ecosystem: Host-associated > Arthropoda: Insects > Digestive system > Gut ...
AATGTCCTATTTTGCCTAAATATCAGCAATAGACTGCCTATTTTGTCTATTTACCCACAACATTATGATCTTTTTGCGACATTCGGCACCACGCCTGTCCACCAACCCGGAATAGGAATAGAGCCTATTTTTTTATTTTTTTTCAATATGCACAATCGGGGTAAAATAGGCAAAATCGAGCATTTCCCGTTTTTGACGGGGAAAAAGCCAAAAGCCGCTCTGTTTCCGTTACGGCATCGGGGGGAAATTCAAATCTTGCACGTCTACTGCGTAGTCCCCGGGGCCCTCCAGCAGTCCGTTAACATGTTTGGATAACATGTTAACGGACTGGGGTTGGAGACAGACCGCCCCTTTCGCTCTTGCAGTTCGGGCAGATAATCAGTATACTAACGGTGATGTTACCTTCCCTCTCGAAAGAACAAAGAACCATGACCCGAATTTTATGTTTTCCGTTATTGTTTGCGCTCACTCTCCCTGTGCTCGCTCAAGAGGAACCGATCATACCGTTACAGGCGGCACCGCCGACACCGGCGGCAGTGGGGGAAGCACCGTTATTCGGACAGACGCTTCCCCGCGATCCGGTCTTTCTCATGCAGATGAGAGAACGCGTTGCCCTCGAATTACAGCAAGTGCAGCAAGTGCTCAGTGTTATCAGCCCTAATGATACGCACCTCATTGAAACCTTGAAAGCCCAGCAGGCAGAGTTGGCAAAACAATACCGGGAGATCACACAGCAGATGCAGGCGGGGTTTGGTCCTCCGGGCATGGGCGAAAGGATTCCGGGGCAGTTCCAGACGGACCCCCAAGTCGGGCGAATGCCGCCGATGCCCCCCGTCATGCCCCCTCAGGGAGGACTGATATTGCCTGCTACACCGCAGCCGATGCCGCCAGCGTCTCCCCCGATAGCGGCTCCGCCCCTACCGACTGCTCCAAACCCGTTTTATCAGCCGTCGCCTGCAATGCCCCTTCCGGGCAGTGTGCCGTATGGTGTTCCCGATTGGAACAACCAAGGGGCGGCATCGTGGGGTGCCAGGCTTTCTGAAGAATTGACCGAAACGAGGCAGTTCGTCGAATCGTTGAAGAGGGAGGTTGCCGATCTCAAAGAGTTGGTCAAAGCACTAGAAGGGCAAATCCGACTGCTCAACCAGAACATTTTGTTGAGCGAAAGGGTGAGAGAAAACGGAAACGAAAACTGAAAGGCAGAGCCGCTGGTCTAAAAAGGGTACACGCGCGCAACCCGTGTACCCTTTTTCGTTTTAACGCTATAATGAGGGTAATCCTCGTTTTTTTATTAAATCCCGTGTCGAAGCAGATTATCCGTGTCGGACACAGTCCCGATTCCGACGATGCTTTTATGTTCTACGCCCTTGCCAACGATAAACTCGATACAGGGCAGTACGAATTCGTTCATGAACTCGTGGACATCGAAACGCTCAATCGCCGGGCTTTTCACGGCGAACTCGAACTGACCGCCGTCAGCGTTCACGCTTACGCCTACTTGAACGACGTGTACGCCCTCTGTAACTGCGGCGCAAGCATGGGAGACAAATACGGTCCCATTTTAATAAAGTTAGCCGCTCCGCCTGCGGAGCGCACAGCAAATGCGCCGATGCACATTGCCATACCGGGAGAACTGACGACGGCATTCCTGGCGTTAAAACTGTATCTGGCAAAGGAAAAACGTACCAACGTTGAATTCGTTAATGTGCCATTCGATCAAATTACCGAAGCCGTAAAGGCGGGACACTACGATGCGGGACTCATCATTCACGAGGGGCAGTTGACGTACGAGCAGGAAGGAATGAGTCTCATCGTGGACTTGGGCGTTTGGTGGACGGAGCAGACCGGTTTGCCGTTGCCACTGGGTGCCAATGCGATCCGCCGGGACCTGCCCGGTCAGACAATTTCCGATGTAGTACGCCTGTTGCACCAGAGTATCAAATATGCTCTCGATCATCGGGAAGCCGCATTGGATTATGCGTTGCAGTACGGTCGCGGCTTGCAACGGGACGATGCGGACAAGTTCGTGGGAATGTACGTAAACAATTGGACGCTCGACTTCGGCGACGTTGGTCGCCGTGCCGTCCGGGAGTTATTGCAGCAGGCGTACGATCATGGCATCGTGCCCAAGCGGGTCGTGCCGGAATTTATTCACCCATAGGAACATGGCAGAATAGGTATGTTCTATACTGCGACACGGTAATAGTTTACCTTTTCCCCTTCGTGTCTCCTTTGTGCCTTTTGTGGTTAATCCTTTTTTAACCACAAAGGCGTAAAGAACACAAAGATTCGCAAAGAAAAAAGTGCAATCATGGGCATTTTACAGTATAGATTCCGGCGTGCGCCGGAATGGCAGTTTCCGAACAAGTCTAATAAACGGGAACAATTGGACTTTGCACGTCGCTTACGACACGCCCCTTACTTTTCTCCTAAACATGAGAAACATTATCGAAACTGTCCAAAAAACACTGAAAACAGAATCCAGCGAAGCAGTTCGGAAAAGTGCCCAAAGGTTTTTCAAAGGGGACAATAAAATCAAACTTCACGGCGTGAAGTCCGCCGATGTCAAAAAAATTGCCAAAAGGTATTGCGTAGAAGTGAAACACTTGCCCAAAGAACAACTTTTCGATCTCTGCGAAACTTTTATGCGGTCCGGTTATCTCGAAGAATTTTCCATTGCTTGCACTTGGATGAGTCATACGCATAAGGATTTGAAGCCGAAGGATTGGACGGTTATTGATCGTTGGATTGATTCCTACATCACGAATTGGGCGGCGTGCGATGTTTTTTGCTGTGGCGGGATGGGAAAAGGGGGCACCGTCGCCGCATTTTTAGAAATGTATCCGCAATACGTCAAAAAGTTGCGAACCTGGGCAAAATCGAAGAACCTCTGGAAACGCAGAGCGGCGGCAGTCTCGTTGGTTGGATCAGCAAGGCGGGGGCTGTTTCACGATGAAGTGTTTGCGCTTGCCGAAATCCTGCTCCTCGATTCGGAAGATATGGTACAGAAAGGTTACGGTTGGATGTTAAAAGAGGCGGGCAATTTTGACGAACAGGCGGTCTTTCAATTTGTGATGAAGCACAAAGCGGTGATGCCGCGAACAGCACTGCGCTACGCCATCGAAAAAATGCCGAAAAATTTCAAAGAACAAGCGATGAGGAAGGGAATAGAAAGCGCGAAGTAGGAATACAAAACTCGAAAGTTAAAGAGCGAAACCCGCGAACTTTGCTCTTGTCTTACATAAAAAGAATCATTAGACTCCGCTCGTTGGTCGAACCCTCATGCGAACAAGAGGAGAATGTCCCTACTGTTACGTTTCCCGCTGTTTTTTTTGCTCGGTACTGTGTTTCTCCTTGCCGCTCCGCTTGGTGCCGAGGATCCGCCGCCTCCGTTGCCGCCGCCGAATGCAAACAGAGCAAAACTCGACGGATTGAGTGCTCTCGTCTCCGGCACCGGGGGAACGCGTTTGCAAGATAATGCCCCTGCAACCCTACGGCAACTGGCTGCATCGGAAACCCGTGAAACAGAGTTTCCCGAACAACTTCCACCGCCCGATCCAGTAAGGCAAGCTTCTTTTGCGACGCATCCTATGTCCTCCCCTGCTTACAGTATGTCCGCAGAATTGTCCGATGCCGAATGGGTGGACGACTTCGATAGGGAAGAATACGAAAACGATGAGCCGCCGGCTTACAACGAAACGCTCGACAAATCGCTCTATTCCCGGAAATCGGCAAAAGAAAATGGCGACCTTTCCGGGGATGAAGAGTCCACTGGCGGCTGGACGAACAAACTTGCCAAGCCGGAACTTTCGCCGCTCCTTTCGATAGGCGGAAGTTTACTCATCGTCGTGGGTGCCTTTTTCATTTTGGTAATTCTTTTCCGAAAAGTAGCACCACAGGGCAATCGACCATTGCCGAAAGAGGCGTTTGAGTGTTTGGGGCGATACTTTTTGACGCAAAAGCATCAACTTCAAGTGCTCCGGCTGGGCAACCGAATCGTTCTTGTTTCGGTCATGCCGGATGGTGTCAGTACGCTGGCGGAAATTACCGATCCTGACGAAGCCGTTGCGTTTTTGGGACTGTGCCGCCGTCTTGATACCAATTCGGCAACAGAAATGTTTCGGCGAACCGTCGCGGGTATTTCGGAAGACGAATTGAGTCGGCAGTATGACCGACCAGTTGTAACCCGGCGTAAAGGACAGTCCGCCGCCTCGCTCGATCTCTACAGCGACCCGGACGAAAGCCTTGCCGCTATGCTGGGGAGAGGAAGGCAGCGTTAGTTCGCAGAGTTGTTCACCGAGTCTCTGGATTACAGCACAGGCTCTGTGAACGTTGCGAAATCCAAAAATTACGCCTGTTTGCTCTGTGAAACATACGAAAATCGCTCTTTATCAAATTCGGAAATTTTGCTAATATTCGGGGAATTTTATGCAACAGTCCCCCCATCACACGACGGAAACGTCGATTTTTGCCCGACCGCTCTGGTCGCTCACACTGCTCTGCTGCCACATGCCGACAGCAGTGCTAGTGTTGGCGATCCTGCTCGCCGGTGCAAGCCTCTACTGGGCACATGGACACCTCGGACTCAAAATGAGCCGACTCGATCTCATCAATCCCAATAGCAGTTTCAATCAACTCTGGCTCGAATACATTGATGAATTCGGCGACAGCAACGAAGTCATCGTCGTTGTCGAAGGCAAAGAAAACGGTGAAGTCATCGACGCTCTGCAACGTCTGACCGGTGAAATCGAGCAATTTCCCGACCTCTACCAAGATGTCCTGCACGGAGTCGATCTCTCCGCCATCCATCGCAAAGGGCTGCACTACATTCCCCTCGAAGACCTGCAAACAATTCAACAATCGGTCGCCCAGTCGTTGGCTTTCCCGCAAGCAGTGCCGGTCGGTTCGGCAGACAACGCCGCCAACCTCCTGATGACGCTGTCGCAAAGCAACACCGGCGAAGAGGATATGAACTATTTTCTCTTCCCGGATAAAGACGGAGTCCTCGGCTTTGTCCTATTGCGTCTCATCAACATCGACAAGACGCAGTTTTCGCAAGGTTCCGAGTCCATCGAAAAAATCCGGGAGATCATCGGAGAAGTCCGCACCGAATTTCCGTCGCTCCAAATCGGTCTGACCGGCATGCCGATCCTCGAATATGACGAAATGGCATTGAGCAACGAAGCCATGTCCAAAGCGACGATATTGGCTCTCGTCGGTGTCTGCATCGTTTTCATGGCGGGCTTCGGTTCGCTTCGGCATCCATTGCTTGCCATGTTCGCCCTTATGCTTGCCTTTGCGTGGACGATTGGATACGTCACGCTTGCCGTCGGACACTTGAACATTTTGAGTATCGCCTTCGGGGTCATGCTCATTGGATTAGGCACCGATTTCAGCGTGCATTATTTGGGAAAATATCTGGACTTACGTCAAGCCGGCTGGGATGTTACCGAGTCCATCTGTCAGGCGGCGGAACTCGTCGGACCCGGTATTCTGACGGGGGCACTCACCACCTCGGCAGCCTTCTACGCTGCTTCGTTTGCCGAATTTACCGGCGTTTCCGAACTCGGACTGATCGTCGGCGGCGGTATCCTCTTTTGTGTAACGGCAACATTTACTGTCTTGCCGGCACTGATTATGCTCATCACGCCGACGGCACCGGGCAAGAAGGCACCCTCCGGCAATCTGTTCGACATCCGAAACGCTCTTGCGCCGGTCTATGTCTTTCCGAAAATTACGCTCTTTCTTTTCTTGATCGGTTTTGTATATCTGATGTTCGGTGTGCCGCGTGTATGGTACGACCATAATTTGCTCAACTTGCAGCCGGAAGGACTCGAAAGCGTCGAATTAGAGCAGCGGCTCCTTTCGATGGATGTCGAAAGCGGCGGAAAAAATGTTTGGTTTGCCCTGTCGATTGCTGAAACGAAGGAAGAGTTGCTGGAACGAAAGAAACGATTTGAGGAAAAGTATCCCGATTTGAAAACCGAAGAGATCGTTTCGTTTTTTCCTGAAGTTGATCCCGAACGGGTCAGCATTATTCAATCACTTGCTGACATGCTTGCCCATCTCCCGGAGCCGCCGCCCGGAATGGTCGATCCCCAAACTGCTGAACAGTTGAATCGGCTTCGATCCTTGAAAACAATGGCAACGGCGGAGCCGCCTGCGGTGGAGGACTTGCCGGAGTCGCTGGTAACTCGTTTCGTTGGTCGGCACGGCAAACACTTGATGCGGATTTACACCACCGCAAACATTTGGGATATGGACGAAATGGAACAGTTCGTCGAGGCGGTTCGGGACATTGATCCGGGTGCGACGGGCAGTCCCTTGCAAACGTACGAGTCGTCTCTTCAAATGCAGCGGGGATTTATCGCAGCGGCATGGTACGCCCTTGCCGTGGTCGTGATATTGACGTGGGTGGACTTTCGCAGTCTTACCGCATCCTTTACCGCCCTGTTGCCGATGTTTTTGGGTGCTGCCATGATGTTCGGTGCCATTGGTTTGCTTGATATACCGCTCAATCCGGCGAATATGATTGTGTTGCCGCTGGTCATTGGAATCAGTATTGATCATGGAGTGCATATCATTCATGATTTTCGCAATCGCCGGTACAAGCGTTACACGATTTCTTCTTCGACGGCGACGGCAATTTTAATCACGACGTTGACCACGTTCGTCGGTTTCGGCAGTATGATGATTGCTTCTCATCGCGGTTTGCAGAGTCTTGGTCGGGTGTTTGTCATTGGCACGGCATGTTGTTTGATTACATCGTTGATTGTGTTACCTGCCATTTTGGCACTGTGGACACGTCGGGAGAAGAAAGATGAACTGCTGGAAAGAGCACCGGTGGATGAACCGCAGCGTAAGCGGCTCGTCCGCCGGGAACAATAAGATTGTTCCGTTAACTATCTTCCCGTTCCCGGTTTTCTTGACGGACTTTTAACTCTTCGACCTCTTTTTTTATCCGCTTGAATTCCTTCTGCATTTCAGGCAACCGTTGAAGGGCGATTTGAATCCGCATCTGTTCCTTTTCCGGCGTAGCGGGAATACCCACGATTCGGACATCAGGATCGACATCCCCCAGTATTCCCGCCATTGCTCCAATGACCGCCCTGTCGCCGATGTGAACGTGATCCTTCACGCCGACCCGACCCGCCATGACGACGTACTCTCCCGTAGTGGTACTGCCTGCAATGCCCGTGTGTGCGCATAATAAATTGTATTTGCCGATAGTGCAGTTGTGTGCGATCATCACGAAATTATCGATCTTCGTTCCTTCGCCGATGCGGGTCGAACCATATGTCGCCCGGTCTATCGTGCAGTTAGCCCCGATTTCGACATCGTTTTCAATCACGACGTTGCCGATTTGCGCTGAAAGTTTATGCGTTCCCTGCGAACTGTCGTATCCAAAACCGAACGCTCCGATCACTGTGCCGGAGTGGATAATGCAACGTGAACCAACGACCGTGTCTCTGTACAAAACGGCATTGGGAAATATCGTTGTGTGATCGCCGATGACGCAACCAGTAGCAATTTGAACGCCGGAGTGAATCGAAACGTCGTCCCCTAAAACGGCATCTTTTTCAATGACGGCAAAATGTCCGAGAGCAACGTTTGCCCCGATTTTTGCGGTCGGATGGACGAATGCACGTTCGCTGATTCCGTGAATGGTTTCGTCTCGCGGCGGATGAAAGTATCGGGCGATTTTCTCAAAGGATTCCAGAACATGGGCAACCTGAATGACGGCAAAACCTTCGGCGGTAACTCCGGTCGGCACCAAGACGGCACCGGCTTTGCTTTTCCGTTGCAACAGAGCAACCCTGTCGGCACGTTCGAGGAACGTCAGTTCGGAGGCGTTGGCACTTTGGAGCGGAGCGACTCCGGTAATGTTTAGGTTTCCTTCTCCTACAACAGTTCCGCCGACGAGAGCGGCTAATTCCGTGAGCGTCTTGCTCATACACATTTTTTTAGGGTTTCGATGCCGCTCTTTTGCTGGCATCGGTTTCCACAGTGTACCAAGTAATGCGGAGAATGGCAAGCAATCCCCTATAATCATCACCTGTGTACCATATCCGCCCTGCCAGCGGAGCGCACAAGCGTACAATTATCCAAAATTCTGTCAAACTTTCTCCTTTTCGACCACATATAATCACAGCCGCAATCGTAAGATTGCGGAAGGGCGGGCGACCTTCCGGTCGCGGCTCGGATTCCTTACAATAAAAGCACCATGAGCATTGCAATTAACCATTACGCCGCCAGTGTACAGGGAGATCGGGAAGCGTTCGGCGAAATCGTTCGGCAATACCAAAACCTCGTTTCCGCCGTAACGTACAGCATCACCGGCAACCGACAGGAAAGCGAAGACCTCGCCCAGGAAACCTTCCTCACGGCGTGGAGAACGTTGTCGGAACTCCGGGAAGTCGAAAAACTGCCCGCCTGGCTCTGCGGCATCGCCCGAAATCTGGCAAACAACTGGATACGCCGAACGCAACTCGAACGGCAAAACCGATGCGAATCGGCACTCGAACAAATACCGGCGGCGGAATCCACCGATGAATCGGACATTGCAGAATCGGAGCGGGAAGAGCGAATCGCTCTGCTGTGGGCGACGCTCAAGGAGATTCCATTGCAATTCCGCGAACCGCTGGTCATGTACTATCAGCAGAACCAATCGGTCGTGGACATTGCGTCGGCATTGGAAATTTCGGAAGCCAATGTGCGGCAACGCATTGCCCGCGGTCGGAAATATCTCAAAGCAGAGGTCGAGCGGCAGGTCGAAAAAACGCTTGCTCACATCCGACCAAGCGAACATTTTACCGTGGCAGTACTTGCGGCTCTGCCGATTGCGTTGACCGGCGAACAAGTCCTTGCAGCGGGAGCCGCCGGTGCTGCGGCAGCCCAGTCCGCCTCGTCCGGCGGAGCAGGTGCCGGTGCGTCGCTTGCCGCCGGAATTATGGCGTTTATCGGTGCTTTTATCGGTGCTGTGCTCTGGCTCATTGTTGTTGTGCTTGGATTTGTACTTGGAATCTGGAGCGGAATCCGTAATGCTCCGACGCTTCGGGCAAGACAATGGATGCTCAAAGTTACGCTCGGTTATGTCATTGCCGGAAGTCTCTTTTTTACTCTCCTGCACTTGACTTACCTTGGAATCATATATGCGGAATTTGATCGTTTTGCGCCGGGTAGAAACCTTCTGCACAACATTTGCTGCTATATTTATGGTTTTCTGATATTTTTTATCCCCGTTTTTGTGATCGCTTCTTCGTATTTAGCCAATCGCAGGTGGCGGCAAATTGTGGAAGAGGAAATGGTAGGCAACCGACCGCCGGGCGGTTGCAAGGAATCAGAGCCGCAATCGGAAGATTGCGCCGGTGTTGCGCGACCTTCCGGTCACGGCTCTGATTGGTTGCCGTCCGGCGGTCGGCAACCTACCTTTCTACATTCGATGTACCTTTGGGTTGGCATTGCATTATTTTCCGCGTTGTTTGCATCGGCGGTCCAAACGGTTTTTGAAGTGGCTCAATTCCGCTTCCGGGTTGGTATTGTGGTTTGGTCGCAAGTTGCTACAATTTAGTGAGTTAGGATCTTTGTCCCGGTGCGTTGTTTTTCATGAACACGATACGCCTGAACATTCACGGATTGATCGACAATGCCAAGTGCTACGAAATGGTTCGACACCTTCGTTGGAAAGACCAAGTCGAATGTCCGCACTGCCACGCCCCCGAAATCATCAAAAACGGACATGACACCACCCAACCCGACCGGCAACGATACCTCTGCCGAATGTGCAATCGCTCCTTCGACGATCTCACCGGCACCGTCTTTGCCGGTCATCATCAACCACTGTCCGTTTGGATGTTGTGTCTTTATTTTATGGGCTTAAACCTCTCTAACCGGCAGATCGCCGCCGAATTGGAAATGAGCGAAACGCAAATCCATGAGATGACGACCACACTCCGCAATGGCATTGTCCAACAGGAAGGTGCTATCGAACTTTCGGGCACCGTCGAATGCGACGAGGTGT
>Ga0099364_10015572_pt1 | contig 10021 bp, 8 predicted proteins | sample TergutTh196P3_FD_73070 | JGI IMG/M metagenome (GOLD analysis project Ga0099364, IMG submission 73070) | Microcerotermes parvus P3 segment gut microbial communities from Pointe-Noire, Republic of the Congo - Th196 P3 | ecosystem: Host-associated > Arthropoda: Insects > Digestive system > Gut ...
AAGCAACGACCTGACATTATCACTGCCCAAAGCTTTTGCAGCCAGATAAAGAGATACCGCCGAATCAATGCCACCCGACAATCCCAAAATCGCTTTCTGAAACCCCGATTTTTTAAAATACTCTTTTATTCCTAATATCAAAGCATCGTGTAACCAAGATGTTGAAATTCTCATAGGCGCAGGTTAAAAATTTAATCCTAAATGGAAACTGAGCATTTTATGTGTAATTTTTGCGTTCGGCTGTTTGGTTATATCCGTAAAATTGTTGTCGAAGTTGATGCCAAGAACTATAGCCGTGCTTCCGCCTAACGAGTATTCGATACCGCCGATTATATGGTAACCCATGCTTAGTCTGTTCAACATATTGTCGGCATTCTCTTGGGCTATGTTTTGCGATGGCGCTTCAACTTTTCCGCCGAGGATAAACTTTGGATCAAGGCCTATATCCGTAAAAATTGAGATATATCCTATTTGGTTTGTTCTTAGCTTTATTCCTACGGGAATTGCCAGATAATTAATTTTATACACCATTTTGCTTCCCGGCAATACCTCTGTGGGTTTATTTAATTCGAGCATGAGGGTATCTCTGCTCGAAAGACTTCCGCCTGCGGTAATAAGGCTAAGACCTGTTGAAAACGCATAATTTCTATAAAAATATTTGTTAAATGTAAGTCCAAAATTAAAACCTGTTCTTGCGCCTTTGCCGGCAATATCGCTATTATTGGAACTAAACCACCCTACTAACGGATCGGCGTGAACTCCAAACCCAATTGATTGTTGAGAGTTTACCCTTTGCGGAACAATAATAAAAAGTATTACAAATACTGCGGATCTGAGGCTTAAACTTAAATTGAATTTCATCTGAAAATTATTTTTTGCACAAAATTATTATAAAAATACGAATATTTAAACATTTTCTGTATTTATACAGATGTAAACAGTAACGAGCAAAACTGTGAACGCTCACAACCATGTGAAAATCTTTAATTTGACGGTTTATTAATGCTATTCGCCATATTCATTCCGATAAGCCTGTCGTATCTGTCTTGAGGATTTCGATAGTAAACCAAAACTATGTAGTCATTTTCCGTTTGGTAATGATTTCCCTCAAAAATGCTTACGCTTCCATCGGTTGAGCCGTCTTTTAAAAAAGCATATTCGTAATTATAATACCCCTGTTTTAAAAGCATAACGCATTCATACTGACCGGCGGAGGGATTGTATGTCATAAGATTGTTATTGTCGAAATTCCAACTGTTTAAGGCTCCCGATATGTACATTTTTCCTCCTGCAATCATCTCTCTTGACTGAAGGGTAAAAAACACGTTAACATAATCGGCATCTGTATCAAAATCACGACCTTCCTGTATTGCAATATAATATTTGCCGTTAAAATCGGGATTGTAAAAATAAGGTCTGAATTCCCTGCTTTCAGAAGGAGTCAGAAATACGTTATAGCCTCGTCCAACGTAGTCAATGCTCCTTATATATTGCGATTGATAACGAAGGCTTTTGACGTCAAAATTTCTGAACTCGTTGCCTCCGGTAAAAATGTTTTTATCTGAAAGAGAGCTGTATTTAAGTTCGTTGACGCTGTAAGAATCGGCTTTCAGATTGGTTTTTGCGTTGTCCCATCTTCCGTTTTGCAGTATGAACGCATATATATTTTGCATCGGGTTTATAATTCCGGAAGTCTGACTTATAGTAAAATCTACCTGTTGACCTGCGGCATTATCTTCGGTGTTCACAGGTCTTTGAATGTTTATGTTTATCCCGACAATATTTTCGGTAATCATAAAACGCTGCACAAGAACAGGTCTGTCCGGTCTGCCTGCGGGATAGACAATAATTACATAGTTGCCTGAGCGTTTCAGGTTAATCCTGTCATTTGGAAAACTGACTTTATAATGATAGTAAGGCGTTGTAGTATTGAAAGATGGCTTGTAATCTTCAACGGGATTATCGTTAAAACCATCAATGTAATCCTGTTCAAAAATGTCGCTTCTTGTCCAATCTTTGGTGCAATGGATAAAGGCGTAATAAAAATTTTCGCTGCGTCCTGCTAATTGGTCAAAACTCAAAACCAATTTATCGTTGCTGTTCAACGTCATTGTCGGATACGAAAGATTCCACTCGGAACGGTGCAACTGAACGGTTTTTATTTTGTCGTCATATATCCTGTTATGTAAGACTGATTCGCTAAAAGTTTGACCTTTAGCTAAAACCGGAAATAAAAGGCAGACAAAACCAAGCCTTATTAATTTAAGAGGTTGTTTAAAGCAACAACGAAGCCCAATTTTGTATTTCAAAATTTTTAATATTATTGATTTATTGGCAAATTTACATAAAAAAGTAACTTTTATAACTCTTTTGGAATTCAAAGATATTTGAATAATCCAGAACAAAGCAAAAGAAACGCCCGAAACGAATGAGTTGGTAACGAACTATACAGTAAGCGAAGTTACGGTTAAAAACAACAAGATTTGTTTTTAATTTTAGAACGTTTTGTTTTGGCGATTATAGCTTTTTGCCCAAAAATCCGGCTATAAAATATCAAACAAACGAGAAATCTATGTAATTATCTATGTTTTATTAATCGAACTCAGCTTAATATTGAAAATAAGACTGAAGTTGAGAATAATTTTCTAGGGTTTTAGAGGTTTATGTAAACCCCAGATTATATGAACGCAATAGTCAACGTAGTGCGTTACAGACATAAAGCTCTACAGAAGAAATTGTTCTAAAGATAAGTGTGATAAACGTACCACCTAAAACACCATTACCCTGACATGAACATTTTTCAACAAACAGAGGTCTTTTGCCAAAAGGTAGCGTTGTTTTGTATCTCCTTTAAGTTCCAGAATGATTAATCCTGCCGGTTTGCCGTAAAACATCTCATTAACTCCAAGTCTTGTACGGATACAGCACCCGTAAGACGTCAGTATTTTCTGAACTTCCTTAACTGTATCGGCGTCCCGTTCAACTAAAACTCCTATAACAGACGCATTTTCAGCATTCTCTAAAGATGCGGAATGTGGATTATTGTCAAATTGCATAGAGCGTATTTCAATTCCCCCTATCTGCTTCAAGTCATTGTCTAACTCGCTATGTTTTGAAATATCGCCGCCGAGATGCAGAATGATATAAGCCTCGCGGCTACACAACTCGTCTGTAACTTCATGAAAACCAAGACGCGTGGCAATAAGATGAGCTTGTTTTGATAGAACTTCCTGTGTTAATCCGGCTTCTTTAATCCGGTCTATTATTTTTATACATAATACTTTTATCATTGGCGCATATATTAATTGCTCTTTTTTCCAGAATTAATTCTTTTTTAATATTAATAAATTTACGTTTTTATTTCCTGTGAAATAAATAAATAATTCATCTTTTCTAATAACAAAACCATACGCTTTTTCAAGTACAGTATAAATGTTTAATTCTCCATAATTAAGTTCAACACGTTTAAAATCAGGTCCAATAGTATTTGCAATCATATTATCAAGTCCATTAAATGTATCATACTGCAGACCTGCCCCATTATACATACCTGCCCCAATATAAACGTACTGTTTTGTTGTCAAACGCGCAAAGTAAGATGATGTTGTATAAAGCATTCTATAAATCTCAAAAAATGTAAATATTAAACCATCATCTGTGCCTCTGTCCGTTATTTCAACTGTACAGTCAAGCGATATAGCAACATCTTTTCGCTCTGAAATTTGTTTTCCATCATCTGTATAAGCAAAATAGACAGGCTTCCACATTCCAAGAAGAAGTTCTTTATTAAACTCCCAATCCCCTGCGAGATTTATTGTTACCTGTCTATCAGATAATGGCTCTTTTTTCTTACTACAACCAGCAATTATCATCACAAGCAACAATGGTAAAGTAAACAATATTAGTCTTTTTGTAAGTGAAACTAAAAAAACACTGTTCTGTAAAAAAACAAGTTTGGATTTTTCCATAAGTAATAATGTTTTAGTAAAACAATGAAAAATAATTACTACAAAATTAAATATTAAACTTTGTATTTTCTAAAAAAAATGCAAGTTATTTTTTTAAAAAAATCAAAAGTAAAGGTCTCTTTCGCCCGACTTTATTTTATCAATTTTAATTCGCGTTTGTTCGGCTACATGCGGGTCAAGTTCCTTGAGATTTTGCTCAATTGCTTTCCATCCTTTTTCGATGATTTCCCCTGTTCCGTAATCGCATATATACTCCGAAAGCGTCAACAGTGCGTTAGGAGCGCAGAATCGCTTAATAAATCCCGGTACTGAAAACTCCATAAAATGCTCGCCCGTTCTTCCCATTCTGTAACACGAGGTGCAAAACGAAGGCATGTAATCGTTGTCGAGCAACTCGTCAATAACTTCGGCAAGCGAACGCGAATCGTTAATTTTAAACTGCTCGCGGTTAAGATTCTGAGCCTCATTTTGGGAATCGGAATATGAACCAAGCTCAAGTTTTGTGCCACCGTCAATCTGCGAAACTCCAAACTGCAACGCCTCTTTTCTAACCTCAGGGTTTTCGCGCGCGGTGAGGATTAAGCCTGTATATGGCACTGCAAGCCGCAATATGGCTATCAGTTTTTTAAAATCTTCATCGCTCGTCTCATACTGTTTATCGAGATTCAGACTCACAGCATCTTTTATTCTCGGAAACGATATTGTGTGAGGTCCAACATTATAGCAGGCTTCGAGATGATTGGTATGCCTTACAAGTCCGAGCACCTCAAAACGCCAGTCATACAATCCAAACAACGCTCCGATTCCAACATCGTCAATACCGGCTTCCTGCGCCCTGTCGAGAGCCGTTAAACGCCACTCATAATCGCGCTTTTTCCCGCCAAGGTGATACAGTTTGTAGGCTTCGGGGTGGTATGTTTCCTGAAAAATCTGATAAGTGCCTATGCCGGCATTACCGACAATTCTGAACCCCTCAATGTCCAGCGGAGAGGCGTTAATATTCACCCTGCGTATCTCGCCCTTGCCTTTTTTCACGCTGTAAACCAGCCTAACGGTGTGGGCTATATATTCGGGCGAATAGTCGGGGTGTTCCCCATAAACAAGAATAAGGCGTTTTTGTCCGTTATCTTCAAGAGCCTCAACCTCTTTAACAATTTCGTTATCGTCAAGCGTTTTTCGTACCGCATCGGCGTTTGAAGCTCTGAATCCGCAATACTTGCAGTTGTTTGTGCACCGATTGCCCACGTAAAGAGGCGCAAACAACACTATCCTGTTGCCATACACCCGCCGCTTCAACTCTTTTGCCCCCTCTTTAATCTCTTCAACAAGGTCGGCGCCTTGGGCGTTTATCAAAACCGCTGTTTCTTCCAGCGTTAACCGTTGCTTATCGAGCGACTTGGATATAACCTCGCGCACCCGCGCCTTGTCGGATTTTGTATTGTTGATCAGACCCCAAATCTCATCGGGAGATATGAACGGTTTCATTCTCTGATCTGGTATTCTTAATTTTTCAGGTGAAAACCTCATGTTTTCCAAAATTTTCGACAAAGTTAATCAATAACTAACTAATTGTAAATATTTATTGGAATTTATATAACTATTCAAAATACCCTCTCATTCTTTCAAAAAAGCCTTTGTCGTTTTTGTCGGGAGCGGGTACAAATGATTTAGATTCCTTGAATTTCTCAACAATCTTCGCTTCCTCTTTGTTGATGTTTTTAGGAATCCACACATTTACGTTGACCAACAAATCGCCTCTGCCATAGCCGTGTACTTCGGGAAGCCCCTTGCCTCTGAGCCGCAGTATTTTGCCGGGTTGAGTGCCGGCTTCTATTTTTATTTTCACGTTATTTTCAATTGTCGGTATCTCAACATGAGTTCCCAGTATTGCATCAGGCACGCTGATAAAAAGATTATAAATAAGGTCGTTGCCTTCTCTTATCAGGTCGGGGTGCTCTTCTTCGTCTATTACCACCAGCAGGTCGCCGTTAATGCCTCCGCGCCTTGCGGCGTTTCCTTTTCCGCCCACCGTCATCTGCATTCCTTTGGCTACTCCGGCGGGTATATCTATTTTTATTATCTCCTCTTTTTGTACAATCCCTTCGCCGTAGCAGTCGCTGCATTTTTTAGTGATTGTTTTGCCTTCGCCGCCGCACGATTGGCACGTTGACGAGGTTTGCATTTGCCCGAGCATCGTATTTACCACTCTTGTAACATGACCTGTTCCGCGGCATGTTGAACAACTTGTAATGCTTGACGAATCGGCTGCTCCGTTACCGCCGCACTTGTCGCATGTGGAGTATTTTGATACTTTCAGTTTTTTTTCAACGCCTGTAGCAGCCTCTTGCAGAGACACTTTTACTTTTACTCTTAAGTTTGTTCCTCTGTTAACTCTGGCTCCGCCGCGCCTTCCGCTTGTAAAACCGCTGAAACCGCCGCCGAAAGCGTCTCCAAAAATATCTCCGAATGACGAAAATATATCTTCCACTGTCATAGAGCCGCCAAAACCGCCACCGGCACCGCCCATGCCTGCATGACCAAATCTATCGTAGCGAGACCTTTTTTCATCGTTGCTAAGGACTTCGTATGCCTCTGCCGCCTCTTTAAAATGCTCTTCGGCTTTTTTATCGCCCGGATTTTTATCGGGGTGATATTTCAATGCCTGCTGCCGATAAGCCTTCTTTATCTCCTCTTTATTGGCTCCTTTTGCTACGCCCAGAACCTCGTAATAATCTCTTTTCCCCATTTTGTCGATTTTTTGCTCAAATGCTTGGATAATTACTCTCCTACCACAACTTTTGAGTGTCTTAATACTTTGTCTTGCAGGTAATAGCCTTTGAGCACAACATCAACTACTTTTCCTTTCATTTCTTCTTCAACAGGCGATTTAGCGACAGCCTCATGAATGTCAAAATTGAAATTTGAGTTTAGAGCTTCAATCTCTTTAACGCCGTTTTGTTTCAGAAAATCATCAAACTTGCTGTAAATCAATTCTATTCCGCTTTTCATTCCTTCATAATCGGCAGATTCGTTCAAATGCTTAATGGCTCTGTCGAAATCATCTATAAACGGAAGTATTTTAAGGAGAATATCTTCGCTTGCATATTTTGAAATCTCCATTTTTTCCTTTAAGGTTCTTTTTCTGTAATTGTCAAATTCGGCGGACAGGCGCAGATATTTGTCCTGCATTTCTGCCATTTTTGCAATAGTTTCTTTCAACTCTTGCTCAATAGTGTCGGCGTTTTTTACAGATTCTGTTTCTTCAGCCTCAAAAGCGACTTGATTTTCGTCATCGTTCAAAGCCGTATTTTCGTTATTATCAACTGCTTCAGCATAGTTTTCTCTTGCAGCTTCTTTATATTTTTTCTTCATCACTCTTAAAAATTATAAGATAACATAACAAAATTGTTGCCAACCCAATTTTGCCGACAATTTGACAGTTTGCCGTCATGTCCCCAAGGTGAAAATTCCGGGGACTTCTAAAAATCAGTTTTTTCCATGTTGATGTTTTTAAATTTTTGTCATGTACTTAGCGGCAATTTATTTTATTTTCAAAAACCGATTGTAAAACCTGCATTAATGGTGGTTTTATGTCCGAAAAAGTATTCGGGACTCCATCTTTTGTCGCCGCTTATGTCGTTGTATGTCGCTGATACCCACAAGTAAAGATCGTTAATTGCTTGATATGAAGACTTCATTCCCACCGATGAGTTGCGCCAAACAATTTCCGAAATAAGCGGATTGCCTACTCTGGGCGTTCCAAGTTCGGTGTAATCGGGTCCGCGTATTGCATCAACAAAAAAGAGGTTAATATTCAATGCTCTGAGCGGCTTGTAGTCGAGGGCTACATACCATTCGCGGGCGTTGTCTTTCAGGTAGTGTCCGAGATTATAGTATGCGCTTTCGTAGGTTGTGGTCGAAACATGATGCTGAAATGCAAGAGGGTAGGAGTAGGTAAACTCGGCGGTAAGCGACAGGTTTTTTATCGGAACATTGCCGAGCCTTAAACCTGCTTTATAGCTCAGAAAATTCCATGCGTCATTTTTTGTTACTCTTTCTGTGGAAAATTCATCGACAAACAGCGTGCCGTAGAGGTGAAGATTCGGTATTTGCCGCGAACTTATGTCTAAAAACAATTGAGAGTTCATATTTTCAACCCCCATGGTTTGAGAATGGTCAATCGATTTGTAGAAAAAGAGAGGCATCAGATATGCAGCGTTAATATTATTGTAATCGTAGATGATGCTGTTGCCGAACGAAATTTTCAGTTTTTTGAAAGGGGTAAACGTAAACATGTTTGCAGCCATGTATTTGCTGTGATATACCTTGCGGTAAACATCGCCATAGCTGTTTGAAATGTAAAACGATTTGGCGCTGTCGACAACTCTGGAGTCCAGCCACCCGTGAAAATAGTTGAATTCAAACCACTCGACCGGCGCCGCCTGAAAATTGAGCCTTATAAACGAAGGATTTCCGCCGCCGAAAATGTTTGCCCCATTGTAGTTCGACCCCCATTGAAAAGCGTCTTTTAAGAGACCTATGTTTCCCCATTTCCACGAATATGTTATGCCGCCCTTCATTTCGCTCCAGTCCGTGCCGTTTTTTACCGGTCCGCCCTCTCTTTGCGTAAGGTGTTGCGGTCTGCCCAGAATAGGTTTTTCGTGGTTGTCTCTCAGAGAAGCGTAGAAGCCCCAACGTGCAACGTATGCTCTTGCTTCGGCTCCGTTTCGCCAATATGTAGCCCTGCCCGATGAATTTGAAAACAGTTCGGCGCCAAAAACAGGGTTGAGAGTAAACGAAAAAAGCGAATCTTCGTAATAAAACAAATCAGCTCTTCTCTCGGGAAATTGTCCTCCAAGCCCAAGCAAGAGCGCATGTTGCGAATTATTGCGGTTTTTTACTGTTTCGCCGTTCACGTTCAATCTGTCAGCCTCTTTTCCAAAGTCTTTTAAATAAAAGCGGAGTTCATTTTGTTGCCGCAAATTCAAAACCTCTTGTTTATCGTTGGCTTCCGAGAGTTTTCGGGCTATAAAAGTCCTTGAATATGGTTTTACAGCCGAATTAATTTCAATGATTCCGGTATTTGCAAGTTCGTCAAGAAAATCATACACACCGATATTTCTGACGGAATGAGGAACCTCCTGCGCATAAATACAATCAGCCCATACGGTTGCCAAAATGCAAACAAATATCAGATTTATACAGTTTTTCAAAATTTAAATTAAATTTCGGCAAAGTTACATGAAAAAACAAAAAGAATGAAGTTTATTTTTTCTACAAAAAGTTGCATTTGTAATTGAAATTACGTTTCCCTAATCACTAAACACTACCCCCAACTCTATCGCCTCAATGTTATAAGGGGTAATTTGATATACAAAATAATTAAGCCAGTTAACAAACAGCAGGTTAGCGTGCGACCGCCATGTTACTATCGCAGTATTGTCGGGATTGTTATCAACATAATAATTTGCGGGAATATCAATCGGAAGATTTTTTTCTCTGTCTCTTTTAAATTCTCTGTCCAGAGTGTCGGGCGAATACTCGGCATGACCTGTAAAGAAAAACTCGCGTCCGTTTTTTGATGCGACAATATTCACGCCTGAAATGTCGGATTCAGATAAAACTTTAAGATCAGGAACTTTAACGATGTCGCTCTTTCTTATTTCGGTATGACGGCTGTGAGGCACAAAGAAAAAATCGTCAAATCCTCTGAATAACGGATGTTTAGGGTCGCAAATAGAGTGTTTAAAAACGCCGAACATCTTTTTTTCGAGCGGATATTTCGGAATGCCGTAATAATGATATAAAGCCGCCTGCGCTCCCCAGCAAATAAAAATCGAAGAAGTTACATTTGCCCGCGCCCAGTCAAAAATAGTAATCAACTCTTCCCAATAGGTAACATCTTTGAAATCAATTTGTTCCACAGGCGCTCCGGTAATAATCAGCCCATCGTATTTTTGATTCTGTATTTGAGAAAAATCCTTATAAAACGCCTGCATGTGTTCAATAGAAGTGTTTTTCGATACATGCGTTGAAAGTTTTATACTGTCAAT
>Ga0099364_10015573_pt1 | contig 10020 bp, 7 predicted proteins | sample TergutTh196P3_FD_73070 | JGI IMG/M metagenome (GOLD analysis project Ga0099364, IMG submission 73070) | Microcerotermes parvus P3 segment gut microbial communities from Pointe-Noire, Republic of the Congo - Th196 P3 | ecosystem: Host-associated > Arthropoda: Insects > Digestive system > Gut ...
CTTCCGAAACCACTAAAACATCATCATAAAAACCCGGAATGGTAATTCTGTTTTTTTCATCGGTAATAGAAGATACCATTTTGCACAAGATATTGATGGGGTTTGCCACTGCCCCGCCAAAAAGTCCGGAATGTAAATCACGGTTCGGACCGGTTACTTCTACTTCTAAATAAGTTAATCCTCTAAGCCCAACCGTAATAGATGGAGTATTTGTATCTATCATACCTGTATCGGAAACCAGAATCACATCGGCTTGCAGTTTTTCTTTATTTGTTTCGCAAAATTTGTACAGATGTTTACTTCCTACTTCCTCTTCGCCCTCAATCATAAACTTCACGTTGCAAGTTAATTGGTTGGTTTTTATTAGGTATTCAAAGGCTTTGGCGTGCATAAACGACTGTCCTTTATCATCGTCTGCACCGCGGCAGTAAATGCGTCCGTCAATTATAGTGGGTTCAAAAGGGGGCGTGTTCCACAATTCAAACGGTTCGGCGGGCATCACGTCGTAGTGGGCATAAACCAAAACAGTGGGATAGTTTTCGTTTATCATTTTTTCGCCATACACCACAGGCGCGCCTTCGGTGGGGTGAATTTCGGCAATATCACAGCCGGCTTGAAGTAATAGTTCTTTCCAACGTTCCGCACATTTTAACATATCGGGTTGGTGTTCAGTTTTTGAACTTACTGATGGAATGCGCAATAAGGAAAAAAGTTCCTCTAAAAATCGCGCTTGGTTTGTTTCGATGTAATTTTTAATGTTGTTCATAATAAAAAAATAGAAGTTAATTATCAAATATGTCTGCAAAAATAAAATATAATATGATACAAAAATACTTATTGGTAATTAATCATTGTCTCAAATAATAAAAAACAGTTCTTTTACGTCTTTTTAAGTTTCAACTTCGTCTTGTTTTGCAGAAAAATATATTTTTGCCGCGGGTAAGTCTCCTACGATCTGCTCCCTTTCAACTCCCCCAGGACAGGAATGTAGCAAGGGTACATCGGTTGTAGCGATGCGATAGAAGTAGCTTACCCTTTTTTATTTAAAGTGTTATGTTTCTTAAAATTTACCCCCAAAACCCAAACCCAAAAGCCATTCAACAAGTGGTAAACTGTTTGCGTGACGGCGGTATTGTTATATTCCCCACCGACACAATTTACGGGCTCGGATGCGATATTTACAAACCCAAAGCAGTGGAAAAAATTATCTCTATTACGGGAGATGAAAAGAAAAAAACAACACTCTCTTTTATTTGTCACGACCTCAGCCACTTGTCTGATTTTACTCCCCCCATTGAAAACCACATCTTTAAAGCAATGAAACGGGCACTGCCGGGTCCTTATACTTTCATCTTAAATGCAAATAATCATGTGCCTAAAATGATTCACGGCGCAAGAAAAACAGTAGGTATTCGTATTCCCGACAATGATATTATTCGCGCTATTGTGCAAGAATTGGGACACCCCGTGTTTTCCACTTCCGTAAAAGATGACGACGAAATTGTAGAATATACCACCGACCCCGAACTGATTTACGAAAGATACGGTGATTTGGTGGATATTGTTATTGATGGCGGATACGGCGACAATAACCCCTCTACTATTGTGGATTGCACCTCCGGAACTATTGAAGTAATTAGAGAAGGAAAAGGAGATTGCACGATTTTTGAATGATGATAACTTTTTATTATTCTATTGTAAAATAATGAATAAGGCAATATTAAAAGAGATTTGTAAATATTTTTTCTTACTATTATTAGTTTGCATTCCGCTGTTTCAATATCTTGGTCATTTGCCTGTTGTTCTGTGGGATGAGTCTCGTTTGGCAATGAATGCTTACGAGATGTATCAAAAAGGAAACTATTGGGTTACAACTTATAACGGCGAACCCGATATGTGGAATACAAAACCCCCATTGATGATATGGAGCCAAGTTTTTTTTATGAAACTATTTGGCGTTAATGAATTATCAATTCGTTTACCCTCTGCATTTGCTGCATTGTTGATATGTTTTTTACTCATAATTATTTCTGTAAAATATATCAAAAACTTTTGGTTTGGTTTTATCTGTGTTCTTGTACTCATCACTTCGCGGGGATTTGTTGGGTACCACGCTTCAAGAACAGGTGATTATGATGCTTTACTCACACTTTTTCTAACCTTGGGAAATCTCTCTTTTTTTATTTTCTTAGAAAATTCTAAAACAAAATATCTCTATCTCTTTTTTATCTCATTGGTTTTGGCTTTCCTCACAAAAAGTTCTGCCGCACTACTCATTATTCCCGGACTCTTTATTTACACAGCCATTCAAAAAAAACTGATTTTATTATTGAAAAACAAACATTTTTATTTTGGGATACTCATTTTCTTTATGAGCGTTGGAGGATATTATTATATAAGAGAAATATACAATCCGGGCTATTTCAAAATAGTATTGGAAAATGAATTTGGCGGTAGATTTCTGAATACACTTGAGCAACATAAACAAAATTTCTGGTACTATTTTAAGAATCTCTTCGATCATAGATTTATTATTTGGGTCTTTTTTATTCCGTACGGTATCTATGCTGATTTTAAGAGTAAAGATAACAGAATTAAAAACTTAACACGATTTTCTTCCATCGTTACACTCACATTTTTTATTGTTATTTCTTCTGCTAAAACTAAACTGTCTTGGTATGTTTTGCCTGCATACCCCTTTCTTTCAATCCTTGTAGCCTTGTCGATTTACCATATTTTTTTACGAATAAAAATGAATGAAAAATTAAAACACAAAATTATTCCCTATATTTTTTTGGGAATCGTGTTTATTTTTCCCTATTCGCAAATTGTGTATAAAACATGTTACAAAACCGAACCCAAACCAAATGAAGAGGTTTACGGAATTTGCTATTATCTTCGGGATATTCTTGATGGAAAAATTGAAAATGATAATTTTACAATTATTTATGAGGATACATTTACTCATGGACAATTTTACTTGAAACGACTATTGGAACAAGGGAAAAATATTACTCTTAAAAACAGTAATCATATAAATACTGGTGATATTTTACTCATTTCTCAAAATAAAACTAAAGAATTTGTAGAAACCCATTATCAATATAATATTATAGACAGATATCAAAATGCTATTTTATATGAAATTGTTGATAATAAATATCTTTAACCATTTATTAAAAAAAACATATCTCATTACATTATTTTTTTTTGAAAAAAAATAATTTTGCCCTAATCTTTACGTTTGTTGCAATGCAAAATGAATTTAACATTATGATGAGTAAACGATTTACTTTTTTCACGATTTGTATTTGGCTTTGCGCCTCTGTTTTTGCGCAAGAATATTCTGCAAAAGCAAAATTGGATTCAACACACATTCTTATTGGCGATTATTTGAATGTGAACTTGGAAGTTACATCTCCAAAAGGAAAAGTGGTTATTATTCCGCAACTTAACGAAAAAATATTACAAGAAGCGGAAACACCTTTTGATTGGATTGCCAATTCCGCTTTTGATACGATTGTTGAAAATGATTATTATACTCTTAAACAAACTATTACAATAACCGCCTTTGATTCGGGCAGTTATGTTTTTCCACCCATTCCTATTTTGAATGCGGATTCGTTAGTGGTGGCACAAACCAATCCTTTATTTTTTGAAGTCTCTACCGTTTCTGTGGACACTACTGCCGCCATTAAAGATATTAAGGATATTGTAAAAGTTCCGTTCTCTTTTCATGAATTATATTTGTATGTTAAAGAATATGCGCTTTTTATTGTAGTGGGATTGTTGGTAATTGGGTTAATTATTTATCTGATATGGCGTTATATTAAAAAGAAAAAAACTCAAAAACCTGTTCCGATGGTTAAGCCGAAACCAAAAATAAAACCGCATATTACGGCATTGAAAGAGTTGGAAAAACTGCGGCAAAAGAAACTGTGCGAACAGGGAAAAACTAAAGAATATTACTCAGAACTGATTGATATTGTGAGAATTTACATTAATGGACAGTGGGATATTGACGCGATGGAGATGGTATCTTCCGAAATTTTAGAGGCATTAAAAGTTACCGCAATTCATGAAGAAGTGATGAAACGATTGCGACAGGCATTTTCGGTAGCCGATTTGGTGAAATTTGCCAAGTACCTACCCCTCCCCACCGACCACGACCTGGCGTTTAAGGATTGTAAAGAGTTTGTGGAACGCACCGCAGAAGTAGTGATTAATGATTAATGATTAATGATTAATGATTAATGATTAATCATTAATGATTAGTGATTAATGTAACTCGTAACTCGTAACATATAACCTGTAACTAATTAAAACAATGAACAATATAACCACTTTTTTTCAAGGGATTGAGTTTGCCAATCCGTATTATTTTTTGTTTCTGTTGTTAATCATTCCGGTGGCGGCGTGGCTCTATTTTTTCCGTAAAAGAATGCAGGTTTCCATTACCATACCTACTACTGTTGCGTTTGAAAAAATTGGAAAAACTTGGAAAGTTCGGCTTCGTTGGCTGCCTCCATCTCTGCTGTTGCTTGCTTTTATATCTTTGGTAGTGGCATTGGCACGCCCGCAAACTTCTTTCCGATTGAGCGATGTTGAAGTGGAAGGGGTGGATATTGTTTTGGCATTAGATATTTCCGGTTCTATGAAAGCGATGGATTTTCGTCCTAATCGTTTGGAAGCCTGCAAGAAAGTTGCCGAAGAGTTTATTTTGGGAAGACCCACCGACCGTATAGGATTGGTAGTGTATGCAGGAGAGGCTTATACACAATGCCCCGTTACCAGCGACCACAACACTTTGCTTGGGTTGTTGCAAAAAGTTAAGTTTGATATTATTGAAGATGGCACCGCTATTGGAGACGGCTTGGGCACTGCCGTTAACCGACTGCGAGAAAGCGAAGCCAAAAGCAAAATCATTATTCTTTTATCTGATGGTGTAAATAACAGAGGATACATTGACCCCAATTCTGCGGCAGAAATTGCTAAAAACATGAACATTAAAGTTTATACCATTGGAGCAGGCACCAACGGACAAGCCCCCTACCCTACTCCTTACGGCACACAAATGGTACCCACCGAAATTGACGAACGTTTATTGCAAAATATTGCAAATGAAACAGGAGGAAAATATTTTAGAGCCACCAACAACGATAAACTAAAATCGGTGTACGAAGAGATTGATAAAATGGAAAAAACGATACTGAATGAAACCATATTTGAAAACAAGTCAGATGCTTTTTTTCCGTTTTTATTAACCGGAGTAATTTTGTTAATGATTAATCTATTATTGAGATATACGGTATTTCGGACAAATCCGTAAATTAGTGCCTTAAAAGCCACTAATTACACGAATTTTCACGAAAAATGGTTTCTTGTTTTTTCTATTTTATTGTTTATCAAAATGTAAAACAATATTTTAATGTGAGACATGATTCTATTTGTTTATTAATTTATTCAATGCGTTTTCTGTTGAATTTTCATTACTAAAATAAGTCTTTTCTATCAAATCAAATTTTTCGTTGTCCTAAAGTGTGTTTTTTAAAGTTGAAACCAAGAACTCGTAGTTTGTAAACTCGGTCTTTGTTTCTAAAATTGCTTTTAACCATTCCCACATTTTTTCTTTACCAAATGAAAATAGTTAGCCAATGAACGTGGATTTGTTCGAGATTCTTCGCTACGCTCCCAATGACAACTTTGTGTAAATGATTGACTTTCAATATGATTTTATTTAATAATATTTTCAAAACATAATATTTGTTCTATAACGCTGTTATAGAACGAGACCAAAAATCCCCTTCAAAATTTGAAGGGGATTATTTCTTGTCCCATCCCAAAGTATTGGAATGGTAGAAAATATTTTCGCAAATTCTGTCATTTCTCTTTGTTTAAAAAAAGTTTTTTTATAGGCAATTCGGAATGACACACATTCGCGTAAAATCGGGAAAAGAAGCGACGGCGGCGCACAATAACCAAACAAGGCTAATGTTTTTGCCTCCGCCGCTTTAATCAACAATAACACAGTCATTTCGAGCGCAGCGAGGAATCTCGAACAATTTATGATAAACTAAGAAAGCAGAAAGCAGAAAAATTTTAACTTCTTTAACTCCGAAATAAATATATTTTTGCGCAATCTATTTTATTAACCAAACCCCATTTATTATAAAAAAAATGATTTCCCCCGATATATCTACCGCACAACTCAATAAAGGTATCTATATTTTACGGTTAGAAAACGGAAAAGCATTTAAGTTTGTGAAATAGTAAAATTGTTCTTTATACATACAACCTCTGAATTATTGAGTTTTTTTCAGTTTTCAGAGGTTGTTTTTTTTCATTTCAGCGAGAAAAATTTTGTTTATAACACCTATTTTTCCTATCCTTTTTTGTGTAATTTTGCCGACCGAAAAATTATACGAAAATCATCATATTTATGGAAACTAAAATACAGGAACTCACCGACAAACTCTTTGTCGAAGGAGTTGAAAAAGGAAAAGCGGAAGCAGAAAGAATTATAGAAGAAGCCCAAAACCGCAGAAAAACAATGCTGGATGAAACCAACGAAGAAGCAAAAAAGTTGGTGGAAAATGCACAAAAACAAGTTACTGATTTAAAAAAGAACACCGAAGCGGAAATTAAACTCTACGCCGCACAAGCAATAGACGCGCTAAAATCGGAAATCACAAACCTTATTACCCATAAGTTGGCAACCGAAAGCGTGAACAACGTTTTCAATACCCCCGACTTTATGTACAAACTCATCATCAAGTTGGTTTCAGACTGGCAAAAAAACGAACAACTTACCATCTGCACCGAAGATGCAAACAGTTTGAAAGTTTACTTTGAAACAAATGCCAAACAACTTTTAGATAAAGGAGTTAAAATTGAACAGATAAACGGGAAAAAACACACGTTCACATTGGCACCCAAAGACGGCTCCTATAAAATTAACTTCGGTGAAGAGGAGTTTGTTGAATACTTTAAAGAATTTTTACGTCCACAACTTATTGACCTGTTGTTCTAAATCAGTATGAACTACTACGCATTTATATCCGGATTGCCAGACCTTATTTTTGATGAACATAAAAAAGTTCATTCTACCCGTGAATTTAGAGATGAATTAAACACCTTGCTCGCAAGGTCGGATAAAAAGGTAGTGAAAAATCTTTTTCTCAAGTATGACAACAATAATCTTTTGTCATTCTTAATAAAAGGAGAAGAAAATATGAGTTTCAACGAAATGGCAAACTATACCCTTGAAGAAATTTTGGATATGGTGGATGTTGAAAAAGATGAAGATAGAAAATGGAATAAAAAATATCCAACCTATTTGCAAACTTTTATTCAAGACTATTTATCTCATACGGAAACCCCAAAAATATTTTGGGAAGACCACCTTTCATCGCTTTACTACAACTTTTTATTACAGAAAACCAACAATCAGTTTCTAAAAGAATGGTCGGAATTGAATATGAATATCCGAAATATCCTCACTTCTCTTTCTGCACGTAGAGAAAATATAGAATACGATTATTTAATAGTTGGAAATAATGAGGTGGCAAAATTGCTCCATACTCCCCAAAACCCAACGAATGGATTAATAGAACTTATTGACTATTACGAACCGATTCGCGAAATTGACGAAACTTCCGACCTATTGCAAAAAGAACAACGAATAGATACTTTTCTGTGGGAATGGATTGATACCCAAACATTCTTCCATTATTTTGATATGGAAAAAATTATGGGATATCTTTTTAAGTTGCAAATTATTGAACGTTGGAGAATGTTAGACCACGAAAAAGGGAAAGAACTGTTTCATAACATCGTGAACGAACTGAAAAACAGTGCAAATCTGCATAATAATTTTGATACTAATAAAAAATAATATATGACAACAAAAGGAATTGTTACCGGTATTGTATCCAATCTTGTTACCGTGCAAGTAGATAGTCCGGTTTCTCAAAATGAAATTTGTTACATTCTTCTGAACAACACCCAACTGATGTCGGAGGTAATTAAAGTGGTGGGGAAGAATGTTTATGTTCAGGTGTTTGAAAGTACCCGCTCGCTGAAAGCCGGCGATGAGGTTGAGTTTGTGCGCCATCTGCTCGAAGTAACACTCGGTCCCGGAATGCTTTCGCACAACTACGACGGCTTACAAAACGACTTGGACAAAATGCCCGATGTATTTCTTAAACGAGGAGAATACACACAACCTATCGATATGGAAAAACTGTGGGAGTTTACCCCGTTGGTTGCTCCGAATACTCCTGTTATTGCAGGCGATTGGTTGGGCGAAGTGATTGAAAATCACCAAAAACTCAAAATTATGGTGCCTTTTGTTTTGGAAGGAAAATATACCGTAAAAACCATTGTGCCCAAAGGAGAATATAATGTAAATCACCAAATTGCTCTTTTAACTGATGAAAACGGCGCAGAACATAAGGTTACGATGATTCAAAAATGGCCTGTAAAGAAAGCGATTACGGCTTATAAAGAGAAAGTTCGTCCGTTTAAATTGTTGGAAACCGGCGTTCGTCCTATTGATACTACCAACCCTATTGTTGAGGGGGGTACCGGATTTATACCCGGTCCTTTCGGAACCGGAAAAACCGTTTTGCAACACGCCATTGCTAAACAGGCAAATGTGGATATCGTGATTATGGCGGCTTGCGGTGAACGTGCCAACGAAGTAGTGGAAATCTTTGCCGAATACCCACACCTTATTGACCCTCACACCGGAAGAAACCTGTATGAAAGAACCATCATTATTGCTAACACTTCCAATATGCCGGTGGCGGCGCGTGAAGCATCCGTTTATACGGCAATGACTATCTCTGAATATTACCGCGCTATGGGATTGAAAGTGTTGTTGATGGCAGACTCAACTTCCCGCTGGGCACAGGCATTGCGCGAAATGTCGAACCGCTTGGAAGAACTGCCCGGACCGGACGCCTTCCCTATGGATTTATCAGCCATTATCGCAAACTTCTACGGAAGAGCCGGATACGTTACGCTCAACAACGGACAAAGCGGCTCCACTACTTTTATCGGAACGGTGTCTCCCGCAGGCGGAAACCTCAAAGAGCCCGTTACCGAAAACACTAAAAAAGTAGCCCGCTGTTTCTATGCGCTCGAACAAGAACGTGCCGACAAAAAACGTTACCCCGCTATCAATGTTATAGATTCTTATTCAAAATATTTAGAATACTCAGAATTTCAAGAGTATGTAAAAGATTCTATCAGCCCCGACTGGATAAAAAAAGTAAACGATATAAAATCAAGAATGATTAAAGGAAAAGAGATTGCCGAACAGATTAACATTTTGGGAGACGACGGCGTTTCTATTGATTACCACCAAACCTTTTGGAAATCGGAATTGATTGACTTTGTTATTCTACAACAGGATGCGTTCGATGCCATTGACGCCGTTACCCCTATTCATAGGCAGCAATATATGCTTGATTTGATTATCGGTATTTGTAATATGGAGTTTGTTTTCAAACATTTCAACGAAGTGAGTGCCTTCTTCCGCAAACTGATTAACATTTGCAAGCAGATGAACTACTCTGCCTTTGAAAGCGAACAATTTAACGACTATCTGAATCAATTAAAAGCCGAGTTGGAAAAACAGGATAAAATTGAAAAAAAATAAAACTGTGATAACAGACTTTAAAAACTTGGCAAAGCGGTGGGTAATATTTTCTCTCTCATATTATATTCACTTGTTTTATTATCCAAATGCCGGTTTTATCAGAGCCTTTGCGTGTCAACACTCTCAATTCTTTTAATTTCTCAATATTTCGGTAAACGGTAGATGTGTTTATTTTCAACTTCTTGGCAATTTCCGATTGTGAAATGCTACTGTCTTTGCCTATTATTATCAAAATTTGTTCTTGTGTTTTCGATAATTTTACACCTGCATTTACACCTGCATTTACACCTGCATCTTCTATCTCATTCTTTTGAAATTTCTCTTTAAATTCTGCTGTAGCTTGTTTAATAATTGAA
>Ga0099364_10015574_pt1 | contig 10020 bp, 6 predicted proteins | sample TergutTh196P3_FD_73070 | JGI IMG/M metagenome (GOLD analysis project Ga0099364, IMG submission 73070) | Microcerotermes parvus P3 segment gut microbial communities from Pointe-Noire, Republic of the Congo - Th196 P3 | ecosystem: Host-associated > Arthropoda: Insects > Digestive system > Gut ...
GCTATGCTTCCCCAGAGTCTGTTGCCTATGCCGCGCATCAAAAGTTTGCCATGGGCGTGCCCCTGTACAGGCAGGAGCAGGAATGGCAGCGGTGGGGAGTGCTGCTCTCACGCCAGACGATGGCGAACTGGCTCATACGCTGCGCAGAAACATGGCTTCAGCCGCTTATCGGCGAGCTGAAGCGGCGCCTCTTGCTGTGCGGCAATCTCCATGCGGACGAGACCACGTTCCAAGTGCTGAAGGAACCTGGGAAAAAACCACAATCATTGAGTTATCTGTGGGTTTACCGGACAAGCGGGGATGCGGATGAGCCGATCGTGCTGGCTGAATACAGGCCAGACAGAAAAACGTACAACCCAAGTGTTTTTCTAAAGGGGTATACGGGATATCTTCACACGGACGGCTATGAAGCCTATCACAAACTCCCGCCTGGGATAGTGATCGTTGGATGCTGGGCGCATGTGAGGAGGAAATGGGACGAGGCCCTGAAAATCATCAAACAAGAAGACCGTGCGGGCTGCGACGCAATGATAGGGAAAAGGTATTGCGATAAGCTGTTTGCTGCGGAGAGGGGGATGGCTGCCGTTGACGCCGACGAACGGCATAGGTATCGGCTCTTGCATATGAAACCGCTCATGGACGAGTTTTTTGAATGGGCATCCGGCACTAACGCGCGTCCGAAATCAGCGGTCGGGGCGGCAATTTCATACATGTTCTCGCAGCGGCAATATCTTATGAACGTTTTGCTTGACGGGCGTTTGGAATTATCAAACAACCGGGTCGAACGCACAATAAAGCCGTTTGTCATAAGCAGGAAAAACTTTCTTTTCGCAAACACGCCCCGCGGGGCCAACGCCGCCGCCATAATATTCAGTTTGATTGAAACGGCTAAAGAATCAGGCATAAACCCATTCGCATATCTTGCATTTGTATTCAAAACAGCGCCAAACACGGATATGAAAAATCCTCAGATGCTCGCGTCATTGCTCCCGGCAGAATACAAAAAGCTTTGCTGTGAATGAAGCTCCCTCGCCTTGCGGTACCAAGTTGTCTTGCTCATCCCCAGCTTTCTCATCGCTTCCGCCGCTGTGATTCTGCCGAGCCTGCTTTGGGCCAAAAGATACTCAAACCCCGGATAAGCGCCGGGTTTGCGTCCCCGGTATTTCCCCTTGCTCCTGGCAATCTCGATGCCCTCGCGCTGGCGGTCGCGCATATATTCCCGTTCAAGTTCCGCGACTGCTGCAAATACCGTCATCATAAACCGGCCCGCCGGCGTCGCCGTATCGACGCCTTCTTTTTTTGAAATGAATGCAACCTCTTTTTCTGAAAACTTCTCCATGAGGTCGAGAAAATCCCGCGCATTCCTTGCAAACCTGCTGATCGACTCGACGACGACGGTATCCCCGTCCCGGATGTAATCCATCATCTTTTTGAGTTCAGGGCGCTCTGCAGTTTTGCCGCTGGCTTTATCTATGAATACTTTTTCGACACCAAGCTCACAGAGCGCTGTTTCCTGGCGTTCTGTTTTTTGGTCCGTCGTGCTAACACGCACATAGCCTATCTTCATATATCCTCCATGTGGCTCCCGTTAGAGACACTTATTTATTGGGACGCTCCAAAAGGGCTGCTTCAACAAAATATAGCACCGTTGTTTTCGGTGCCACAGTAGTATACCCCATCATCACCCCCACTGTACAGTCGCCCGCCTATTTGACGCTTACGTTTGAAATAATGATAAATACGGAATCGGGGTTGAAAAATACCGTCGCCGCTGTCACGGATAAGCTGCCCGTCAATAACGTACTGCGGAATATCCCCGGAAATGGAAAAAGCGGAGGGTACGGTTATCTCCGTTTCCTCCGCTTCGCCAAAAATGCTTTGCTGTTGCGCTATTGTGGGTAATGGCTTTATGCGTATATCAGGTCTTGGAGTATCGCTTCCTCCGCCGAGTGCCGGATATTGTTCATCATACCCACCCACTTCATCTGGTCGGACGCTTTCATCTGTTCGGTCACGCCCTGCGACTCTGCCATCTGCCGGGTCATCAGTTCCATCCTCTCGCCCGCTGTCTGCTCGATCTCCGTCAGGTGTTCGTTCAGCGTACCCGCCGTCAGAAAGTTCAGGTACAGGACGCGGCGGTGCTGTTTCAGGTATTTCTTTCGGAGCAATGCGTACTTGCCAAGTGCTACGGGAGCTTCCTCCGGCACGGTCAGGTTCGGTATCTGGTAGTCGCCCTCCATCCGGTATGTCAACGCTTCTGCCATGTTCAGCACTCCTTTCATCGGTTTGTCTGTTGATTGTATTTTGCGCGATGTTTTCTATATTTGCAACTGTGCGATTTTGATTTCGTTCCTGCCGCCTAAAACTAAGCACCGTCGCCGCAATCTCCCGCAGGCACATCTCCGCGATGTCGCTTGCGGCAATGCCGAGGGCGTTGACCGTGTTTCGGGTGTTGAAAGACCATATATTGCGAAAATCCTCTGCTTCCAAATAATACACCGGGTCGATCCCGCAGCGGGCAAGCAGCATATATGCCACGCTGTTTTGTATTTCAGTGCGGTATTCCGCTTCTACGATGTTATCGTCAAGCCCTTCTAAATAGCTGCCTTCGCTGCAATTCAAAAGGTCGCGGAGATAGTCAGCCATGTTGTCCTCGACTGCGTTTTTCGCCGCCGATAGGAGCGCGGCGGCAAGCGTGTCCTTGTCGTCAAGGTCGCCAAACGAGTTCTCCAAACTCTCTATGACTTCGGATTCGTACTCCGGCCTCATATGCCAGATCGGGACAGGGCGCTCAAAGCGGCTCCCGTGGGTGTCGGATATATCAAAATAGTGTTTCAGCCTATAGTTGCCGTTATGTTCGTCGTCAAAGACGGCGATCCCTTTTGAGCCTTTGTTAACCCAACGGCCAAACTGCTCGTTCCATTTTTCGATTTCCAGCACGGCGGTGGCGTCGGGGCGTTGTGCGTAAATCAGGATTTGTTCATCGAACCGGCATTTGTAGTTACGGCAGGCAGAGCGCAGAAACGCCGTCCACGCGGCGGGGTTATTGGTTACATTGTTTATTGTGGATTCATATAAATCGGTAATTTGCCGATACTTTGACGCCATCGGTCGCGCCTCCTTTCAGTCAGATTCATCGCGCATGGTCTTTCGGCGGCCTTATTTTTGGCGGGTATTTTTCCATAAACTCTTTCATGCTGCGGCAGTCACCGCAGCTATAATTAAGGGCTTCCGGCTCAATATTCAAATACCCGTCCGGTGGCAGTTTTATCTTGTCCCGTGTGATAAGCGTCCCCCAATGGTTCACCAGAATGCCATGTGCAATCTGACAGGCATTGCCCTGACAATCATCGCGCACATCGTAAGCATGGTAGCCTCTTGGGACTGTGTTGCGGTCAAGGCGAAGGCAAGTGAACAGTGCGGGCTTGCCGAGTATTGTCACTTCCTCAAAATCTTCCTTCATTGCGTCAAATCTGTTGCTCATGCGGTTCTCCTTTCATACATATTCCGTCCTCCTTATCTCGCATCATGGCGGCTTCTTTGTTGCTTGTAGAATTTCGTATGGTCATACAGCTTTCCCATGCGCTCGGCATCCGCGCGCCGGAAATAATCAGACCATGCTTCCGTGCGGCTTGACCAATAATGCCCCCAATCATATCCGGGGCTGTCATTTCTTCCTTGCCAAGTTACCCACGGTTGCACCGCTTTTGGATTATGCGCCAATACAAATAACTTGTCATGGACAGCGGTACGGTCAGTTATCAAGTACCCATGCACAATTTCAGGCTCCGGGCAGGGTGCGTATGTGCTGCCGTTGCGTTCCATGCGCTCGGCAAACTCGCAGATGTGAAAAACATTGCTTCCTATGTCAACATGGCACTCGCCGTGATATGTGCATTTACGAACAAACTGCTCACCGTTGCTCTGTGTTATGGTGATATACCCGCCGTCCGGGATTCTGAAAAGTTCTTCATAATCGCTGTTGATAAAACGAATATCATTGCCGTGGGGGTTATGAATATTGCCGCTCATCTTGCCATTCTCCCTTCTCTTTGCATCTGCCGACTTATCGCCTCATCGATTTTAGCTTCAAGGGACGCCATATTGTCGCGGCGCAACTCATAGAGCGGATGCGGCGTTTCCTCGTTAGCATGGGCGACTTCTGTTTTTTCCTTTCGCACAAGGTCTGCAAGCCATTTGCATTCCTGCTTGGTTAATTCTAATCTCATTTTTCTATCACGCCCTTTATAATAGTAAGGAGGGCGGTAAGCCCCCTATGTAAAGAGGCGGCGAACCTGCCGCCTCCGGTAGCTATTTCCGCTTATTTCGCAGATACAGCCATACACCCGCGCCCAGCACAAACAGGACAAGGGCAATCCCCAAAACCGTTTTCGCATCCATATATCAAATTCTCCTTTTTAGTAGCCCGTCCTCGGCAAAGGCTCGGTTTTTTTGAATACTTTGGTCAGCCATGTGGAATTGCCCACAACCCACTCATTCCCGTACTTGCCGCCCACGTCTGCCTTGTTCGCAAACTCGTAGCCGTTTTGCAGCGTATCCAGCACCTTGACAAAAATCTGCGGCTGCACCACCTGTGCGAAGCCCGCCTTGACCGTCCCGAACAGGAAAGTTACGCTTGTGACATATTCATCATTTTTCAAACCCAACGACGCTCTGGAACAGTCAATCACATTGTTTTGCATGGTAGATAGGTTGTCCGCGATAACCCTTGCGTCGCCCTTGTTGGTGGTAATCATCACCTTGTATCTGAGGCTTTGGTTAAACGTGCCGGTCACTATTTTGCTCAACCGCACGGCATCTACCGGCAGGGTGTCCCTCCAGTAAAAATCCGTGAGAGGCACTGTGCTTGTATTCTGCACCGCCCTGATGTCGTAGCGGATGGTGTCCCCCGGCATACACTCAACAACACTGGTCTTTTTGATATACACACCGGTATTTGCAGAGTAATTCAGGAACTCCATCTTGACGATCTGCGTGGCAAACTCCAAGTCAATATCCAGCGTTTGCGTTGACAGTTTATACCATTGCGGGCTTTGCACCTCTTTTACGATATAGCGGCCTAACGGCACAGGCTTGGAAACCGCCCAACCGTTCGCAGAGGAAACGAAGCGGTCAACGAGGTTGCCGGATTTGTACTCATAGACTTCAAAGATCGCTCCTGCAAGCGGAGACCCCATAGGCAATCCATTCACCTCGTTGTCGTCGCCGCTCTTTTTCAGTATTTGGATTTGAGCGAGCTTCGGGGTGTTCTCCCACCGTATCTCCGTCACCTGACCGGATTTGAACTCAACCGTGCGGGGAACGTCGTCAGGATAGTAATTTGAGTCCGGGCGGGTTTCACGCAACGTATAGCGCCCTTCGGGGAGGATGCCAGCGAAGTCGATTACGCCATTGTTATCTGTGTAGAATGTGCCTACGACCTTGTTATTGCTGTCAAACACCATGAACTCAACGTTGTAAATTCCCCTTTTCGTGATGCTGTCAATTTTAATGACCCTCAACCCGGCTTTCTCGCGGTTTGTCAGTTGCAGCGTTGCCAGTTTGTTCGGCGTGACGGTGACGGAGTACACAGTAGTGTCAAGCTCGTAACCATCCAAAGCCTTCCGTTCGACGACGTGGTACTCCCCGGCAGGGAGCGAATTTATCAGGATTCTCCCGTTGGAATCGGTGGTGTAACTGCCGGATATATCACCGTTCGGGCCGACCGTCTTATTAGGCGAATTAGCCTCCGTTCCGGGCTGGTTGCCATCGGTGATGTTTCCTGTGACACGCTGGCCGTCCGCCCTCATAACGTCGTAAACGACGCCGGGTAACGGCCTACCATTTTTTTCGTCCGTTTTGACGACCAGCAATCCCGACATGGGCGTGTTGACTACCTCCAGCAATACAGGGGCTCCCGAGGTGATTTCCACGGTGCGCGGCGCGGCGTCGAGGATGTACCCGTCAGCCTTTTCCTCCGTGACGGTGTACCACCCCGGTTCAAGAGACACATAGATCAAACCGTTTTTATCCGTCTTGTAAGTCCCTATCCTCTCGCCGTTCAGCTTGGCAATAGAGAACTCAACGGATTCGATTGGCTGCCTGTCCAAGCTGCTGATTTTCTTGAGCTGCAACCCTGAAATTCTGCGGTTCTCAAAAACTACCTTCAGGAATTGGTTGTTCGTGATTTCAACATCCTTCGGCGTATCGTCAAGCAAGTATCCCTCCGGGCTTCGTATTTCAACGATTTTGAGCCAGCCCGGAGAGAGCTTGTCGAGGATGATGATCCCTTCGGAATTAGTTTCGTATTCGCCTATCAATTCTCCGCTCATTTTGTAGACCGCGAACCAAGCGTGCGAAAGCGGCATTTTACTGTCCAAGTCCAGCTTCACGATTTGAATGCCGCTTTTAGGAGAATCATAAAAAAACAGCCTGTGCGTAGTGTTTTCCATTATCTTCACGCTCTGCGGCGCGGCGTCCATGTTGTGCGTGTCTGGGCAGCGGATTTCCTTGACATTGACCGTTGAGCCAATAGGCAGCCATTCCGTAATCTCGATAACGCCCGACGCGTCTGTTGTGTACTCTCCGTTGTTCGGGCCGATTACCGCGCCGCTGCTGTCGGTAACTAAGAATGTGACGTCACCGATTGGCAGCTTACTCACACTGTCAAGTTTGGTTAGAACCAAATGCCCCATTTTGGGATTGGAAAATAAAAGCTCCACAACATCCTGATCCCGCCCTGAGATATATGCCGTCTGCACGGACGGGTTTGAAAGCTGGAACCCCTGCGCCGCAACGATTTCCTCGCATACATAAGTGCCAGCCTGCAAGCCTGTCAAAACGATGGTCCCGTTTATCGAAGTAACAGCGGTTTTAATCAAAGTCCCGCCGCTGCCTGACGTGCCGCCGAGATACCTGACCTCGTAAGTCGCCCCCATGACCGGGAAGCCGTCGCTGCTGATTTTGCGGACAATGAGCGCCGAGAGGGGTATATTTTCATAATACAGCGTTTTGTTGTCCCCTCCTGCGAGGAAAATGTCCTGCGTTACGGGGTCTTTCATGGCATAGCCTGAAATCGGCTCCAATTCGGTTGCGCGGTAAAAACCGCTCTGGAGGTTATTGTCGAGGAATATGCGCCCTGCGGAATCCGTAACGAATGTGCCGAGATCAACCACGCCGCCGGTAAAATTGGCGGCTGGTGAAAACTTGACATTGAACCTCGTGAAAGGTATCGGGTCCCCGGTCACACTGTCCGATTTCAAGATGGTCAATGTCGGGCATTTTAAATTGTCCCACTTGACCTCAACTACCTTCCCCGGCTCCAGATAAACATCCCGCGAGGCAGGGTTTGCAAGCAGCCATCCCGGGGGCGGAGCGATTTCAGTTACCGTCACCCATCCCTCGTCGAGGTTGTCCAGCCTCAGAAAACCGCCGCTTCCCGTGTCACCCTCGTATATGACAGGCCCGCTTTTCTTAGATATTGAGAACTCGGCGTTTGCCAAAGGCGTCGCGGTCAACTCGTCATATTTCCAGACGACAATGGATGGTCTCCTGTAATTCTGAAACCTCGCCACGGCGTCGCGTCCCGCCGTCAGTGTGATAAGCTGCGGGGTGGCGTCGAGCAGCCATTGTTCCGGTACGGACTGCTCTATTATTTCGTAGACTCCGGGATCGAGCGCGTATAGCCACGCGCCGTCCTCCCCCGTAACGACCGTGCTGACCGTCGCGCTGTCCGCTTTTCGGACGGTGTATGTCGCCCCGATTATGTTCTCGGCGCTGATAGTGTCGGTTTTCACGATCTGCAAGTTTGGCTTCCTGTAATTCGGCACGACAAGCGTGCTTGTCCTGCCCGGAAACAGTTGGACGTGATACTCGGTTGTGTTTTTGACGTAGGCAGAAGGAGCGGACTGTTCCACGACTGACCAGACGCCGGGGGAGAGCCCCTCAATGTAAATACGCCCGTCCTGACCGGATACGCGGTCGAGGTAGTGGCTTGCGTCCTCTATGCGCGATATGCGGATCGATGCGCCCGGAAGGTATACGTCGTTCAGCGGATCGTATTTTATTAGTTCGAGCGACGGTTTGCGCGAGTTGAGGAAAACAAAACGCGCGTCGGGCTTGCCCGGAAGTATCTCCACTATCCGTGCGCCCTCGTCGATCAGGTAAGGTTCCGGGACTGACAATTCAACGATTTCGTAAACGCCGGGGTCGAGGAAAGACAAGTCGATTTCACCGGATTCGGAAGTTAGAAGCTCCTGATTGTAGCTTCCCCCCGACACCTGCCTTATCCTGAAACGCGCGTTTACGATTGGGAGAAGGTTGGCGCTGTCCAGTTTTATGAGGCGGATGCCGCTTTTGCTCTCGTTCAGGAACACCAGCGTCTTTATTCCGTCGCCCGGATCAAGCTCTATCCATTGCGCCGTCTTATCAAGTACATATGGCTCCACCGTGGATTTTTCGCGCGCGATGAATGTGCCGCTTGGCAAATCGGTCAGCACGATCAGCCCGCTCTGGTTGGTGATGTACTCACCGTACAAAGCGCCGTCTTTATACACTTCATATACTACTCCCTCGATGCCCATAGAAGTCGCGCTGTCAATTTTCATGATCCGCAATCCGGGTTTTGATTTATTGATCAGCGTCACAGATTCCGCCCTGCCTGTTTCGGACAGCGGGAGTACGTTTATGGTGTACTTATTCGGGTCGATGATATAGCCTGCCGGTGCAGTCAATTCGGATATTTCAAAAACGCCGGTGGGGATATCCGAAAATGTGACAGTCCCGTTGCCCGATGTCACCCCCGTGTACTCCGCTCCGCTTTCGACGTGACGTATCCTTATATGCGCGCCGTTTAGCGGCAATCCGTTTTCGTCAGCTTTTACGACTCGCAGCGAACCGCCTTCCGGTTCCTCATGCTCGTCAAAAAAGACTTCGTTCAATGTGCCAATCAGGATATACGGTTGCGTCGATGGGTAGTCCAGAGGGTCGAGGTAGAACATGACCGGACCGTCTGCCGGGATGGGGCTGCCGACCTTGCTCATAGCTTCGCGGTATATCGCTTTTGCAGCCGCAACGACGGCTGCGGACGTTGCCGAATCGCCGGAAGCGCCGGTGCGAATACCGTCCTCGCCGGGTCCGCTTGGCCCGTAATAGGATGGGAACATACCGATATACGCCCACAGCGCGGATTTTGTCGCAGAGTACCCCTGCTCCGGAGTCGATAGGCCAAGCTCCGCAAGAGTCTTGCAAGGATAGCCGCAGGCCATAATCCAGTACATCACGTCGTCCTTGTCCTGCAAAAATTGCGTGACCTTATATTTCGCCGGGTCGTTCTCAGCCTTATTGCCCCCCAAAGCGTCCTTTACGCCGGGTAAATCAGGCGAAGCGCAGTATACAGGGCGTTCCTCGATAGCCCCGGTAGCCGGGTTCTTGTAATTATAATAGGTATATATCAGCAAACCCTCGCTTTGCCCTACGCCGTCCACCTTTATCCAGCTAAGATAATCGCCTTTCCAAGCTACGTTGACTATATCTCCGGGTTTTGTTGGCGTGTCGCCGTCTGAGAGCCCCGCCGATGCGGTCATGACGAAAAACGACGACGATATCATCAGCGCCAATAGTAAAATAAATAACTTCTTCACTTTCTGTAAGCCTCCTGTAAATAATTTGAATTGAAAAAGCGGCTACGAATGAAGCCGCCTGCCCGATGATGGTATATTGCCTTTAATTGTGATTTATTTTGCCACTGCGAAAACTTGTGTCCACAGCATGAACCCGCCGATGTCACCGACCACGCCCACGCCAATATGCGTCGTCGCGGGGTTTAATATGTTATAGCGATGCCCTTCAGAAGCCATCAATCCCGTGATTGTTGATTCCGGTGTCAGGCTGCGTGAGCAGTTCTCACCCATGAACCTTGTCCATATATCCTGGTTCAACAAATCCTTTGTCTTGCCAAACACGGGCGAATCGTGGCCTACATAATTATTGTTCTCCATATCCTGAGATTTCAATAACGCA
>Ga0099364_10015575_pt1 | contig 10019 bp, 12 predicted proteins | sample TergutTh196P3_FD_73070 | JGI IMG/M metagenome (GOLD analysis project Ga0099364, IMG submission 73070) | Microcerotermes parvus P3 segment gut microbial communities from Pointe-Noire, Republic of the Congo - Th196 P3 | ecosystem: Host-associated > Arthropoda: Insects > Digestive system > Gut ...
GACCCCCTCGCCTCGATGACGTAAGAAAACTTTGCTTTAGCAAAGTTTTAATAGCCGCCAATCTTATTTGCAATTCTACAAACAGAAATGGCGGCTATTGGCTGACCCCCTTGAAACATTTTACAGTCCAAATAATTCCTTTACGCTCCTTGCAATCAGCAGTTCTTCGTTGGTTGGGACGACCCAGACTTGGGTTTTGCCGTTGTCCGAAGAAATTTTGGTTAAAGTTCCGCGGGTTTTCTCGTTTAGGTCTTTGTCAAGCTCTATGCCGAGAAATTCCATGTCGGAGCAGACGTCCTGCCTGACTTCCACTGCGTTCTCGCCTATGCCGCCGGTGAAAATCACGTAATCCAAGCCGTTCATTACCGCCGCATACGAGCCGATATACTTTTTGATGCCATAGCGGAGAATGTCGCTTGCAAGTATTGCGTTCTTGTCGCCGTCGGACACGGCTTTGTGTATATCGCGGTTGTCACTATAACCGCCAATGCCGAGCAATCCCGACTTTTTATTAAGCCAATCTTCCATTTCGGCGGGTGATAGGTTCAATTTCTTCATCATGAAGGTCACTGCCGAGGGGTCAACCGCGCCGGAGCGTGTACCCATCAGGATGCCGTCGAGCGGGGTGAATCCCATTGAGGTGTCGACTGATTTGCCGCCGTCGATTGCAGTTATGGACGAGCCGTTACCCAAGTGACAGGCAACGATTTTCATGGTCGTAATATCTTTTCCGAGGTGCAGGGCAAGCTGTTTTGAGACGTAGCTGTGACTGCTCCCGTGGAAGCCGTATTTGCGGACGTTGTATTTTTCGTAGAACTCGTATGGCATGCCGTATATGTAGGCTTTTTGGGGGATTGTGGCGTGAAATGCAGTGTCGAAGACTGCCGCCTGCGGGACATCCGCGCTGAAAACTTTTTGGCAGGCGCGAAGTGCCAGCACATGCGCGGGATTATGCACGGGCGCAAGGTCGCTCAATGCGTCAATGTTATTAATGACCTCGTCTGTGACTTTGACGGTGTCTTTGTAAACCTCGCCGCCGTGGACGATTCTGTGCCCGACTGCGCCGATTTCGCCCATGCTTGAGATTACGGCGTTTTCGCCCTCGGTCAATGCCTTGACGACTTCGAGCATTGCGGCTGTGTGGTCGGGGTCGCCGCCGATGCCGATACGCTCGCGGTTGCCTTTGGCGATTACGCTCTCGTCCTCCATGTTCATAAGCTGATACTTCAAAGACGAACTGCCCGCGTTTACTACAAGAATTTTCATAATTATTCCCCTTTGTCCTTCCTGCACAAAAGTGCGTTTGAAAGTTTCGTTTTCCCCGATTAGTGCCGGGTCTTTCAAACTTTTTACTATGTCCTTTCCGATTTTTATACTATATATACATTTTACACCATATTCAAAAATAAATCAAGTCTTTTTTTACATAAGTGCAGTTGCAGTACCTAATAAATTTCAACAGTGTAGGGGCGAACTCTGTTCGCCCGTGGTTTTCAGTTTGCAGTACCATTAGGAGATTACCATGAAAATTGCCGCTATAATTTCGGAATACAACCCCTTCCACAACGGCCACCGTTTCCATATCGACTGCACACGGCACGGTTTTGAGGCTACGCATGTCGTTCCGGTGATGAGCGGGAATTTTACGCAGCGGGGCGATGTCGCTGTCTTTGATAAGTTTTCGCGGGCTCGTATGGCACTCGAGAGCGGCGTGGATTTGGTGCTGGAACTGCCGGTTGCGGCGTCCCTTGGGAGCGCGGAGCAGTTTGCGGCGGGGGCTGTGGGGATTGTGAACGCTTTGAATTGCGTGGATTTGCTGTCATTCGGGAGCGAGGCGGGCGATATTGACCTGCTGTCCGAGACGGCGGGGGCGGTAGAATACGCCGTGCAGACTGATGAGTTTCTCGGATTCATGCGGCGCGGGAGCACCTACCCGGTCGCGCTGACCAAGACGATTGAGAAGTATTACGACGATATAATCAACGAGACTTTGGCGGCCCCGAATAACACCTTGGCGGTGGAGTATCTGCGGGCTTTGTCGCGAACCGGGTCGAGTGTCGCTCCTGTGACAATTAAAAGACACGGCGCAGGGCATGATTCGGCGGAAATCGGGGATAATATTGCAAGTGCCTCTCAAATTCGCAAGCTGTTGTTAAGCGGCGAGTCTGTTTCGGAGTTTACACCTGTGGAGTACCCTCAAAACTATGCCGATATTTCGCGGCTTGAGACTGCAATCCTGTACAAATTACGCACCATGACTGCCGATGAAATCAGGAACGTCCCGAATGTCTTGCACGGTCTCGAAAATCGTATCGCAAAAGCCGCCAAAGCCGCCAAAAACCTGCCTGAACTAATGTTTTTAATCAAAACCAAACGGTACACCCTTGCACGGCTCAGACGAATCATCCTCTGCTGTCTCCTCGGAATTACGAAAACCCACGCGAAAACCCCGCCGCAGTATATCAGAATCCTCGGCATGAACCAAAAAGGCAGGGAAATTCTCGCGGCGACTGATTCAACACTGCCGATTGACGCGTCCCTTTCCGCGCTCATGAGGCGGGGCGACAATTGCAGGAAACAAGGGGCTTTGGAGGTTCGCACGTCGGATATTTACGGGTTGGCTTACGAAAAGCCGTTGCCCTGTGGCTTGGAATTGACCTCGAAGCCGATTATTTATTAGGCAACCTCCGAAAACCCCCGCCGCTCCAACGCGGCACAGCTTTATCCGTCATTTTACCCAAAAATGCTCGTTAATGCACAAAGCATTGCCTGCGCTTTTTGTGCAAAAGCACGAACAAATCTGCACCACGTTGAAACACCGGTGGTTTTCGGAGGTTGCCATGTTAGTTTATGTTTTAGCATTACGTATAAAATAACCAAATGAATACGATAATATATAGTAAAAATGATGATTTTTTCAAAAGGGCTTTTCTTTTGTGAAAAAGTATGCTATAATAATGAGAAGTCTGTGGGAATCATTTCCAATTCGGGGTTCCCGCATGAACTGTATAGAGGTCAAATGACCCGGTAAAAATGAAAAAATTAATAAAGGAATAGAAAAATTTGGAAAAGTTTGTAATTAACGGGGGAAATGCGCTGAGGGGTGACATTACCATTAGCGGCGCGAAAAATGCCGCAGTTGCCATTATCCCCGCCGCAATACTCGCGGAAGGCATTTGCGTGCTTGAAAATGTACCTAACATAAACGATGTTACCGTCTCTTTGAAGATTTTGGCGGCTATGGGAGCGGAGGTTCGGCTCCTCAACAAAAACACCATTCAAATTGACTCAAGACATATCAAAGATGCGGTCGTTCCTTATGAAATGGCGCGTTCTATCCGTGCGTCGTATTATTTTTTGGGGACACTGCTGTCTAAATTCAATCACGCGAAAGTCTCGATGCCGGGCGGGTGTGCCTTGGGCGACCGTCCGATTGACCAGCATTTGAAATGCTTTAAGGCACTCGGTGCGGAGACCGTGATTGAGCACGGTATGGTTGAGATTACCGCTGAAAAGCTTATCGGTACGCAGATTTACTTCGATAAAATCACGGTCGGCGCGACGATTAACGCGATGTTGGCGGCTGTTAAAGTTGATGGCTTGACAATACTCGAAAATGCCGCGAAAGAGCCGCACATTGTAGACTTGGCGAACTTCCTCAACTCGATGGGCGCGGACATCATGGGCGCGGGTACTGATGTCATTAAAATCCGCGGTGTCAAGCGGCTTCAAGGCACGAATTACTCGATTATCCCCGACCAAATCGAAGCGGGGACTTACATGGTTGCGGCGGCGGCAACGGGCGGCGATGTAACTATAAAAAACGTGATACCTAAGCACCTTGAGCCTATATCGTCAAAACTTGTCAAGATGGGCGTCGGAATTGAGGAATTTGACGATAGTGTCCGCATAACCGGCAAAAAACCTTACGAACGCATGAACCTCAAAACCATGCCGCACCCCGGTTTTCCCACCGATATGCAGCCGCAATTTGCCGCGCTGCTGACCTTGTCGCAGGGCACCAGCATTATCACCGAGGGGATTTACGAGGAGCGGTTCAGATACGTTGACGAGCTGCGCCGTATGGGCGCGGACATTTCGGTTGACGGCAAGGTCGCCGTTATCGAGGGCGTCGCCAAACTGACCGGCGCGCCTGTGAAGGCCGCCGATTTGAGGGCGGGCGCGGCGTTGATTATCGCGGGGCTTTGCGCGAAAGGCGTTACCGAGATTGAGGATATTTACCACATCGAGCGCGGTTACGAGGATATGGCGTTGAAGTTGCGGGCGGTCGGCGCGGATATACAGAAGCGGAGGTTTCCGGCGCCGGATGCTTTGAGGGCGGCGTTGTGAGTGATATTGAAAGCGGCTTTAGGGCCGCTTTTGTGTTGGGCGTCGGTTAGTTTATAGGCGATTGGCGGAATCACGGACGGCCGGAGTTCGTCTAAAATATATACGGGTGTGCGCACGAGAACCGGAATCAAACATGAAAAAGGCTTAATTTTAAAATCAAGCCTTTTTTGCTTTTCCGTTTGCGCATAAGAATGCTAATGATTACCGGATTTGTCGTTGTGTTCTTATTTCAGCCCGCCTAATAGCCGCCCTGTTCTGCTTTATTTAATTATAAGCAAGGATTGGCGACTATTAAAACTTTGCTAAAGCAAAGTTTTGTTACAGCAGGGGGTTGTAACGGCGGGCTTTTTAATTTACACCAACTCAATCAAAGCCATCTCCGCCGCATCCCCGCGCCGTGGCCCGATTCTGACAATGCGAGTATACCCGCCTTCGCGTTCCATGTACTTGGGTGAAATCTCGTCGAAAAGCTTCTTCGACACGTCCTCTTTTGTGACATATGCGAAGACTAAGCGTTTTGAATGTAGGTCTGTCTTTTTGCCGAGTGTGATTATTTTTTCCGCCTCGCTGCGTACTTCTTTTGCGCGGGTGACGGTGGTCTCTATTTTCCCGTTTTCAAGCAGAAATGTCACCATTGCGCGAAGCATCGCTTTTCTGTGGTCGGTTTTTCTGCCTAATTTCCTCATTGCCATGTCTTTTATTTCCTTTCCATTTCCGCTAAACCGGTTAAATAAACTCGTTAAATAAACTCGTTAAATATCCTCGTTCGATTGCAAATCAAAACCGAGTGATTGCAACTTCGCCCGTACTTCCTCGAAAGACTTTTTGCCGAGGTTGCGAACCTTCATCATGTCCTCTTGGCTCTTGTTAATCAGGTCGTCAACCGTGTTAATTCCTGCACGTTTGAGGCAGTTGAATGAGCGCACAGACAAGTCTAAATCCTCTATTGTCATCTCCAAAATCTTATCTTTATTCTTGTCATCTTTTTCCACCATTAACTCGGGTTGCACCGGCTCGTCCGACAAATCTACAAACAGCGCGAGATGCTCGTTGAGGACTTTTGCGGCGTAGGATACCGCTTCTTTTGCGGAGATTGTCCCGTCCGTCCAGACCTCGATGATGAGCTTGTCGTAGTCGGTTCGCTGGCCGACGCGTGTGCTTTCGACTTGGTAATTGACCCGCATGACCGGCGTGTATATACTGTCAACCGCGATTACGCCAATCGGCATAGGCGCGAAAATCGCCTTGTTTTTTTCCGCACTGACATAGCCGCGCCCGCGGTCGAAAGTCATTTCCATGTACAGCTTTGCACCCGCCGAAAGCGTGGCGATGTGCATGCCGGGGTCGAGTATTTCAATCTCGGAGTCGGTTTTTATATCGCCCGCCGTTACGGTACACTCGCCGTCAGCCTCGATGTAGACTGTCTTTGGCGCGTCCCCGTACATCTTGGCAATCAAGCCTTTCACGTTAAGAACGATTTCGGTTACGTCTTCTTTGATTCCGCTGATTGTGGAAAATTCGTGCTGTATACCGTCGATTTTAACGCTTGTCACCGCCACACCGGGCAACGACGAAAGCAATACCCGCCTGAGACTGTTTCCGAGGGTGTTTCCGTAGCCGTGTTCAAGCGGCTCAAGACTGAACATTCCGTATTTTCCGTCGGGTTTAAGTTTAACTGTTTCTATTTCCGGCTTTTCGATTCTTTCTAACATATTTTACTACCATCCCTCTCATTGTCGTATTAGTTAAGGGCTTCGCGATTAATTCAAACTTGCGGCAATAAGCAACACGCTTGTCCGCCGCAAATCTGAAAGAGCCGCGCTAATTACATTATATGCAGGATATTTCCAATTTAGAACCATTGCAGTAATAAAATACCGCAATAATCTTACTTAGAATAAAGCTCGATTATAAGGTGTTCTTGGATTTCAAAGTCAAGCTCGTCGCGTTGCGGCAATCTTGCTATCGCCGCACTTTTAGTTTCCTTGTTGACGTCAAGCCACAGCGGAAATGTTCTGCCGTGTGCGGCGTCCGCAATCTGCTCGAATTTCGGACTTTTTCTGCTTTTTTCTTTAAGTGCCACGACGTCGCCCGCTTTTACCCTGTACGAGGGAATATCGACACGCTTGCCGTTCACGGTGAAATGCCCGTGCCCTACAAGCTGTCTTGATTCGCGGCGTGTTGTAGCCATGCCCATTCTGAAAACGACATTGTCGAGACGAGTTTCGAGAAGTCTGATTAAGTTTTCACCGGTAACGCCTTCTTCGCGGACTGCGATTTCGTAGTAGCGGTAAAACTGCTTCTCCAAAACTCCGTAGATAAACTTCAACTTTTGTTTTTCACGAAGCTGTAATCCGTATTCGGACAACTTCTTCCTCGTGTTGGTGTTGCGGTTACGCTTAGTTTCCTTCTTGCGGGTGTAGCCCAAAACTGCCGGGCTTATCCCGAGACTTTTGCATCTTTTTGAGATTGGTGTTCTGTCAACAGCCATGTTCTTGCCTCCATTTGTTTCTTAAAGAATTATCGGAATTTCGGAATTTCCGACTTCGGGCAAACCTACCCGATAGACTTCTTCGGGAACTAACCGCGAGTGGATTTGCGTGCAGATTTTTCGTCAGACAAGGCAAAAATTTTCGTAATGCTTTGTGCATTGCGGAAATTTTTAACGCAGTATGGCGGAAAAGCTGTGCGTAAATCCGCCGCGCGTTAGTTTCCGAAGATGTCTAATTTAATGCGCCGTATTTTGCGAGATACTCCCGCATTTTTGCGGCGTGCATTTCTGAGTTTGGGATTTTTGTGCAGTCTTCCGGAGTGTTTTCAAGGTAGTCGATAATATCTGTTGTTGTTGCAATTGAGTAGACCTCGATACCGTAATCCCGCTTTATTTGCTCGGTCGCGGCGATGTCGCCCGTGCCTTTTTCCATGCGGTCGATTGAAATATAGAGCGCGACTACTTTTGCATCAATCCCGGAATTTTCAAGCAGAGAGATAACCTCACGCACAGAAGTTCCCGCAGCTGTCACGTCTTCGATTATGGCAATTTTATCGCCGTCTTTCGGGGTATAACCCATAATCATACCGACTTCGCCGTGGTCTTTGCGCTCTTTGCGGTCGTATGAGACTTTATATGTCGTGCCGTTTTCTGCCAATTTCAACGCGACTACGGACGCCAGAGGTATACCTTTGTATGCCGGGCCGAACAAGACTTTGAAGTTCACATCGGTACCGCGAATCATATTGGTATAAAACTCGGAAAGTTTCAAAAGCTGTTCGCCATCTTTGAAAAACTCGCCCGCATTAATGAAATACGGCGACTGCCGCCCGCTTTTCAAGGTGAAATCCCCGAAAAGCAACGCGCCGCTTTGGAGCATAAATTCAATGAAGTCGATTTTTTTCACTTGCATTACTACACCCTTCTGCGTTTCGGCGGTCTGCAACCGTTGTGTGGGATTGGGGTTACGTCTTTAATCATGCGTACTTCCAAGCCTGCGCCTTGTAAGGCTCTAATCGCCGCTTCACGCCCGGAGCCGGGGCCTTTTACATAGACCTCAACGGTTTTAAGGCCGTGCTCCATAGCCGCCTTTGCCGCAGTTTCAGCCGCCGACTGTGCCGCGAAGGGGGTGGATTTGCGCGAACCTCTAAAGCCCAAGCCGCCCGCCGAAGCCCACGAGAGAGCGTTACCCTGCAAGTCGGTGATGGTGACGATTGTGTTGTTGAAAGTGGATTGAATATGCGCCGAACCGTTTTCTATATTTTTGCGTTCGCGCCTTCTGCGAATTACCGGCTTTTTGCCGCCTTTAACCTGCTTTGCCACTGGTTATTCTCCTCTCGTTATTTCTTCTTATTAGCGATAGTCTTACGAGGCCCTTTGCGGGTTCTCGCGTTGGTTCTGGTACGCTGACCGCGTGTGGGCAGACCTTTGCGGTGCCGCTGGCCGCGGTAGCAGTTGATTTCAACCAAACGCTTTATGTTAAGCGCGACTTCGCGCCGCAAATCGCCCTCAACCATGTAGCTCGCATCAATTACTTCACGGATTTTGGATTCTTCCGCTTCGGTCAAGTCCTTAACACGGGTGTCGGGATTTACTCCCGCCGCCGCCAAAATGTCGCCGGACGCCCGTCTTCCTATGCCGAAAACATAAGTCAAACCGATTTCGATACGCTTGTCTTTGGGCAAATCTACGCCTGAAATTCTTGCCATAACTCTTTTCCTTTCTGAATGAATTTACCGATAATTATCCATTAACCCTGACGTTGTTTATGCTTGGGTTCTTTGCAAATTACCATAACTTTTCCGTTACGTTTAATAACCTTGCACTTCTCGCACATAGGTTTAACTGAGGGTCTGACCTTCATATTCTTGTCCTCCTAATTCCTAATTCCTAAAACCTAATTCCCGTCGCCAAAGGCGACAATTATTTAGCTCTCCAAGTAATCCTGCCCTTTGTCAAATCATAAGGCGACATCTCCACCGTTACCTTATCGCCCGGCAGAATACGAATGAAATTCATACGGAGCTTTCCGCTGACGTGTGCCAAAATTTTGTGTCCGTTCGATAACTCGACTTTGAAAGTCGCATTAGGCAAAGCTTCTGTTATTATGCCCTCGACTTCGATTACATCTTCTTTTGACAATCAAATCACACTCCTTTGCAAGTGTCAATCGGGGAAATTAAAACTATGCAGTGCTTTGCGTAGTTTTTTGTCGGTTAAGTCTGCCATGTCAATGACAGTGTTGGTTTTTGAAAGGTGCTTCGGGTTCTTTCGTTTGGGCTTTGCAAGTTTTCTGCGCCGCCCGTCGGCAATCAGCGGTGAATCATTGTCATAGCCGACGATTACGTAGAAGCTGTGCTTGTCGTGTCCCGAAATGCTTTTAATTATTGTTCCTATTTCTATACTCATAATCTCATGTTAGTTTTGTCAAAATATAAGGCTCATTCTCGGTTATCGCTATCGTATGCTCAAAGTGGGCGCACAAGTTTCCGTTTGCCTCGACGACCGTCCACTTATCCGCGAGTAGCTTGACTTCCGGAGTGCTTGAATTAATCATCGGCTCGATGCAGATTGTCATGCCGGGGGTCAATCGCGGGCCTTTCCCTGCCCTGCCGAAATTCGGTATGTCGGGGTCTTCGTGCAAGTCCCTGCCGATTCCGTGGCCGATGTACTCCTTGACAATGTGAAAGCCCCTGCCCTCGCAGTACGCCTGCACCGCGCTCGATATGTCGCCGATTCTGTTACCGGGGCGTGCCGCGTTTATACCCGCGTAGAGACAGCCTTCCGTGACTTTCAGCAGTCTTTTTGCGTCCTCGGAAATCTCGCCTATTGCAAAGGTCGAAGTGTTGTCGCCGTGCCAACCGTCGAGAAAAGCACCGATGTCAACCGAGACTATGTCGCCGTTTTTGAGGATTCGCGTTTTTGAGGGGACACCGTGTATCAACTCCTCGTTGACCGAAATGCACGCACTCCCTCTGAACCCGCGGTACCCGAGAAAGGACGGCTTTGCGCCGTGTTTCTTCAGAAACTCGCGTATAATGCGGTCCAACTCCCACGTGCTTATGCCGGGGACTGCCCGCTCACCCGCAAGCTTCAAAGTCTTCGCGGCGAGTTCGGATGCTTTGCGGATTTTGTGCAGTTCCGCCGCGTTCTTGACTATTATCATTATTTTTCGATA
>Ga0099364_10015576_pt1 | contig 10019 bp, 7 predicted proteins | sample TergutTh196P3_FD_73070 | JGI IMG/M metagenome (GOLD analysis project Ga0099364, IMG submission 73070) | Microcerotermes parvus P3 segment gut microbial communities from Pointe-Noire, Republic of the Congo - Th196 P3 | ecosystem: Host-associated > Arthropoda: Insects > Digestive system > Gut ...
TAATGACGGTAGCGGTTTTAGTAGTAATAACTCTGACTATTATAATCGCCAGCTTTGGAGGCAACCGGGACGATTCACAAGTAAATGCCGGTAACGGAGCAGGAAACGAAAACCCGCAGTCGGAACCCCCGACCCCACAACCGCCACCCCCGCCGCCATCAACATCGGATGAACCTCGTTTTGAGCAGTATGATACAGAAGATGGCTACCGGATAGAGGTTTATTACGACGCAAACGGCAACACGATTTCGGAAAAGAGCTTCTCTCCCGAAGGTTTGCTACTATACTGGAGCGAGTATGAGTACGATGATTTCGACAGGTGTGTCATCAGCACCATGTACAATGTAGACGGTTCATATAGAGTCGAAGAGTTTGATTCATCAGGCAATACCGTAGCGTATACCCAACATAACACTTTTGGCTTCATCACAAATAGGCATGAGTTTTTCTTCGATATAAACGGCCTCACTGTTATGCGCAGAGACTATTGGTACGGCGTGGAATATGACGTTGAGGAAGGCGAGTTAGCATACTACACCGAAAACGAGCTCAACGAGTCCGGCGGCTTGATTGTTGCCTACTTTTATTACCCCGACGGAACTTTGTTTGAAACGATTTGGGAGTAGTGAGTGTATGGATTCGCTAATTATTGTTTAACAGTTCCTAATACAAAAATCCCGCGAGGCTTGTTTGTGCCTCGCGGGATTTAGAATGTATATTGCTTACCAACTAGAAAAAGAAATCCATTAACGATCCTGTGCTGAGATAGTTGTATTGGATAAGATCTCCGAAACTTGAATATGCGAAGTTTTGTGAAAGATTACTTCCAAACATAGAACTGCTGACGTAGTTTGCCGGGTTGTTTGAAACATTGTCTGCAATTCTTGACAATTGATTCGTAAATCCGTAGTTTCTTCCGCTGTTTTCCGTGAAAAATCTTTCAAGACTTCCGTCTTCTTGTGCTTGATCCATTTTCTTGCTGTCAATAGTCATTTTTCCGCTGCTGTCAAAGCCGATACCTATATTGGAAAGTGCGCCTGAATACGTGCTAGAAGTGCTCATCAGCCTGGATGCAAGGCTTTGCGCCTTGGGGTCGTTCGTGTTTTTGAGGGCAGTGGAGAATAAGTCATTATAATTTTTCACCATGTCCTCAACGGCTTTTCTTGGTGCATTTGCGTCTTTTCCCGGTGCGACCGTGACTGCCTCTGTGGAGGCTTTTTTAAATGTCGCGGTGACGCCGTTACCTAGATTGACTGTGTTTGACTGGGACGTGCGCGCCTCACCACCATTGACGCTGTATATTGCGTCGCGCCCTGCTTGTGATACATCATTCGCGCCGGTTTGCGATGCTAAGTCGCCGGTGACATCTCTAACAGTAAAGCTGTTTCTTCCATCGCTTCCGGTGACCTTTGATTCCAGCTTGAGGACGCTTGTGTTTGTCTCGGAATCCGTTTCTACAGTTGCTTTGACGTTGATTCCTGATTTGTTGATGGCGTCGGCGAGTTTCTGTTGAACTGCTTTGTTGGAGTCTCCTGCTGCGACATTGACGGATACCTGAGTTGTTTTCCCGCCCATGTCGATGGCTATGGTGTTTGTTCCTTGAGTTCCTTCATATGCGGCGTTTGCAATTAAGCTCTCGCCTTCGTTCTGCTGTCCCGCTGCTGTCTGCTCGACTTTGACATCCATTTTTGCGACGCTGTTTGGTTTGTTTCCGGAATAGCTGACAGTCATTACGTCTGTGTTCGAGGAATTGACTGTTTTTGCGGAGAATGCAGGCCCAGACAATTCTTTGATGCTTGCTGAAAGCGCTTTTGATGAACCTCTGACATCAGAGACATATTCAATCGCGCTCGAACCGAATATTTGTGAGCCTTGCCATGCTTGGTTAGTCGGATAATAACTCTTACTTAGCCTGTTTGTGTGCATTGCCATATTGCCTTGATACAACGCGGTATACAGGCCGTTTATGTTACTTAAACCCGTATTAACATTCATGTCGCAACCTCCTTGCATTCCGTGGGTACACTTCTAAGCACTCTTATACTACTACAAATCCGCTAAAAAGTCAAGGTCAACAATGTTAAAAATTATGATGAAAACCGTTACTAGCTACTGTTCACGGGATGCCCGCCAAAAGCAACGATTCATTCGTAGCGGCGGCATTCTGCCGCCAAATAATGCCGATTTACGGTGATACATGGTGGAATCTGTAGCAAGTGGCGGCAAAATGCCGCCGCTACGGATTTATTATTGTTATGTTCAAATACCCCGTGAACTGTAGCCGTTACTGGTTACTTTGCTAACAGAAAAAAAGGCTTGACAGCGGTCTTGGTTTATTATACGATATCAGTCGCAGAGGCATTGCGGTTTTGCGCGATGGTCTGGTGCTTTTGGAGGCTTAGCTCAGCTGGTTAGAGCGCTCGCCTCACACGCGAGAGGTCTGCGGTTCGAGTCCGCAAGTCTCCACCAACTATATGATAAGCCGAATCTTTCACCGATTGGCAACTGATTCGGCTTTATCTATTTCATCGGCGGGCATGGAACAGACACAACCATTTTCAATTATCAATTATCAATTCCTTAGGGGGGTTGGCAATGATGCTACCGTTACTGGTCGTTGACAGAGACAGTAATGTTGTTGACAGAGAACGCGGCGCTTGGGAAAAGCGCGGTATTGCAAACATCCATGTCACGTCAATGCAGGAGGCTATAAAGCTGCTTGACAAGGGGGATTACCTCTTCGTAGCGATAAATGCCGACAATATCAATTATCTGCCCCAACTTAGAATCATGCGCGACATCACGACCTCGCCTATTTTTTTGATTGGATCAGAATTCTCGACAGCGAAGGAGGTCGAGGCTCTGACCCACGGCGCCGATTCTTATGATAAATGGAGGGAGACTACGGACGACAACATCGAATCCGCTCTTGCCTCGTTGCATAAGTACACCGAAAGAACCAGCCTGCAGGAGAAGTCAATAAAAATACTCTACCATGGTCGCGTTATGCTGGTTCTGGACTACTACAAGGCTTTCATAGACGAAAACGAATTGCTGCTGACCAAAGCGGAGTTTGAGATTTTGCATTGCTTGGTTCGAAATCGCGGCAGGGTCATGACATACTGCCAAATATACGACAGTGTCTATCCATGCGAATTCGGTGAAGACCCTACCAGCATCCTCTTTAGCGCAATGAAGCGGATAAAAAGAAAAATACGCGAAGCAATCGGCACGGATGATTACATAGAAAACATCAGAGGCATCGGTTACATGATTCCGGTAAAATGAAACCCCCGCACAACGCAAATAATCCGGTATATATGCACCAATATCAAACAGCCCTTGGAGCCGCTTTGGCTCCTTTTTTCTGTTTTTGCCAACGAAATGACAGTAATCAGCCAAACGGTTGACAACATCAGCTTGTATAATAGTCACATATTATAGAAAGGATGTGCAGTCATGGCTATTATACCGCCGGTAGTTGGAAAAATAGAGCTAAAAAAAGGATTCAGAGGTTATGTGCCCGAAATGGTGGATGAACTCTTGGACAAGCTGGTCCTAGGGTATGAGAAGCTGCACAAAGAAAACGTCTTGGTGAAAAACCAAAACGTTTCGCTTGCCAAATCCAACATTTCACTTCAAGACGAAATTCGGGAACTCAATAATTCCCTAGGCAATTTCAGGGCAATGGAACATGCAATCCAGAACGCTCTAATTTCCTCAGAGAAGATGAGCGTGGATATCCAGAGAAAAGCCATTGAAAAAGCTGAAATAATCGAAAAAGAGGCCAGAAAAATGGCAAAGGAGATAATAGAAATCGCGGAGCAAAAGAAGCGGTACATCCTATCGCAAGCATCAAAAAAGAAGGACCAGTAACTTTGCGACCTTTAGTGCGATTAAAAACAAGTTGTTTGCGGTCGCTAAGTTACAATTGAGAATTGATAATTGAGAATTGATAATTAGGACGGGGGAAGTGTTCTGAGGTGTCTGCGTAGGCCTCATTGGAAACTAAGATAGATAACATGTGCAATAGAAAGCAATTCATTTGAGCTAGTGCGTTCCCCCTCGTTTCTAATTCTCCTCTCTCAATTCTCAATTCTCAATTGCAGTCCGCAGACTGCAGCAAGCGGCGTAGATCGTCTCTCATTTTTAGCGACTCTGCTCGGGCTGCTTCTTTGTAGTCATCGCCGTTGCCTCCGCTCTTTTTCCATGCGGCGATTATTGCGCGAGATGAGTTGACGATCGCGCCGCGGCCGCTAGAATCAAAAGCCGCTGCCACCGATTCAGCTCCGCCTCCTTGAGCTCCATAACCCGGCACTAGGAAAAACGTCTTTTTCAAGTGACTCCTAAGAAACGCCAGCTCATGCGGATACGTCGCCCCGACAACCGCGCCAACACGCGAATAGCCGTATTTACCAATAGTATCGCGCGAAATCTCCTCCATAAGCTCGCCGACTATTGTATAAAGCCTCTTTGTGACAATTGTATGAGGTGACTCGCCATATCCGAGTGGATCTCTTCTCCTGTCCGTCACACCCTGTCTTCTGCGATCTGTCTTCTGTCTTCTGTCTCCCGTGCCATGCCGTTTATTCTCGGCGACCCTTCCCATTTCCGCAGCATATTGCCTTCTGTCCTCTACCCCTTGCCGCCTATCCTCGGTCCTTTGCCGCCTGTCACTTGTCTCCAGACGTCTGTCATCAATCATGAAATACTTGTCCTGAAGATCCCCGGATGATGGGTTCGATGTCTTTACAAGCGCAAAAACGGCTTTGTCGTGTTTCACGGCAGTATTGATAAAAGGCTCTATGCCGTCGGACCCGAGGTAAGCGTTAATTGTCAGCGCATCGGCATCAAACGGGAATATCTCAGTGTTTCCAATCTTTACAACACCAAGATATGCCGCGCTGTATGCCTCCGCTGTTGAGCCTATATCATTTCGTTTGCCGTCGCAAATGACATACATTCCTTTTGACCTTGCATAGTTTATTGTCTGCTTCAAAACCCGCACCCCCTCGGGCCCGAGTGCTTCGTAAAACGCCGACTGGGGCTTGACCGCAGGCACTATATCGTTTAGCGCATCAATAAGCCCCATCCCCCATTCCAAAACAGCTTCCGCAGCCGCATCGAGTGTTTCGCCCTTTGATGCGATAAACTTCATCAGCATCTGCGGCGGGATATGCCCCAAGTCAGGGTCAAGCCCCACAACCGTTGGATTTCCCAGTTTGTCAATTCTCTCCTGTAGCCTGTCAAATGACATTATAATACCCCCCTTGCGGACAAGCCGCAATTATGAATTATGAATTAGTAATTAGAAATTCTTGTGTCCGCTCCGTAAAATTCCCCTCCTTGGAGGGGTGGCGCGTAGTGACGGGGTGGTTCTTGTTCGCTATGAAGACCCAGATACCATTACGATTTCCCCTCTTGCTATAGTATACATTACCTTGCCGCGCAATGCAATCCCATTGTAGGGGGTGTTGCGCGATTTTGATTTGAAATCCGCTGCCTTGACCTCCCATTTCATGTCAGGGTCGATAATTGCTAAATCAGCAGCCGCGCCAACCGTTACCCTTCCTGCATCGATTCCGAGTATTCGCGAAGGATTTTTGGACATCTTTGCCAGAATCTCGTCCAGACCCAGCCTTCCGGTGTGGTAAAGAAAAGTCAGCGCGAGGGCTAGGGATGTTTCAAGGCCGACCATCCCGCTTGGAGCATCCTGAATCGGAAGAGCTTTCTCATCTGATGAATGCGGTGCGTGGTCAGTCGCTATGGCATCGATGGTTCCGTCTGCGAGCCCTTCAATAATAGCCTCGACGTCAGCCGTGGTGCGGAGCGGTGGGTTAACCCTGGCAAGCGACCCTTGCCGCAGAATCTCGTCCTCCGTGAGGGTAAAATACTGAGGTGCCGTCTCCGCTGTTACTGCAACTCCTGCTTCTTTTGCTTGTCGAATAATTCTCACCGAACCTGCCGTGCTGACATGCGCGATATGCAGCCTCGCCCCCGTCTCCGCAGCCAGCATAACATCACGGGCAACCATAATCTCCTCCGCAATAGCCGGTCGCCCCGGTATGCCGAGCCTTCGTGATATTGCGCCTTCGTTGACAGCATAGTTTTGCGCCATCCCTTCATCTTCGCAGTGGCTGATGATTACTAATCCAACCTCGCGGGCAAGCTGCATCGCCCTGCGTAAGAGCGCGGCGTTTTGAACAGGCATTCCATCATCAGAAAGCGCAACTGCCCCCGCAGCTTTGAGCTTTGCAAAGTCTGAGAGTTCCACACCTTTTTGTCCAATCGTCACAGCACAGCAAGGGAGAACGCTTATCGGCGCGTTTTTTGCTTTGCGGACAATGTACTCGATAACATCGCCGCAATCGGCAACAGGCGCGGTATTCGACATACAAACGCATGTCGTCACGCCCCCCGCAGCCGCAGCCGCAGCTCCTGTTAAGATATCTTCCTTATACTCAAACCCCGGGTCGCGAAAATGCACATGCATATCAACAAGCCCCGGAGCAACAATCATCCCACGAGCATCAATAACATCCATGCTATCCGTTTGGAAAATGCCCTCAGAGATTTCGATTATCACGCCGTCTTCAATCAGAACATCACGCCCAACCCCCGATGCCATGTTCGGCATCCCAAATACACTACCACCTTTTATTAGAAGCATGTTTTTACTCCAGACGCGGTCTACGACCGCAATTGAGAAATAGACCCCTCCGAAAACTCATTCATAATTCATAATTCATAATTCATAATTTGCAATCGCTCCCCGTGAAGCGATTGCATTACCTATCCCACGAAATCTGCGTGGAAACGGTCGTACTCGTTGTTTTTTATGGCGGTGCGAATTCTTTCCATTAGGTTGTTGTAATAATGCAGGTTGTGCACAACCGCCAGGCGTTTGGCTAGCATTTCGCCGGATTTGAACAAATGCCTGATGTATGCGCGGGAATACCTGCTACAAACAAAGCACCGGCAATGCGGGTCAATCGGACTCTCAGCGCCTGAGTATTTTTCGTTTAGAATATTTATGCTGCCATCGCGAGTGTACAACTTTCCATGCCGCCCGTTTCTGGCAGGCAGGACACAGTCAAACATATCAATCCCTCTGGCGACCGCCTCAACGATGTTCTGCGGAGTTCCAACGCCCATCAGGTATCTCGGACGGTCTTTTGGCATATGTTCTTCGACGATTGCTATTATATCATACATTTGCTCCGCTGTCTCGCCAACTGCCAATCCACCGATTGCATAACCGGGTAAGTCCAGCTCAGCGATTGACTTCATATGCGCCACCCTGATATCCTCGAAAACAGCTCCTTGGTTGATGCCAAAAACAACGCATGGGAATTTTACTTCTTTAACGCAGCGCACCAGCCAGCGGTATGTTCTCTCGCATGAACGCTTTACGTAATCGTGCGGCGACGGAATCGCAATGCACTCATCAAACGCCATCGCAATGTCCGTGCCCAGATTCATTTGTATTCTGATGCTATCCTCCGGTGACATAAATATCTTGCGCCCGTCCACATGTGACTGAAACGATACCCCTTCCTCGCTAATCTTCCGCAGCCCTGCCAGCGAGAAAATCTGAAAACCCCCGCTGTCGGTGAGAATCGGTCCCTCCCAATCCATGAACTTATGCAGCCCACCAAGCGAGCGGATCAGCTCATCACCGGGACGCACATGCAGATGGTACGTGTTCGCCAGCGCTATCTGGCACCCCACATCCTCCAAGTCTTTACTCGATAGAGCACCCTTGATGGCAGCCTGCGTCGCAACGTTTAAAAACGCCGGTGTCCTCACAACCCCATGCGAGGTGGTAAGCACACCGCAACGCGCCCGCCCCTGCTCTGTTGCAACCTCGAACAAGACCCCCACTACTACAAGACCGCCTTTCTACACTAAGGGCTTAGAAAGCATTACCGACCCGCGTTTCGTAACCTTCGTCTACTGACAACTGAAAACTGACAACTGTTTGAACTTGTTTCAAACCCTCTCTTTTCCCGATAAGTACGCGCTTATGAAACCATCCAAATCTCCGTCCATCACGGCGTTGACATTACCGTTTTCGAAATTCGTGCGATGGTCCTTTACAAGCGTGTACGGCATAAACACATAGGAGCGTATCTGGCTTCCCCACTCTATTTTCATCTGCTCGCCCTTGATATCGCTGATTTTGTCCAAATGCTGCCGCTCCTTTATCTCAACCAGCTTTGAGCGCAGCATTCTCATTGCAACTTCCCTGTTTTGGTGCTGGCTGCGCTCCATCTGACAGGATACAACTAAACCCGTCGGTAAATGGGTGATGCGAATGGCGCTCTCGGTTTTGTTGACATGCTGCCCGCCAGCCCCCGACGAGCGGTATGTATCAACCCGCAAATCGTCCGGTCTGATGTCGATTTCAACATCGTCCGATATCAGCGGCGAAACCTCAACAGCGGCAAAAGAGGTATGGCGCCGACCCGATGAGTCAAACGGCGATATCCTGACAAGTCGGTGGATGCCACCCTCGCTTTTCAGATACCCATACGCATAGTCACCCTCTATTTCAATCGAGGCTGACTTCATGCCCGCTTCCTCACCGTCAAGCCAGTTGAGCAGCTTATATTTCATGTTATGCCGCTCAGCCCAGCGCGTGTACATCCGGTAGAGCATTTGCGCCCAATCCTGCGCTTCGGTACCACCCGCTCCGGCATGAAAAGATATTATCGCATTGCAGTTATCGTGTTCTCCTGATAATAGAACCTCAAGCCGCGCTGCTTCAAGCGCTTTGCTTAATGTCACATACTCCTCTTCAAGCTCCGGCAAAAGCGCCTCGTCCTTTTCTTCCATCGCCATCTGACAAAGGGCCGTGAGGTCCTTATGCCCACCATCCAGCTTTTCATATCTCGCGCTTTTATTCTTCAATTGCTTTATTCTCTGCAAAACCTTTTGAGAGTTGGCAAGATCATTCCAAAACCCGTCCTCCTCACTCTCCTTTTCAAGCGCAGCAAGCTCTACAGCCCCTTCATCGAGCTTCAAAGCCCCCCGAATCTCCAAAAGCACAGGCTCCAAACCTAAGATTTTTTGCTTATATACATCAAATTCTATCATATAATGCCTCCTATTTTGTAACTACTCAGTACCTTGCAGCTTGCACAATGCCTCTTTTCCATGCACCGCACTGAACAGTTAACTATTTCCTCAAAACCACCACAGGGATGTGGGGGTTGTTTAAGAAACGCATCCAGCCTACCGTGCTGCCAAGCCCTCTTGAAACCACCATGTTTGTCTCTCCCATGGTGTAAACACCGCTTGTGTACGATGGAAACAACTCACGATGCGACCCTACTAACCCGTCCGTAAACGGAAGCCTGACAATTCCGCCATGCGCGTGGCCGCATAGGACAAGGTCGATACCAAGCCCGCTGTATAGGGGCAAATTTCTGTTCCTGTGTTCCAGCATCACAACGAAACCTTCTCCAAACGCATCCCTAATCTGTTTGACGAAAGCACGAGGCTTTATCATATCGGCTGGGCCGTTTGGGTCATCGGTACCTGCAAGAATAATACTCTGCGAACCTCTTTCCAAAAGCGTGTACTCGTTACGCAAAACGACCGCACCGTGATTCACAAGCAGCTCCAGAAGCGTGTTTAGCTCCTTGCTATCCCAATCATGATTGCCGGTCACGAAATACACAGGCGATATCCGGACAAGTTCCGCCGTCAATCTATCAGCGATCTCAAGCTGCTTTTCCAATGAGGGAGTGGTGTAATTGTCTATAAAATCCCCCGTAATGACGATTATGTCAGCCTCCGTGTCGCGGATCTTCGATACAAGCTGCTCGTTGTTCTTGCCGAACTCGACTCCATGTATGTCTGACAACACAGCGATACGATACCCATCAAACGCTTCCGGTAGGTTCGGGTAAAACAACTCATATTCGTTAGTCACTATCCGTTTATTACTATCGTAGTAAAGCACCGACGCCGTCAGTATCAAAACAAAGAAGAATATAATAGCAATCCAGAAC
>Ga0099364_10015577_pt1 | contig 10019 bp, 5 predicted proteins | sample TergutTh196P3_FD_73070 | JGI IMG/M metagenome (GOLD analysis project Ga0099364, IMG submission 73070) | Microcerotermes parvus P3 segment gut microbial communities from Pointe-Noire, Republic of the Congo - Th196 P3 | ecosystem: Host-associated > Arthropoda: Insects > Digestive system > Gut ...
GAACGACCTTGCCGCAACAATAAGGGAAGCTTTTACCGTGGCTGTATCGGGACGGCCAGGGCCCGTTCTTATTGATATTCCCAAAGACATTACCGCTCTCAGTGCTGAATGGACTCCCGGTGGGAAGTCTGCCCGGAGAGAGCCAAAAAATATTTTTTCAGATGATGATATTAAAAAAGCCGCAGACCTTCTGGCTAAAGCTAAACGTCCACTGCTCTATGCTGGAGGCGGGGTTATAAGAGCCGGTGCGGAAAAGGAGCTGAAGGAGCTGGCGGAGATTCTCAATGCCCCGGTCTCCCTAAGTCTGATGGGGATAGGTGCAATTCCATACAGCCACAGGCTTTGTACAGGGCTTATTGGCATACACGGAACTGTTGCATCTAACAAGGCCGCCCAGAAGGCGGATCTCCTCATGGCAATTGGCGCCCGCTTTTCCGACAGGGTAATATGCCGGGCAGATATGTTCGCCAAAACCGCAAAAGTTATCCACTTTGACATAGACCCGGCGGAGATTAACAAGAACATTAAAACAAATGCATGGGTGTGCGGCAGTTTGAAAGAGACCCTGAACTGCCTTATAAAGAAACTGAGTTCGAAAAAAGAAGACGGCTGGAACGGCCAGATTGAAAAATGGAAAACCCGTCCAGCGGTTTCGACCAGGCGTGACACCCTGCATCCCCGTTATGTGATAGAAGAAACAGCCCGAATGCTCGGCTCAAAGGCAATAGCTGTAACCGATGTAGGACAGCATCAAGTCTGGGCAGCCCAGTATTTTCCCGCCATGGAACCAAGGTCTTTCCTGAGTTCCGGAGGGCTGGGCGCAATGGGTTTCGGCATGGGAGCAGCGTTAGGCGCAAAACTGGCAAACCCAAAAAAACCTGTCGTTCTTTTTACAGGAGACGGCTGCTTCAGAATGAACTCTGCCGAACTTTCTACCCTCAAAACAAATAAAATACCGATCCTGATAGTAATTTTTCAAAACGGTGTTTTGGGCATGGTCAGACAGTGGCAGAGCTTTTTTTACGAGAGCCGCCACTCTCAAAGCGATCTTGGCTCCTATCCTGATTTTATTAAACTCTGCGATGCATACGACACGGTGGCTTTCAGGGCTAATGATCAAAAATCTTTTCTGGATGCACTGACAGCGGCAAACAGGGAACTTGTGGAGGGAAGATCAGCACTAATCGAAGCCCGTATTGACCCAGACGAAAAAGTTCTGCCCATGGTACCGTCCGACAAACCCATAGACGAACAGATATTGAACTAATGTTATTGTGAAGCTATTGATACTCTGTATTTTGTAATTCGATGAGCAAAAAAAATACTCACGCCGGTAAAGGATATCGACGTAAGTATTTAAATTAATTACCTTAGGTGCAGGTTATATCTTCCAACCACCATTAATAAATTCAAAATCCATTTCATACTTGCCAACTTTTGTGAAGGCAACAATCGCATCAATTAAGAACCAAAGACCACAACCGCCAGCTGTGATTAATTTGAGAATACCAAGCCCGACCTGTCCTCTCAAAAACCTGTCAAACCCTGCAAATCCCATACATACACTTACTGCTGCAAAAAAATACTTGTTAACACGCCTTTCCATAAATTCCTCCATTGCTGCGTTTTATATCCGCCGATAATTATAAAGAAATGTTTTTATGACATTCCATCTGTAAATTGTATTACTATAAAATAACATTGTCAATACAACAGTAATCCCAGCAGCCAGACCAGAGCCGGGATTGTAAGCAATGAAAACAATGTGCTAATAAAAACAATCTTTGAAGCCAGAGCTTTGTCAGCATTGAACTTGTCGGCGAGTATAACGGTATTCACCGCAGCGGGAGTACCGGCTAAAACTACCGAGACCTCTGTAATAAGCGAGGGGATAGGGCGGATAATCAACAGTATTCCCATTACCACAAGTGGTATCAATATCAATCTGATAAATGAAAAGTATAACGTCAGGGGAGATAAGAGATTTTTTGATTTTGTGTGGCCAAGAACACAACCTATCACCATCATGGAAACCGGGGTGGTACAGTTGCCTATACTGGATATCAAACGGAACAAAACATCCGGAGGCCTGAAACCGGTAAATAAAATGACAATGCCCATATAGGTGGCTATCATGCAGGGGTGTAATATTATTTGTTTGAAATTTCCTTTTCCGCCGGAAAAAATTATCAGCCCAACACTCCAGAGAGCTGTTCTTAGAGGAATCAAATAAGCGGCTGTATAAGACAGAGCCCCTGTTCCATAAATGCTTTCAATTATCGGAATCCCAATAAAACTGGCATTAGGAATGATGGTGGCAAAAAACAGAACTTTTTTCTGATCCTTTCCGGTTCTATGGTACAGAAAAAGCGAAAGTAAAAAACTAAAGGCAATAGTTCCAATAGCAACCAGAATTACAATGCCCATGGATGGAAGCTCAGAGGTACTTGTTTCAAAGAATGAAACTAAAATTGTTCCTGGAAGAAAAACATTGAGAACCAGATCAGTCAATGTTGTACGGGCATTTTCATCTACAATACGGGTTTTGGCGGTAATAAAACCCACGGCAATCAGGCAGAGAAGAAATATCTGCGTTATAAACATTTTGTACCCTCTCTAGGGCATCATCGTATAGGGAAGTTCCAACCGCTGGAAGCCTTCCGGCTCGACTCCATAAGTACCTCCCCCGGCTGCTCCGCCCCTGATTTCTATCCAATCGTAGAATATTCTTCCCGGATACATTCCTGTTACCGTCATAGTGCCATCCATGGTTCCGTTCGAATTCATGTTTGCCGAAGTGTTTGAATTGCCGTTAAGGATAAAGTAAACTCCATTGGTGCTATCGTTATCAATATAGAAGTCAGCATAGTTTGTCAGCCGGATGATTATCCTTGCACCCAGACCGGAAATTGCCGCGTCATAAAAGATTGTGCCGCTAATGGTGCCGTTTCTGGTCTCACTGCCAAGTTTATCCGTACTGCCGGGTCTGTGCATCAAGGTAAGTTTTTTCAGGGCGCCATTCATGGTTCTGGCGTATTCTATCAGGTACTGCTGGTGTGTCAACGCACCCCAGCCAATTCTTTCGGATGACGGAAAATTCCCCTGCTCAAGCTGGTTAAGCGAAAGAACACGGTAATGGAATTTTCTGCCTGGCCTGGCTGATTCGTTTCTGTCAATATATGTGTAAATTCCTGTTGCTTCATCGAAAAAGTAATTATCGCTGAAGGGTCCGTTTGCACCAAGCGGAACCTCATTAACTCTGGAAAAACCCGTTCCTGATCTTGTTGAACGCTGTACATTATAAAAAGCCGGTTCATCATTATCCGGTTTTCTCCAGGTAATCATCACAGGGAAAACACCGTTGGAATTTGCAGGAGTACTTGCCGAAATAAAGACATGCTGGCTTGCATTCACAATAACAGCGGCGTTTGTAGCGGGAGACACGACAGCGCTGCGGCTGCTTTCTACATCACCTTTGATGGTAGTTACCCTAAAAAATGTTTCTGCACGCTCAAGTTCTACAGAAATAAATCCCTGTCCATCTGTATTATGCGAAACATCCCCGGCAACCCGAGTCGAAAAACTGCCGTCTATTCTGGTATCCGCATACACATTATATGTATACTGCAAACGCTCAAGCTCACTACCCATTGCCGGTGTCCATCTTACAGTTACAGTCCCCTCATCGTTTTTCGCCGCTGTTACAGTGTCAGGAGGGCTTAAAACAAAACCTTCCGGATCCGTGGAAGAAAACTCGCTTTTTAATGCCCTGCCGGAACTGACATCATCAACAATGGCCTGTACCTTGTAATAATAATATATACCGGGCCTTAGTCCCATTGAGTCAGTCCATGATGTGTTTTCAGTTCTTTCCGTAAGCCTTGTCAGTGAAGAATCAATGGAACTATAGCGGAAAACAGCGTAATACGCATCAGGATCATCCGAAGCGTCCCATTCAATTTTAATTTCGTTAGTCGAATGCCCCCTTCCAGAATCATGTTGGAGCCGGAGATTTGCGGGCACATCCGGGGCACCAAACATACGGGCATAACCGTAAGCAGGTCTGGTTTGCAGGGATTTATTTCCAAACATGTTAATTGCAATAATCATATAGTAAAAATCCCTGCCCTGCTCCTGCATGGAGACAGAATTCCTGAACCTGTTTGTGTGAACAGTCCCAAGAAGAGAAGCGGAAGTTCCGTTTGGAAGCTCGCTTCTCCATACTTCGTATGATACGGCATCATCAGAGTTTTCCCAGCTTATGTCTACATACTCAACCGAAATTCCGCCTGATGCCTGCACCCTTTCAGGAGCGCGGAATAGCATGCCTGACTGGGGCACGGTGTGATCACTTTCTTCGTAACCCCTTGCCGGATTATATGCAGAAATACGATAATAATATTTGTTTGAATACTCAGGCGAATCAAATGCCGGATTCCTTAAAATATTATCCGTAAAGAATGTATTGTACACAAAACGCTCAAGAACATCGTAATCACCTTCGTCGGGTTCTTCCCAGACATAACCGCCGCCGGATATAACAGGCACGGAAACAGCGCGTTCTATCATGTAGAATGCCGCTCCCGGAACTTCGTTCCATGTCATGCGTATATCTGATGATGAATAATTGTTTGCCAAAAAAAACTGTGCGGGAACACTTAGCTTTGAAATTCCACCGGAGGATACAAAAAGCGTATCCAGGGAGCCTTCGCTTCCCCGATATGAAACCTTATCCTGAAACAGATCCGCACAGGAGATAAGAAGCAATACCGCTAATACGGAAATAATGATTATTAAAAACTTTTTTTTCATGGGTTATCTCCAAGTATCATCATTAAGACGGTGCCTGTTTTGACTATTCCCCAAGCCGTAATCAAATGCTAAAGGTGTATCATTTTCGCCATGTACGATGACTGTCTGCTGGGATGTACCAGAAGGATAAATAACATGAATATTACCATTACCGCCAGTTCTGGTGACATCAGCAGTCCCACCTCCACCATAATGAATTGCTCCGCTGTATAAACCTGGTGTATCCCATGGTCCTGTAATCCACAGCCTATTGTCGCGGTAATTATTGGTTGCTCTTCCGTATGTTTGAGGCCATCCTGACGCACGGGTAGCCATCCACATATTTCCATCAACCGTGAGGAACGTCATCCAGTCTCCGGTTCTGGTTTGTAAGTCATCTTTATAGTCACGATATTCCCAGTTTCTAGTTGTAACGCCTGCGTTGGATTGATCCCTCACATATCCACTTCCACCCCAGCTAGTAGAGGCATTTGCGGAACCCCAGAAAAGAGTACTAGTCCATGTGCCGCCTCTTCTTCTCTCAACCCCTCTGGCAATGTACATAGAAGCAATTTGAGCAAATTCCCTAGCGGTAATTTGTCTTGCGCCCCATTTTACATAGTCGTTTTGCATCAGCTCAGAAGCGGCTATATGTGCTGCCTCATTTGTTCCAAAGCGGTATTGGTATGTCCATATTGGGTCCGGGCTGTATATTTTTATACCGTCGTTATTTAGCACATAACTGCGTACTTTGAAAAAATGTTTATAATCTCGCCATACCTTCAGCAATCCGCCAGAATTTGTAACAAGAGCAGCCAGGTTTGTCTGATCGGGAATACTTGTAATATCCGCAATTGTATGCCAATTTGCATCAATATTGCGGTTCATAACAAACACTTCATACCCTTCAATACCCCAGCTATGATCCTGACTGTGGTTGCCTGTTATACCAGCGCTGTACCACTGAACCAGTTCGCCGAAATTACCGATTTCGTCAGTTCTCTCATCGCGGCTAACGCTGTTCATTCTAACCATGTCAAGCATGAAACCTAACATATACGGCCTGTTTCTCTCATCGCGCAGGGACTGGCTTAACTCTATGTAACGTCTGGAATACCCGGGAGGGGTGACAGCGCCGCTTCCGTTTGATATACCAACCGCATATTCATAGGCGATACCCCGATCCGGGTTATCTACATAATTTAAAACATCAAGATTGCTGCTTACCGTACCCCACAATCCGCCGGTTACCCTGCGGTATAGTGTGTATCTCGGGGTAAAACCTTCTATCCCGGCAAGAAGCGACGGCGCAGTCCAGCTTATTTGAATTCCATTGTTGGTATTGCCGGATGAAGCATAACTTCCCTTTGTGGCGGTAACATTCTGGCCAAAACCAACTGTAAAGCCTGCCTGTTCAATGGCGGCCGCCCCGGAATATGTTATATCTTCGCCGCTTCCCTGTATGGAGTAGGACGTAATGTAAGTATTTTTGCCTGTACCGTCCGTTTCATAATCAAATGTAATTGAACTAAGCGACTCGGGAGAACCGCCCCTTGTGATAACCGGAACGATGAAGTAGCGATAGGGCAGACCCTGAATCATGTCATTCTGCTGATTCCGGTAAGTCGGCGTGTGGTTATTGTAATCATCAGTGCTATTCCCATCATATTCATTGTCCGTGAGGTACATATCATTTAATGTGAAACGCGTACCGTTTAAAGAAGCTGTAGCTTTTACCGTTGTAGTATCCACTCTGGAATTTGATGTATCAAGAGCCATGTTTTTTCCGGTAACGTTAGGTGAAGAAGAATCGGGAATATAGTATACCACTGTTTCCGCGCCCTGTTCAGCGGTATTGTTAATATTAAACTGCCGCCTGAACACATAATAGCCGGCGGCGCCGCTTACCCTGTCCCAGGAAACATTAATTCCCGTTGCCGATGCCGCCTTGCTTGCCTCGAGATTAAGCAATGCGGGCCCAACAAGGCTTGTTGTTACGGTATTTGCCGACGTGGTTGAAATTTCGTCTATGCTTCCGGTTTCAATCCTCAAGCTTTCATTTAATGCATCAATTTCTATATGTATTGTCTTTCCTGCCCTGGAAACATCATCAGACCCGTTCGGCACAAATGAATATGTGAGTCTTCCATCTCCGCTGATTGAAAGATCCGTCCTATTGATGGTAGCCGCTGTTGTGTAATCGCCCTGGTCATCATACCTGTATCTTATGCGGTAAAAATCTGCCCTTTGCGCTTCTGTCCATGCTGCGGTAATTAAGCTGTAAGTTGATGACCCTCCAAGCGAAGCTTCCGGAATTCCCAGAGTTCTGGACACAGCGTTTGCATATACGGTTTGTCCGTTTCTGGTACTATCGCTGAAAACGCGCGACGGTCTTATTGCAAAATACATGGAAGTACCTGGTACCTGTCCTGAAATGGTATATGAAAAATCATTTTCTACACTATCGTCGTCTGAAGGTACCGGATTAATTATAGCAACTGGAGAGCTAAAATCCCAGCTGCTTCTGTCATTGGTCGAAAAGATTTCGTATCTTCTGTTTGAGTAATTGGTCCATTTCAGTACATACCTGTCTGTATACCCGTCCTGTATGCTGAAATTTTCAACTATAATGGGCTGGGTGTTTTCAGAAACTTCAACCTGGCCTATTGTTGTAATGGTATCCAGTGTAATGTCATTCTGTTTGATTTCAATTGCATACGAATACAAACCCCTGCCTGAGTGGAAATTGGTAGTCTGCGAGGTAAGATTCATTATTCGTGTTAATATAAAGTCAGAACCGGAAAATGACCTTTCAATGATGTCTTCCGGATCAAGCGGATCATCGTCCCTGATGGGTTCTATTCTCTCCACAAGCTTGTATTCATAAGTTTCGCCTCTTGTTTCCAGTTCAAAATGGAGCTGCAGGGTGGCTGCTACAAAAAGGTCATCTACTTCATGAAGGATATAGTTGATATTGCCGAAGGAGAGGTTTCCTTCGCTCAATGTCCAACCGGCGGAGCTGGCTGTTGAATCGTCGGAGCTGATTAATCTGGGGGTGTCATCAACGTACGCTTGTATTAAATACTCGTACATTTCTCCCCTTATTACATTTTTGTCGGTCCAGCTGACAATAGCGCCTGATGTATATTCGTTAAAGGTCTGTCCGTCTCTTGATGCGGCGGTAACGGGATTTGTGCCAAAGTATGATGATATTATCTGATATGTATTTGCCGCACTTTCGCTGTAGATGCGCCTTGAAATTGTAAAGTATAGGGGATGCTGATTGAAAATATTTTCGCCTACCGATATATCAACCATTTCCGGGAGCTCAAAAGAAAGTTCAATTTGCGAAGTGTGATTCCCCCTGGCAGCCCTGAGATTAGCCGGCGCACCGGGTCTGAGCCGACGGGCAGTTGCCGCATCTACCCTGTCGCTTCTTTCACCTGATCCCTGATCTCCCCTGAGATATGCTTCAACCTGGTATGTATACTGCGTGTTTGCATTCAGACCGGAAAAAGTTACCCTTTTTTCTGTTATACCGGAAGCTTCTACAATAATTTGTGCGAACTCGACAGATCCGTTAAAGCAGTAAACCGCATACAAAAGATCGCCAAGATAGGTGTCTTCTGAAGCATTCTCCATGTACCATGTTATAACGGAAGTCGATTCCGTAGTTTCATCAATATTGTTAATGACGGGCTGTGCAAGGCTTGTTCCTTTTACAAAAAAACTTTGCTGGGATTCCCTTCCGTCACGCGAAACTGAACTTACCCTGTAATAAACCGTACCTCCCGCAGGAACGTTGAAACTGAGCTGGGTGTCACTGGTTTCTCCGCACTTGACAAATGCGGCAAGAGGGCTGTCTGCCCTGTACAAAAAATATTTTTCAGCGTTGGGTACAGCATCCCATGAAACATTGATACTGCGTCTTTCTCCGTGGGTTGCAGAGACCGAGGCCGGAGGGAGCAGATTGATTTCTGAGGAAGAACCCGAAGGAAAACGCGGGCTTTCAAGAAGCGGAGTCGGGCACGAAATCACCATCAGCATAACTGCTGCTGCGATAAAAATAGATAAACGTTTAGTTTTCATATCATTCTCTTTAAAATAATGATGTTTGATTGATAAACCTCTTACTATACCGGATACCAATATCAAGCTGATATTGATAAACGATGTCAAAAGGTTCCATAACGCGATTGCCTCCCAGGTTGCCGCTGTCAAAAGAAAATGTTCCGTTAAAAAGCAGAGTCCATCTTTCAAAAAGAGGCACTTCCAGTTCCGCCAGAACGGCCGCACCCAGGTTCAAATAATTCCACCTGTCAGAAGTCATATAAAACATGTGAAAAGCAGGAGCCCCATTCAGGCGTAAAAGAGGAAAATCAAGAAACTCAAGTTTTAATCCGGCAGTAAGATCCACTCCAATATGCAGGGGATTTTTTGGAGGCTGCGGAAAATTGTTAAAAGTTGACGACAGGGGATAATAAACTGCAAGCCTGGCTGTGGGAGTAAAATTTTTGGCATTGCGTAATTCTGTTCTTAAATACATACCCAGCAAAAAATCCCGAAAGACAAAGTTGCTTCTGTCGGTCTGTCTGATAATCCGTGTCATCCAGGAAGCAGCGGCGCCTTCGCTGAAAGTAAAAAAATGCCCCCTTTCTTCCGCTGTTGAGACAACAGCCGTTGCCTCAACAGCAAAAACCGATCCTCCAACGAGTAATAGGGCAATCAGGAAAAAATACATGATAATGGGTTTCCGCATAAGAACCTCCACTGTGGAAACCTTTAATTGGAAATTTTATAAAGAGTTAAAGAAGAAGACAGACCATCTTCCCTTGGCCAATCAAGATACAGCATATTCCCTCTGATATCCCATTCTGTAACAACTCTTAAATCAATATTTGTACAGTTAAATGTGAGTGAATTTTGCAGTACGGTAAAATTTCCCTCATAGTTGGTGGTCACCCCTAAAGAATATATCCTGACATTAAAAGAATTATCATCAAAAAAAGACACCACATTTCCACGGTTATCAGCCCAGGTTCCGAATAAAGGTTGAGGTTCCCGGCATGAAACCAGCAGCAACATAGAGCAAATCAGGAAAAAAACACCATATTGTTTCATGGGATATTTATAATGCTTTTTCTCATAAATTTCAACCGCTATGATCCTGGGTTGAATCGAACAACCGACCTGCCGCTTAGGAGGCGGCCGCTCTATCCACTGAGCTA
>Ga0099364_10015578_pt1 | contig 10019 bp, 4 predicted proteins | sample TergutTh196P3_FD_73070 | JGI IMG/M metagenome (GOLD analysis project Ga0099364, IMG submission 73070) | Microcerotermes parvus P3 segment gut microbial communities from Pointe-Noire, Republic of the Congo - Th196 P3 | ecosystem: Host-associated > Arthropoda: Insects > Digestive system > Gut ...
TACCGAGACTGACTTCTCCTCCGACAGCGACAGCAATAATGTTTCCTTTCCTGTCAGCATTGATGTTCAACGAGTTGTATGTAAGTAAGTTTTCTTTTGATTTCGGTTGAATGTAGGCGGCGGTATTTCCATCAAGGAGGTTGATGGAAACTCCGCCAGCGATTGATATACCAAGGTCGGCTTTTCCTGTTTGAACAAAAACTCCACCGCCGATGGCAATGTCATGGACGCTGTTTAACGCTTCGACCTTAATATCGCCAGCAGAAATTTTAACGTTACCACTGATTCCGGCAGTGCTATTTTCCTTTATGAGGTTAAACACGACAGCCCCTGATACCCCTCCCTCGACACCGGATAGTTGGCTTTCGACTTCTTCAACTCTATCGGCAACACTTGGAATATGCTGTGTCCTTCCCTTATTGTATGACGGAGAATCGGGACTGAATATCGCCCAAAGGTATTCTTTTCGCTTGGTGTCTTTTGCCTTATCTATCGGCGAATCACTGGTATATGCGCCTGCTACTGACCCGACCAAATTCAAGCCGTGCAGGTTGGATTGCACAGTAACATTTCCACCCACCACAGATTCAACAATCTTGTCTGAAACCTTTTCTGCTTCCGTATCCCCTTTGATGGTTGCCAACACCCACTCATCTTTGTCATTTTTTTCAAGAAGATTTCCCCAGACGGCGTGAGCATCGCGGAGCATAATAGAAAGTGCTCCAGAAATTCCAACGCTAACATCGGAACCTCCCGTAAGGCTTCCTGCAATGCCAACTCGATAGGCAGCATCATCGGCTATGATGGAAACATTCTTGGCAGTAACTTTGACTGCATCGTCGATCTTGGCGAGGGTATAGGAGTCGTAATATGAAGAATCAACCATAAGGTTGATACCGAATGATCCTGACTTCCCAGCACCTATGGCGATGCCGATATCAATGGATTTCGTTTCGGCTTTCACGTCAAGATCGCCTGACACATTTATTTCACCGCCATCTATCCTTGCAATCGTGGTAGAATCAATGAACGATAGGAGTACCGCCCCACCAGCCGCCCCACCCGAACTGCCTGCTCCATATACTCCATCAAACGCTTCTGCCCCCATATTTTCGTCAATTTTAAGTATGTCAGGGAAGCCACCATTTGGTACTTTTCCTCCAGTTGCAGATGCAAATGATCCAACCAGATTAGCCAATTCGACTGTAGTCGCCGCGTTGACGTTGAGGTTGGATGCTTTGATTTCTATGTCTTCTCTACCTTCTATTTGAGCAATCGTCGTGTTGTTTATATTCAAATAGGTAACCATCGCTGCGCTGCCAAGGTTATCGATTTTTGTACTCGATTGTCCCCAGGTGTTTAGAAGCCCATCGAGGAGACCAAAATACTGTCCATTATCACTGGACAGGGAACCTATAAAATCTGTCAAATTGTCCGTGACGTTGTCGGTATTACCGTCCACAAATGCCTCATTGAACAATTTGTATATCGGATGATCATTATAGGCAAATGGAATTTTTGTAATGGCTGTTACGTCGATGTTTCCGCCCGCTGTTATCGTGGCACCCGATTCAATCATGGCTTTTGATGTGTTGTTCATAGAAACAATCGGAGCTGAAATGGCAAGAGCGTTGGCTTTTAGATTCCCGTCAGTATCTTTTCCGATATGAGAGAAAGCAGCAACCTGCGGAAGATTATGTGTCTGTGCTTCGATATTCAAGTAATCTTGAACTGTGATATGAGCAGTCTCTGCAATCAAGGCACTTGTATTGTTGATATCTCTCATGATTGCCGTTGCAATGCCCATGTTGTTATTACTCGAATCGGGTGCTTCTAGTTCGAGCAATTTTGTGATTGGTGAAAGTGCCCAATCAACAATTTTATCCTTTAGCGTATCTTTGACAGAGGTGGTTGCAATAATGGTGTTGTCTTCAACATTTGTGATAGCGAGAATGTCAGCACTTAAGGCAAGCAATTCTCCACTAATTTTTATATGCGTATCCGATGATTCCCAAGCGAAAGCGATTGTTGCGTCAAAACTGTCATTGGTGTCGCCGCCTGATGCTGAAATATTTACCGCTCGTTCTGTCAACGCTGCAACTCGGATGTTTCCCTTTTGTGCTGCCAATTCGGAACCGGCTTGGATGTCAATATTATTGTTTGAGACGACTACGCCAATGCCAGCGGCAAACCCGAATGGATTATTTCCGCCTCCTATACTACGAATGGACAAAAATTCATCCTCTACTTTCTGGGAAATTCCGGCAAGCACAACAGACTCGATAGAGATGTTGCCATTTTGGGTTGTCAGTTTTGCGTTTGGGCTGATGGTAATTTTTGATTCGGAATTTACATAGCCGAAATTGACTGCAATACCGGCGAATCCATAATTATTGGCAGATGCCAAGGCTGCTGAAGTAGCAATAATGTCGATGGAATTCTCGGCGACGAGGTTACCGTCGATGTTGATTTCAGCACTGGTAACATATCCACGACCAGCGAACAAAAGTGGCATTGAATAATTGGCTAATCCGTCCAAGTTACCCGATATTGCATCCAATAGAGTCGAAAACACACCATCGTTAGCAAAAATGTTGTCAATAGCACCGACGTTGTTGTCGTTAAGTTTTTCGGGATCAATCGCAAACTCGTTGCCGTTTTTGTCAACGAATTTGTGTCCGATAACATTGCCAAGTTCATCAGTAACTTCCACAAAACTCAACTGTGATCCCGCTGATGCCATCGCATGGATAAAAATATCATTTCCAGTAAGTGTGGAATCTTTGTCAATAGTAATCTCCACTTTGCGATCTACACCGATATCGAGTTGACTGCCGCTTTGCAAGACATTGATCCTGATGTCGCCTACGATTCCGCGTTCTGCACTGGCATCGAGCAGAGTCCTGTTCAGTGTTACCGCGTCTTTAGCGTCAATAATGATGTCGCCCGCATTGTGGGTACCTGTGGCAAATGACAAGATATAAGAATCGGTCAGTATAATGTTCGGCGCTTGCAATTTGATCTTACCGGAATTACCGATAGATACTTCGTTTTTGTTCAAGTGAGCATTCCAGTCGTCTTGTCTGTCCACCGCAATCTGGCGCGACGAAATAACAACATCGGTCAACGAAATGCTGTTTGTCGCCTCCATTACAATGTCCGTCCCATCAGTTGAGAAAAACTCTTTATCATTTGCATTCCCCACCCATATTAGGTCTGTCGGATCAATCAAAATAGTCCCACCATAGGAGGAACGCAAACCGTTACCAGTAATATTGACGGTGTCCACCGCACTAAATTCCAGAAACCCACCCCGTCCATTTTCCGCACTAACATCCACAACGGCAGCATCCTGCAAATAAGAATTCCTATCCGCAAAAATGATGACCTCGCCGCCATCGGAACCCTGCCCCACTCCACGAGCCGAAATCTCCGCACTGGTATTAACGTGAATATCATTGCCCGCTCGAATGTCGATATTTCCCGCACTTTCTCCCTGAACGCCATCCGCCGAAACCCGACCCGCAACCTGAACGTCTCCCGCCGCAACAATACGGATTTTGCCTTCAGGGGTCATTATCATCGCATTCCCCGTTTGGAGATTTTGCGTATTAACAATACTGCCGAATTCAAGTTGAACCTGATGACCTGCACGCACCGAAGCCCCAGCGTCCACATTCACGTTGTTCGCCGCAAGAGTTACTGCGTACACCGCATTGACCCGTCCCTTGACACTGATGAGCCCCGTATTGCTCAAAGGTACATTGCCTTCAAAGAGTTGCCGTTCGTGAATAGCACTGATTTCACCTCCCCTTGAAATCAAGTCTTCCATGAATTGCTGCGTGGGTGCAAAAAGATGGAATGATCCGACATTGACCACACCACTTTGACCGATGAGCGTGCCGTGCGGATTCAAAAAATAGACATTCCCGCCAATCTGTCCGTTGCTCAAATGCGAATTCAACGTGCCATCAATAAAACTCCGTTCATTGTGGACGAGGTTCACGAGATTCCTTGCACTTTCGGGAACGTGGAGATTCGCCGTCGTTCCACCGGGCACGTTAAACCGGCTGAATGAATTGTACCCCGTCGCTCCGCGAAGGGTTTCCGTTCGGACATCCGTAATGGAACCATTGACGTTCACCGACGTTTGTGTACGTCCATCGGTAACAATCGGTGCGTCCATTTGCGCCAACACAACGGACATGGACGGACTGAAAACCATTGTGATGGTCAACAGATAGACGAGGAGTTCGTGAACGAGGAGTTTATGTCGGAGTTTTTTGGTCATCGCTACACTTTCAAAAAAGGGTGAATAGGGGAAAAAAGTGGAACACGGAATGTCCCACTACCGTAATTTATGCTTATCTTTTCAATACTTCCAACAGTCGGACGGCATCGCGGCGTTTGGCAAACGGTGCCGGGGTGCTGAGAGCGGCTTCAAGAAATTGAACCGCCTCCGCTATTTGTCCAGTGTGCATTGCCAGACGCGCCAAGTAATAGGCTGTTGCCGCATTGACCCGTCCGGTCGCAGCGGCTTGCCGTAAGGCTTGCCCTGATGCTTCTAACTGGTCGGCTTTGTACAATACCCAACCTAGAGTTGCCCAGTAATCAGACTCTTGTTGATTTTTGCGAACATTCTCACGAGCATATTCCAAAGCGCGTTGGAGTTTTTGGGGATCATCCTGTTCAGACTGCGCTAAAGCCAGCCCGTTAGCGATTTGCTCGTCCATAGGTGAGTCGAGAATCAATTCCTGAAACAGTTTTTCCGCCTCTACATAATCACCGAGGTAGAGGGCAACGGTCGCCAACAGACGCTTGGCGGGCTGCCAAGTAGGATTTTCTGTAAGCAAACCTGTTGCTAATCGTCTGGCATCTTCCAGTTGATCTTCATTGATTCGGGACTGAATGGACAAAACGACCACTTCTTTGGAAGCAGGATATTTTTGCAGTGCCTCTGCGAGATATTTTTGGACATTTTCTCCGTCCCCCCGTAGTTGATAGAGTTGAGCAATCGCGGCTTCGGCAGGTAATCCCGTATCCGGTTCTGCGGAATCTTTTGCGAGTGTGTCCGCCTTGATGAATTGGGCGAGGGCTTCGGCATCCCGTTCCAACTGGAAGAGTGCAATTCCCTTTTGCCGTAACTGCGTTGGTGTTTCGCCGTCCTGTTCGGCGGCTTTGTCAAGCAAAGTCAGCATAACATCCCAGCGTTCACGAGTTTCCGCCAGCATAATAGCATTGCGTAACAAGGAGGACTCCATCAATCCTTTGCGTTCCGAGTTGACATTGTAGGCATCCAGTTTGACTTTTGCCGTTTCCATAAGCAGTTCGGCAGCGGTCAGATAACGTTGCCGCAACAGGATTTCACCGAGCAGAATGTATGACTCTGGATCGTCCGGTGTTTCAACGGTTGCCATTTCCAAAGAAGACCTCACGGCTTCCCCCAGATTGGCTTGGGCAAACCATTGTGCCAACACGATTCGCGGCGGAGCGAGGTTGGGAAACTCGGCGTAGAGTGCTTGAAGCCGTTCCAGTGCTTCGGCGAAGTCGGAATTATTGAAGGCAACAACCGCTTGCCTAATGCCCGTTTCAATGGCAGGATCAACCGGCGTAGAAGACGGTGTGGACTGTGCCATTGCGACCGGTATCATCCAGTAAATCGCAATAGCAACGAAAAAATGCCAAGCGTAAATACGCATCTCTTTTCTTTGTGTTAAAGGGGATTATTTTACCGAGTCCGGCAACAAGAAACGCACAGATTGGGAGCTGCACGCAAAGAAGAAACGGGGTAAATCCCTCCGACGAAAGAGGTGCATCGCTATATCGCCTGGGAAGCATGGTCGCAATACTGACTCTAACCGCAGAACTTATACGCGCACTCCCCTAACGGGAGCAACGCAACTCGATAAGTTCCCCGTCAACCTTTTACCCGCCAGCTCCTTTTGGAACTGCCGTTCGTCTGTAAAAAATTGTCGTCCGCCCCAGGCGGTTTCTTCTTAACTTGTTAACGTACTCTAAATTTCAAACCGCCAGGCTACACACCAGACGGAATATTCCAAATTGCGAGCGTATTCTAACAGATTTTTCGTCAAGTGCAATAGGGTAGCATAAAAAAAACAAAAAAGCGGAGAGAATTTTTCCCTCCACCTTCCGGTTATACCGGCAATCGTATGAGCATCATTGCCGTTAGGACATTACTTATCCATTGTAAACGGTACAACATGAACGGTACAACCCAAATTTTCAATACGGGACTTTGCTATTTTTCTCTCTTTTTGGTCGATTTGCTAATTTTTTCTCTTTTTGGTCAAACTTTGACTTTATTTTATTGTTCTCCTATCCCGATACAGGACTCAACGTTTCATGGTTCGGATGTCGTCTGCCAGTCGTGAATAAGTGTCCTTATTACCTTCACTACTACAATGACATCCCGAAAATTCGCTTTTGCACTGCTTTGTTTTTGTGGAATTTTAATTCTAACGTGCAACGTTCAACTTTTTGCCCAACCACCCGTTCCGCCTGATCCTTCACAAATTCCAGCCTCGGACATCACCCATCGGGATGCTCTTCAGGACAGTTACCGCATTGAACAGGAAATCCGGCAGTTTCGACAACAGCCCACTACAATCAGCATTGGCTCCCCGCAGCCTCCCCCTTTTTTTGGAGATCAGCCTGACGAAAAGATTCTCAATTTAACCCTCGTACTTTTCGACGACCCGCCGAGGTCAATTTCCCAGCGTGAACTTGATGCCATCGCCCAACGCTATATTGCGATGGAACTGGTGAGTCTGCGTGATCTTTATGAAATGCTTGCGGAGATTGACCAACTTTTTGATAACCGGCATGTTCTCGGACGCGCGGTTTTGCCCGTTCAGGATATTGAGAATGGTGTTGTGCGGGTACAGATTATTGAAGGTCGATTCGGTGCGAGCGACCTTACAGTCAAAAGGCAACCGTTTTTTCCCGACATCTGGAAAAGAGACCTTATTACAGTCCAACGTCGGGTAGGCGAAAATTTTATTAAGAAACAATTCCGTTTTCAGCCTGGCACCGTTGCAAACATCAAGAAACTGGAGGAGGAAATACTTCGTTTTAACCGAACGTTTAAAACACAAGTCATTACAGAACTCGAACCCGGTGATGAACTGGGGCAGAGCAATTTGAAACTGACTGTCGTTGTGCCGCAACCGATTTCCGGCGGATACTATTGCGACAATTCCGGTCGGGAATCTTCGGGACGCATACGAAACGGAGGCTTTGTGCAACTACAAAGTATTTGGGGATTCGATGAGTCTTTCTACTGTTCCTACGACAAGACCGAAGGCACCAGTTATCTAACGATGTTCGGCAGTGTTCCAATAACCCGATTTGGAACGTGGTTTGAAATGGGCTACGATTATGGAACTCCAAAAACGATTTACGGACCCCTTGTAGATTTGAACATTACCGGTACATCAGAACGTTATCGTCCGGCGGTGCGGCAGTTAGTCAGGAACACAAAAAATGGAAAAACCGACATATCATTTCAAATCGAAGACTTCAGTTCGAACACGCTTTTCGATGGTTTTGTGAACTATCGTGAGCGAGTCACGAGTTACACTTTGGGCGTTTCCGACATGCATCGGGCAGAAAAGTCCGTGCGTTTTGCCTCGCTTAATTGGCAGGCGGGCAATGTCGGTGTCGGTTCAAATCCCATCTTCGACGATTTTACATACAAAGATTATCACCTCTTTCAATGCAGCCTGACAAAGGTGTGGTATCCGAACAAATGGTGGACGTTCCTTGCCAAGAGCAATGCCCAGTGGGGGCTGACGCGGCTTTCCCAGAGTCGCGTTTTCCAAATTGGCGGTATGGCAACGGTTCGCGGTGCGCCGGAAGGGATGATGACCGGTGATTCAGGATATTTTTTCAACCTGGAAGCACGCCGCCAAATTGTTAACTATCGGAACAACGCCATCGTCGAAGCGTTTGGTTTCTTTGATCATGGCGGTGTATTTAATCGGGTTTATCCAGTCGGAGAACAGTCGATGGACTATTTGTCCTCGGTGGGCTGCGGTTTGAATATGAATTGGAGGCGATATTTTTCGGCGACGGTAGGTTATGGGCAACCGGTTTTCACGGCAGCAAGCCATCGGATTGATTACCGTGAAAAACTGCAACACGGCAACGGCTATTTTACAATTCGAGCACAATTTTAGGTCAGTCAAAATGATTAGGTTGATTACAGTTATTACATTTGTTGTTTCGTTATTAATCTGGACGGTGCAGATTTCCGCCAGTTCTCCCTGTGCGTCTTTATGCGAAGAGTTTATGGTGCCAGATGATGGATGTGATTCCGGGTGTTCGGGACGATACTGGTATTGTCTGATACCGGGACATCGCCATCCGGCAGGAAAACCGTGCCCCATACTGGGACACTGTTTCGGAAAGGGTACCATTGGGCAGCAACTCGGACTCGGCAGCGCAGGAGCAAATGGTCCGGTATCGAGCATGGTAGAGTTTTGTGCGAATCAGCCTCCACTTTTTCATTCAGAGAAAAATTTGAATGCCGCAAAGAGGCGGATCAAAAATAACATTTACAGTTTCCGCACGACGATTTCTTCCATAACTGTCCCATCGGTGAGAATAACTGTCCCTTCGGTGCGAGATCACTCCCGGCAGGCAAACGTTAGTGAAAGTTATTTTGACTCACAGTTCCAGACTGAACCAAATGCACAGTCTGAATTTTTTGCACAGAATCGATTCGGAGGTGTCGGTTCTGCGCAAAAGACTACTGGTACATCTGGCTTGGCATCGCACGAATTCGGGGTATCGCCGGAAAAAGCCAGTGTACCGATTGTACCCCCTCAAGCGCAACATACTGCTACTGTCTGGCAAACGGCACCTGCAACAATTCCAATACCCGTCGGACCGCCGCCGCATGGAGTTCTGGATGGTATTTTTGCAGTACAGAAATACCAGCGGGTACAACCGATGGTATTGGGACTTAGTTACCCTACACATGGCTTGCCGCCGGGCTATGCCGCCCAAGGTTATGGTTACTATCCGCCAAACTACGCCACTCATGGATATCCACAGAGTTACATTCCACAAGGTTATGGTTATTATCCGCCGAACTACGCCACTCATGGATGTCCATCGGGTTACGCTCCCCAAGGTTATGGTTATTATCCGCCGAACTACGCCACTCATGGATATCCATCGGGTTACGCTCCCCAAGGTTATGGTTATCCGTCGGGTTATATGCCTCAAGGTTATGCATACCCGTCCGGCTATGGCTATTCACCGAGTTATGTCTATTAACCTGCTGCATATTCGAATCACTTGTCCCGCGCGTAGGATTCCGTTCGGCATTCGTGCGGTGAGCCCGTCAGGATTGGGGCAAGTCAGTATGGACTTTAGGATCGTATGCCGGAGGCATCCCATTGGGAAAAACCTGCGGTGTTGCTCCGATTCGGCTGATGGCAAGTAGCAGGAAATCATTCCACACGGCAAGCAAACTCACGAGCAGTGCAAAAAGTACGCTCCACAGCAAGCCGAAGAGGAGCAAACCAGTAAACAAGCCCACCCAAAAACCGAGACACTGCTGGCAGTTGAGAAGCAGATGGAGCGGGATAAGCCGCCGCCTCGTCTGCGACCGATGGAAAATTGCGGCACGTAGCGGCGCAAAAATTCGGCTCTTGCCGATGATGAGGGTACACGATACCCCGCAGGCAAGTCCGATGAGAATGTGAAAGCAGTCGGCAGGTAATAGGTTCATCTCTGATAATTAGGGTTAATTGTTAGTTCATAGTGAATAGTCTGTTTCCGATTGATACGGGTTGTCTTGCCCTTCGTTGTCAAACTCGGATTCGAGGTAGTTCGGCTGTCCTTGATTACAGCATTCTCCTTGCGTCTGCCCGACAAGTTGGCGAAGGGCTTCGGTGCGGCTTTCTATGGCAGCATACAGAGGTGATGCGTCTATCGGCTCCCAGTGCGGACAACGCGGTGAGCAATCCCTCAAACAAACGGCAATGTGA
>Ga0099364_10015579_pt1 | contig 10019 bp, 9 predicted proteins | sample TergutTh196P3_FD_73070 | JGI IMG/M metagenome (GOLD analysis project Ga0099364, IMG submission 73070) | Microcerotermes parvus P3 segment gut microbial communities from Pointe-Noire, Republic of the Congo - Th196 P3 | ecosystem: Host-associated > Arthropoda: Insects > Digestive system > Gut ...
TTTGAGTATTTAAACTCAAAAAAGCCATACAATTTGTACTTTTATCAACGAAACATACAATGAGCTTTAAACTTACCAACTAAAATACCAATGACCTCTGATTTTTCCCAAAAATCTAGGACCCTAATAAGATAATCTTATATAATTTATTTAAATAGTGAATAATAAGGAGATATTCCATAAAACGAAATCCCCCTTTTAGAGATTTTAAAAATTTTGAATAAAATAGCTATTTTAAAACTAAACTAATCTATTATTCCTTATATTGGAATTTAGCTATATTTATTTTTATCTAACTAACGTTAGATAGATATATTTTTGAATTATTATTTTAATATGAAAGAAAATTCAATGTAAAACTGATTAGTATATTGATTAGCATAGTTTTAATTTTTATTATTCAAATAAATTATTTATATTTTATATATAAGTTATTACCAAACTTCTTTCATCAAAATTAATATTCATTTATAAATAAATAAGATTTTTTGGAAAATTATTTGGTAATAAGCTATAATCTTTTAAAAATTGTATTTTTTCTATTTAAAGTTTAATAATTATTAATTTGATTAATAATTTATTTATAATTAAATTTTTAAGTTTATAAATAAGTTTATAAAATATTATATAATTTTAAAAGTTTTTATGAAATTAATTTTTTAATAAAATATAAATAGATAAGTATGAAAAACTATAAAAATTTAAATTATACATTACCTTAAGTACAATATTATATTTTAAAAAAAATAGTAAGGCTGTTCTGCAATTCAAGCTTGATATTTTTATTTTTTTTTAAAATAAATATATACTGGATTTATTATTAATATTAAAAAATAATCCTTATTTATTTAGTATTATTATTTTTCACATGCTCTTGGAGAATATGTAATTATAGATAAACACTTAATATATTCATTAATCATTTCACAAAAAAGTAAGTCCTTCTTGTAATACTATAAACAAAATTGTTCCTAATGGAGGAGGCAAAATAACGGGCGATACTAGAGAAAATTTGGAAAAAAGTCTGTAAAAAAGTTCTTACTAAACATATATCGTTTCCAGAACTTTTAGAAGAAATAAAAGAGAATTATTTATGAATCCTAAAATCGAATCATTTATAGAACAATTGTATGAAGCTTTTCCTACTTTAATGACACCAGATTTTGTTGAAACACTGGAAATAGATTTAAAAAATAAATTATTACATGAACAAATAAGTTTTTTAAAGGAAGAAATATTGCCCTATCTTCGTGAAAGAGAATCTAGCATTACAGAGGTAAAAAGCACTCTTCCTGATAAAAACTATGAGGAAAATTTTGAACAAAACAATGACCAACAAACACCAACCGAAACAACAGAACAAGAAAAAAACACCAAACCCAACAATAACCAACAAACACCAACCGAAACAACAGAACAAGAAAAAAACACCAAACCCAACAAACACCAACAAACACCAACCGAAACAACAGAACAAGAAAAAAACACCAAACCCAACAAACACCAACAAACACCAACCGAAACAACAGAACAAGAAAAAAACACCAAACCCAACAATAACCAACAAACACCAACCGAAACAACAGAACAAGAAAAAAACACCAAACCAAACAATAACCAACAAACACCAACCGAAACAACTGAACAGGATAATAATCTTGAACCAGAAATTTTAGAACGCCCCAAACAAGACATTCAAGAAGGACAAGATGAAGACATAATCGGTAGAGAAACCCCGAAAGAAGATAAAAAACCAGAAGATACAGATCAAACTAATGAAGACGACCAAGAACAATTATTACTCAGTGGAGACGAATTATTCAATTATTTAAAAGAAAAACTAGAAGATGTTTCCAATATAAGTGATTTAAATAAGTTGATACCTGAAATAAAAAGATTAAAGAATGAAGAAATCACCAAAGATTCTAAAGCATTATTATGCAGAAAGGTAGGAGAAGTATATCTTAAGCATAATTGTAGAAAAGAAGCTTTAAACAGTTTTAAAAAAGCTTTAAACTATAATCCAAAGGTTGGAGTAAAAAGAATATTTAATAAGTTAAAAAAAGAGTTGCAATAGCGAAAAAACATTTTTTGTAATAATCCTCTCTTGAATTTTTTATTATTTTTTGTTTCAATATCAATTTTTTGAATCAATTTATCAATAAACTCTAAAAAAAATTAGCTATTTTTCTTTGTTCTTCTAATGAATGAATATAATCTTTAATTTATTAATTAACGAGCATATAAATGCACTACCGAAACACCTTTAGCTAAAGATACTATTTCATTTCTTAAAATTAAGAAATATGTGTCATGTCAAATACTTTTTGAAAGTAAAAATATGGTACAATCCCATTTCTTAAAAATGTAATAGGTTTGAATCTATTTTTAAGATAGGAATAAAGTATTTAACATTATTCCCCTAGCTATATTCCTTTTAATTTCACATGTACAATCCATTTATTGTTTTTTATGTAATTATTCCTATGGCTGGTTATTTTTCAACGACTTAAGTATATTATTTAATTTTTTTTATATTGATACAACGAAATATTTAAATATGTAGTTACATATATTTTATTTTATATCCTCCAGTGATTTGAAAATAGTTGTCTAAGAATATGAAAAACTTTCATATTTGAAGGAATTAATAATAAAATTCCTTCAGGTGATAGTTTATATGGATGTTTGAAATTTTAAAAGTTATTTTTGAACATTTAAAAATTGAAAATTCCCTATTTTTTATAAAGTAGAGAACTATATGGTTGCAATGTTGATTTACTCTTGATAAACCATAGTCTATTTTTCTCATCACTTAACCATTTTAAAAGTTTTAATTTGTTAATTGGAGAAAAAAAAGTAAATGGACGTATTTTTAGATTAGTTAATCAGGAATAATAGTAAAATAAAAAATATAACTATAATGAGAGGGATAATAGTGCCAAAAAATACATGTTGTTCTGGAATAAAAGAAGATTTGATAGAAAAAGAGATTGAAGAAAAAGCTGGATGTGATTGCAGTGATTTTACATTAGTTGACCAATCTAAAATAGGAAATCCTAAAACCCCAAAAAAAGAAATTAACATTTCTTTATTAAAACAATTGGAAGAAAAAAGTAAAAAATTAAGTATTACAAGTATTAGCTATGCAAAGACACCTGCAAATGTTTTAGAAAAAAACGATGATTTAAAATATTCTAATGCTATTGTTTTGACTTTACCTATAGGAATGGACATAATTGATGAGATTCCTAGTGATAAAGCTCAAGAACTCAATAATGAACTATATGAAAAATTTGGAAATAGTACTTATGAGCTTTCTGATTATTTAAGAAAAGAAGGATTTGCTACACAAGTTGCTCATCCTAAGGAAGAATTGACAGATCTTTCAAGCTTAGGTCAAGAAGCAAATTTAGGATACATAGGAAAAAATGGATTATTAATCACTCCAGAATTAGGACCAAGAGTTAAAATATCAGCAATATTAACAACAATAGAAAACCTACCCTACTCTGATAAAAATTCACATGAATGGATAAAAAACTATTGTAAAAGATGTAGTAAGTGTATTAAAAACTGTCCCCAAGAAGCACTTATTGAAAATGAGGATAAATTAGCTAAAGCCAAACTTATCGATGAAAAATGTATTGGTTGTAGTCAAGGGTGTACCTATTGTATTGAATCTTGTCCATTTTTTGTAAATGGATATGATTGGGTTAAAGAAAAACAAGTAAAATTAGAAACAAAATTAAAAGAAAAAGGAAAATTGTAAAAATAAATTTTTAGTACTCAAGTAATAGAATGATTAAATTTGGAATCGCATACAGAGCTGTAGCTTCTAATTCAAAAGAATTTAAAGATAATATTACTTTTATCAGTATAACTTCAAATATAGTGGAGATAAAGTCAAAAATTATAGAAAAATATCAATATCATGATAAATTGAGTATTCATTAATGCAGAACAAATACTGAGAAATTTTAAGTGATTTAATGAACAATGGAGTTTATAATAAGAAAAAAATACTTTTTATCTGCAAAAACAACTCTATACGATCTCAAATTGCAGAAGCAATAGTTAATTCACTATATGATAAAACTCATATGGCTTTTAGCGGAGGAACAGAAGTAAAAAGCATCCATGAAAACACAATAAGGGTTTTAAAAGAGATCAACATTGATATTTCAAATAAAAAATCTAAAAATATTGAAATCTTTAAAAAAATGAAATTTAACCATGTTATAACAGTTTGTGAAGATGATAACTGCCCTTTTTTTCCAAATGCCAATAATCACATTCATAAAAAGTTCAAAAATCCTGACAATTCCTTAAAACCAGAAAATTTAGACTCATTTAGAGAAGTTAGAGATGAAATAAAAAAATGGTTAGCTGAACTTGTTGAAAATGAAATAATTTAGGTGAATTAGCAATTCTAACTATGATTAGATGGTACATATGATATATTAAAAGGTATTTGATATAGATTTCATAACCTATAGTATTTTACTTAATGAATATAACAAATAAAATTTTTATGAATAATGTTAAAAATCTTTTAAATTAAGTTTAAAATGATTATACAAATTATAGTCCCAAAAATAAAGTTTTTAATTAATTATAATTTTTTAAAATTTTAAAATTCATTTATTTTTAAATTTAACTTAAAATATTTATATTTTTTTATAATAAAATTATTAATATTTATTTTTAAATTTAACTTAAAATATTTATATTTTTTTATAATAAAATTATTAATATTTATTTTTAAAATTAAAACTTTTATTAATATATCTATTAGATTTACTTATCTTTTTCACAGTGTTAGTCCATGCATTTTTTATTTTCCCAAAAATAGCTAAGCTATTAAAAATTATCAAGAGTAATTATTTTTTCTTTCTGTACAGGTTCTTCTTGAACTTTTTCATCAAAAGATATTTCACCATACTTTCCCCCTCTACCTGGAGAAATATTAATGGTTTTTTTTCTAAAAGAATCAATAGCTGGAGCTATATCTTCATTAATATTAGCTATTTTATTAAGAGGTACATTTATTAACACTTCAATTTCATTTTGGAATTTATCAATTAGTTCTTTCCATTTATTTTGAACTGTTTTTGTGGTAACACCTTTATCATAAACCATACTAATTATTTCAGCTAATGGCATTAAATGAATATATGGTGGTCTGTCTTTAGGGTGATGAGGCTTATCCCAAGTAGCTATTTCAGATATTCTATAATCAACACCTTTTTTTATGGTTCCACCACAAGTACATTTCATCTTATTTTCTTTAGCTATTAATGGATCAATAATTTGATAGCATTTAGTGCATCCAGTCATGTGATATTTACCTAAATTTGGAACTAATCCATAGTTTGCTTTAATTTTCTTATTTTTAATTGCAGATTTCAATGAAGAAAATGAAATATCTTCAAGATCTATTTGATTAAATTCCCTACCTAATCTATGTGGCCATGGAGAATGTGCATCGGAATTTGATAAAAATGGAATATCTTGTAATTCTTCTATAGTATCAGCCATATTAGTGTCAGCCGATAATCCAAGCTCTAAAAAATCTGGTTTTTTCCCATAACAATCATAAATACTGTCGAACGACTTATACATCCCAGTCCATGGAGTAAAAGCATGTGCAGGTCCTACCAAACAATCATAATCTTTAGCTAAGTCCATGATTTCTGCACCATTCATTTTAGTCCTAGGTCTTCCATCTTTATTTTTATTTACAGAAACTAATTTATCAGCCATTTCTTTAGCTATTTCCATGGTAGGAATTATGATTAAATGGTGTATTCTTTTTTCTCCTTCAACTTCAGTAGTCAAAAGAAAATCACAGTCTTTTTTTGAGTAAATTCCATCTCCAGAGTATTTTGTACTATTTTCAATAATTTTTTGCCAACCAGGATGAAAAGCATCTCCTGTACCCATTAATTGAAGACCTTTAAGCTTTGCTTGAGGAGCTATATTATCAATTAGCATGTCCTTAGAGCTTGCCATAGAAAAACAGCTATGAACATGTAAATCTGCATTAACTATCATAGTTAATATTAAGCTATTTTAATATATTAATTTGATGAAAAAATAGAACTGTAAATCTTAAAATCTTAGGAAATCATAAAAGTTATTATTACTTGAAAAAAATGAAATTTTTTTATAAACTTTTAAAGCCATATTAAAAAAAAGAAAAAAATAGAAAGCTTTAAAATAAATTATTAAAGCTTTTTTTAATTATAATTTAAATACTTCTTCTCCCCAGTCTTCATTAATTATCATACCAGAACACATATAGATACCTAAAAGTCCTGCTATAACACCAATGATTCCACCGAGGGTGAGGAATATAGCTATTGCTGAAACATAGAAAATTCCTAATGTTAAGAATAATAAGAAAACGAGTAAAAGAAGAATTTTCAATGTCATTATGCTTTTTAAAGTGTCGATAAACAACAATAATGAAAAGAGTGCGAATATAAGCAAGTAAACTCCTATTCCAACACTATCTGCAGCTATAACTACTCCTATCTGAGGTAAAAGTAAAATTAAAACTAATGATAGCCAAAAGAGACCAAATGCTACGAACACTGTTCCTGCAAATGTATTTCCAAGTTTTAATTCAAATACTCCAGCTATAATCTCTGCAAAACCACCTAAAACAATAGCAACTGCTATAATTGCCATTGAAAGATCAAGCACTCCTAAATTAGCTAAACTAAGTAAAACGGTTGTTACACCAAATCCAAACAATCCTAAAGCTGTTGGATTAGCAACTTTTGTTTCCATTTTTTCACCTGTTAAAAATATAGTTATTAAAAATCTATTCAACTCTTGTTGAATTCTATTAATGTTAAATTAATAATAAACCACAGATTAACTTAAAACAATAAATAAAAAATAAAAAATTATAGGTTAAACATTATTTTATTTAAGCAAGTAATAGAAATATTTTATTTAGCTATTTTATAGTTCTATCTCTTCGGATGAATAAACAGAAATTTCTAAATCTTTAGCTAAGTAATCTCCAATAGCAGAGCCAAATTTTATAAAGTGATCTTGTTGTACATGGGCTTCTAAAAATTCTTTTCCTTCCCATTTTTCAACAAAAAGAAGAATATTTTCACTGTCAATAGGTTCATATAAGTTATATTCAATACATCCTTCCTCAGCACGTGTAGCTTCAATTAATGTTCCTGTTTCGCCTACAATTTTATCTTTCATCCCATCTTTAGAAGTCACTTTAGCTAATACTATAATCATGTTTACCCTCTCAAAATTAATTTATATCTTTTTAATCTTATTCTATGTTTTTTTCACCTAATATTAAAATCCAGAAAATTATTCATTGGATAATAATTAGAATCTTATTTAGAATATGAACTTTCAATAAAATATCTAGAATATGAGCTTTCAATAAATAAATCTTCTAGATAGTAATATTAGTTGTGTATTTCATTTGAGCAAATTGTTACAAAATACAATTAATCAGGATTTATATAAAAAATTATTTATTCTACAAATTTATCGGATCCAATTCCTGTAATCCTAAGTCCACCATAGTGAGATTTATGTTTGATGTTTAAACCTATGAGCAAAGGAGTAATCTTTTCAACCATTCTTGCTCTTTCTAAAGGTCCACAGTCAAGACATCTGACACCAGGTATTTTAGCTATTAATTCCATAGCTGTTTTCTTAGCTTCAGCATCATCTCCAGAAACTAAACAATCACAGTCAATTTCTTCCTCAAAGTTCATGAGATGTGAGTTACTGATATTATTGAATGCAGAAACAACTTTAACGCCAGTACCTTTTAATATTTCGGCTGTTCTCTCAGCAGCAGATCCTTGGCATAAGTCGACATATCTCATTGGAGGTCCACCAACCAATGTATCTAAAGGAACTGTTGCATCAATGAGAATTTTGTCACCGACAAAATCTTTTACAGTTTTTAAAGTTCCCATTTGAGCTGCTAATGGAACAGTTAATATTAAAATATCTCCTTTATCTGCAGCATCTTCATTAGCCATTCCAGATAAATTTGGAATATCATCCATTTTTAAAAGTTCTTTTACTTTTTCAACAGCTGCTTCAGCTTTATCTGCAGCTCTTGAACCAATTATTACTTCTACGCCTTGTTGGACCAAGCGGACTACAATTCCTAGTCCTTGATCTCCAGTTCCACCAAGTACTGATACTACCATTAAACCACCTGTATTAAAAAAATAAAAAAATAATAGATAGATATTTATCTATAAATTCTCATCAATAATAACAACTGGTTTAATTAAGTCTCGTGGTTTGTCTTTCATTAATAAAAGAGCTTCTTCGATTTTTTCGAATCCATGATAAACATGAGTTGCCATAAGTGCAGGGTCCATACGACCATATTTAACTATTGCTGCGAGATTTTCCATTCTGACTCTTCCACCAGGACATAATCCAGTAGCAAAGTCTTTATCAGCCATACCGAATCCCCATCCTACACGAGGAATTGGTAAGGTGTCACCTTCACCAAAGTAGTTAATGTTTGAAATAACAGATCCAGCTCTTGCAGCGTTAACAGCGTCTATTAAAATATCAGAGTTACCACCAGCTACGATTACTGCATCTACACCTTCACCATCAGTTTTTTCAACAATCTGATCAGCTGTATTTCCATCTTTGTATGATATGATATCGGTTGCTCCGTATTTTTTAGCTACACTTACACAATCAGGTCGAGTACCTACTGCAAATATTCTTCCAGCTCCTTGTAATTGAGCACCAGCTACAGCAGATAAACCAACAGGTCCAATACCTAAAACAGCTACTGATCCACCCATAGGAATTCTAGCATTTTCAGCACCCATAAATCCAGTGGATAACATATCTGGAACCATAACTGCTGCTTCAAGAGACATTCCTTCAGGTAAATGTGCAAGATTCCAGTCAGCTACATTTACATGGAAATATTCTCCAAATACACCATCTTTAAAGTTTGAAAACTTCCATCCAGAAAGAGGTCCACCAGTTTGAGATGAAAATCCTCTTTGTGCAGCATCAGAGTACCAATCTGGGGTAATAGCTGGAACAATAACTTTATCACCAGGTTTAAAGTCTTTGACTTCACTACCAACTTCTGCAACAACACCTAATGCTTCATGTCCTAAGATCATATCAGTTCTTTCACCAATAGCTCCTGCCCATACAGTATGTATATCAGAAGTACATGGTGCTAAAGCTATAGGTTTTACAAGTGCATCATATGGACCATAATCTGGTTTATCTTTTTCTACCCATCCAACTTCACCAATTTTTTTCATTGCGAATCCTTTCATATTTTTTCCTCAACAAATTTTAAGCTAATACAATCTAATTGTTATAAATGTTCAATATAATTTCATTTATAAATGTATTAACTTTATATTAGAATTGATGAATGTAGTATTTAAATTTTTATATTTGATTTTCATATTATTTTAGCTGTAATAATAAATCAGAATGTTATTTTCACATTAATATGAAAAAATTAGATAAAAAATAAACTAATAAAGATTTTAAATAAAATAAACATTTTAAATAATCATTAAGGTCTGGACAAATCCATATAAGGCAAAAAATTTAAAGATTAATACTTTTAAGTATTTAAACATGCTATTAATTATACAGTTTTTGAGTTTATTATCCTTAAATTTAAAAAAAATACATTTTAATAAGTTTATTATCCTTAAATTTATAGAAAATTTTTTTAAAAATAGCTAATTATTCAACTGTTTGAATAATCCATAATAATAGTTCAAACAATTATTTAATGTTTTTATTATTTTAATTACAATAAGGGTCAAAAGTATTTAATTTTTGTAAAATCTTTGATTAAAAAATCTTTGGGAAGTTTCGATTTTCCAAATATTAAAAAAATATTATAATTATTCTTGAAAAAATAGTTTTTGAGAAATGTTTTGTTTAATAAAAGTTATTTATTATTATTTTAAGTATTTTTTAATAGCTATTTGAAAAATTAAAACTTA
>Ga0099364_10015580_pt1 | contig 10018 bp, 11 predicted proteins | sample TergutTh196P3_FD_73070 | JGI IMG/M metagenome (GOLD analysis project Ga0099364, IMG submission 73070) | Microcerotermes parvus P3 segment gut microbial communities from Pointe-Noire, Republic of the Congo - Th196 P3 | ecosystem: Host-associated > Arthropoda: Insects > Digestive system > Gut ...
TTTTGATACTCAATGGGAAGGAGTGAACAAAAAAGGAGGCCTTCATATAATTGAAGGAAATATTGTTGTCGGACCTGATGGCGTTTTATATAACATTTTACGAAACAATAATAACGATGGACAATCCATGTCAAACCTGGGGAAAGCTGTCATAGCAAAAATCGATCCGGATAATCCTGATAAAAAACAGGAATTCGTTGCCAATATAGATTTTAACGGTGGATCTACAAAATTTGTTATTGATCAGGATGAAAAAACCGGTGTTTATTACAGCATTGTTAACCGCGTTACAGATCCATCATCAGTCAGGCAGAGAAATATTGCATCCCTGGCAATTTCACGGGATCTTAGACAATGGAAGATAGTCAAGGATCTTATTAATTCATCTAACGAGGCTCCGGAAGAAGTCGGATATCAGTATATTTATCATATTTCCGATGGAGATGATTTATTATATGTATCGCGTACAGCATGTAATCACGCGAATAATTTTCATGATTCTAATTGTATTACGTTTCATAAAGAAAGGAATTTCAGGGAGTTATTAAAATTGTAAATAATTAGCCTTTAATGGTTATTTATTATTTTTTTTTGGAGGATATTATGAAGAAAGCGACTATGTTTTTCGCGGCAACTTTGATAATTTTATTGCTGAATCCAGCAATAGAGCTTTTCGCCGGCGGTCAATCACAAACCCAGCGGACAGGAGGATGGGAAGACTCCCCCACCGCCAACTTTACAGGAAGTCGCAGATCCTATTCGGGTTTTCCGTTACCGGTTACTGAAAGACCGGTAGAACTCACAGCTATGTTATCACATTCTGCACTGCGCCCTAATATGGAAACCACTAGAGTTTGGGACTGGTTTTTTGAGCAAACTAATGTCAGGGTAAGGCCTGTAATGGTAAATGACTCTGACAGAGCCGCGGTACTTTTTGCGAGCCGTGATTTCCCGGATTTTTATATATCCGGAGCCAGCGCTAATTTACTGAATACCGCAGCAAGGGACGGCGATATTCTGCCTTTGGATGATTTATTACGTCTACACGCGCCAACCTGGAATAATTTTATCAATGAGAATCCTATAGTAAAAAACGGTGTTAGTCTTGATGGTAGTATCTACTATCTGCCATTTATTCAGTGGGCTCCATCTGACCGTGATCTCCGGGATCAATGGTTAATTACACAGTCTTGGCTAGACGAACTTGGAATCAGAATGCCAACTACTACTGATGAGTTTAGAACAGCAATGTTGGCTATAAGGAATAATGCAGGCAGAGGATCGATTCCCCAAAATGTTCTCCCGTTTTATTATTCCTTTGATAGTTATATCGGTGGACAGTTTGATGTTTACGGTTCATTTGGTGTAGTAGTAACCTCTGCAGATCATCTTGCAGTTGAAAACGGTAGAGTTATTTATCAAGCTATCAATCCGGATATCAGAGCTCCGCTTAGATGGCTTCAGGAATTATACCGTGAAGGTATAACACCTCCGGAATGTTTTACAGATGACTGGAGTACATATCTGGCAAAGACAAGCGCTAATCCGCCTATTGTTGGTTCATACGGCAGTTATGCCAATCGAAATCCTGCTACCCAAGCGCCAATGCCACCTCTTCAATCTCCAACCGGCAGAAGACCGGTTATGCGCCGTCAAGCTTATATAGCAAATGCAGCTCAAAGGTTTGCAATTTTTGAAAATTGTATTGATCCTGTAGCAATTACCAGATTTGTGGAATTCATTGCTTTTGATATTGAAGCAAGTATGACCAGCACAAGGGGTTTGCAGGATGTACTATGGCGTTTCAGGCCTGACGGTAAAGTTGAACAGATCTTTTGGGAGGAATCACCTAATTTAATGACATCTAATGCCCAGTCATTAGGATTATGGAATAGCTTTATAGCTTTATGGGATAGGAACTTCTACTCTAATCTCTATTTCGATGTGGATGATGCAACAGTAAGAAGCCGGGGCTGGGCTTTTGAAAATGTGTACAGAAACCATCTCGCCCCTGAAGGAAGCACTTATATTTCTGTTGCTCTAAGTCCTGATGAAACAGCTCAAATGAATGCATACGGAACTGATATTAACAATGAGAGAAGCCAAACCTTTGCCCGTTGGATAACCACTGATGCCAATATCGACGCTGAATGGGATGCCTATATAGCCAGAATGAATAGGCTTAATTTAACTGAGTGGCTGGCTTTGAGGCAAAGAGCTTACGACCTACTTGTGAGATAATAAAGTATTTTTAATGGAGATATGTAATGTCAGAGCAAAGCATAAGCCTGGTTAAAATGCCTCTTTATCGTAAAAAATCCCTTAAAGAGCGATTTCTTTTTAATTGGCAGATCTATGTATTTTTGCTTCCTGCTGTAACATATCTCTTTATCTTTGAATATATGCCAATGTACGGCATAATAATTGCCTTTAAGGATTTCCGTCCAAGGCTTGGAATTCTTGGCAGTGAGTGGGTCGGACTACGCTATTTTATCCGTTTTTTTTCGCTCGCAGCTTTTCGTAATATTTTACGGAATACTTTAGTCTTAAGCTTTTACTCTCTTGCTGCCGGTTTCCCTCTCCCTATATTACTGGCTCTAACCTTGAACAGTGTTGACTTTCCCAGGTATAAAAAAATTGTTCAAACTGTTACTTATGCACCTCATTTTATTTCCATTGTTGTAATAGTCGGGATGTTAAATATTTTCTTTGCGCCATCAACGGGGATTGTAGTTAATATTATGCACTTCTTTAAAATAACCGATCAACCGCTGATGATCCTTAATGATGCTGTTGCATTCTCCCACCTGTATGTTTGGAGCGGTATATGGGCCAGTTTAGGATGGGGCTCTATCATTTATTTAGGTGCTTTAAGCGGTGTAGACCCGGCTTTGCATGAATCAGCCCTGGTAGACGGGGCAACCAAATTACAACGGATAATACATATAGATTTTCCGGCCATAATTCCTACCATAGTTATTTTATTAATCCTTAATTGCGGAAGTATAATGAGCGTAGGTTTTGAAAAAGCCTTTCTTATGCAAAGATCAATGAATATATCAAGCTCCGAAGTAATAGCCACTTATGTTTATAAAATGGGCATAAGGGACGGCCAGTTTTCATTTGCAACCGCTGTAGGATTGTTTAATTCAGTTGTTAATTTTACGGTCCTTGTAATTGTAAATAAAATAGCCCGTCGCGTTGGTGAAACTTCACTTTGGTAGGAGACGGATGATGAGAGCAAAGTTCAAAGATGATATAGTATTTAACCTGATAGTAATGACATTACTTACTTTATTTCTCTTATCCGTAGCTTATCCGCTTTACTTTGTTGTTATTGCTTCTTTCAGTGATCCTTCTCTTACTGCTTCCGGTCAGGTAGTACTTTTTCCCCGGGGTTTTACCCTGGAGGCATACAAGAGAGTATTGGAATACGACGCTATTTGGACAGGATACAGAAATACGATTATTTATACTACAGGTAATGTCGCCCTGGCTCTGTTCTGGACTTTGACAGCAGGATATGGTTTATCAAGAAAAAATTTCCCCGGCAAAGGTTTAGTTATGGCATACATGACCTTTACCATGTTTTTCAGCGGCGGTTTAATACCGACTTATCTTTTAATGAGAAGCATAGGGCTTGAGGGAAAGCCGATTATAGTAGTGTTAATGGGTAGTTTAAGTGTTTATCGAATAATAATTGCCCGGACCTTTATGCAGTCAACCATACCAGATGAACTATTTGAAGCCGCAACCATCGACGGTAGTGACCATTTCAGGTTTTTTTGGACTATAGTGATTCCTCTTTCACCTGCATTAATAGCTGTGACGGTTTTATTCGCGGCAGTAGGCCAGTGGAATTCCTGGTTTACGGCGATGATTTATTTAAGAAACCAGAACCACATGCCCCTGCAGATGGTCTTGAGGAATATTATTGTCAGTGCCCAGGCATTCCTGCGGGAAATGGAGATGGATGCTATGGGAGATGATTTTGCAAATGTGGCTTTAATAGCAGAAAGTATGAAATATGCTTTGATAATAGTTTCCACCTTACCGGTCATGTGTTTTTATCCTTTTATCCAAAAATATTTTGTAAAAGGCATTATGATCGGTTCAATTAAAGGTTAATAAAATGAATAATCCATTCTACGGCGTGTGGCCTACCATGATAACCCCTTTTACAGACGATGATAAAGTTGACTATAAAGCCGTTAAAGCACTGACAGAATGGTATATTAATAAAGGATGTGATGGTATATTCGCAGTCTGCCAGTCCAGTGAAATGTTTTACCTCTCTGAACAGGAGAAAATTAACATAGCTAAAACGGTACTGGATGCTGCTTACGGACGGGTAAAGGTAATCGCATCAGGCCATACATCAGATGATATGACAAAACAAATTGATGAACTGGGTCACATGACTGAAACCGGAGTAGACGCAGTAGTACTTGTAAGTAACCGCCTTGCAAAACAAAAGGAAGATGAGGATATTTTTATAAAAAATTTTAATAATATTCTTAAACAGCTTCCAAATACGGTCTTTGGTATGTACGAATGTCCTTACCCATATTTAAGGCTTATTACAACAGAGTTTATCAGTGATTGTGCAAAAAATAATAAACTAGTCTTCCTAAAAGATGTATGCTGTTCATTAAACACACAAAAAGAAAGAGAAGCTGCCACAAGAGGTAAAGATCTGGCCCTTTTCAATGCCAATACCGCAACCCTGCTGGATTCATTAATCCAAGGCTATGCCGGTTATAGCGGTGTAATGGGAAATTTTCATATTGACATTTATAAGTGGATGTATTCCCGGTTCCGGGAACAGTCAGAACTTACCCGTGAAGTGAGTGACTTCCTGACTGTAGCAGCGGTTTGTGAAACCAGAGCTTATCCAGTAAGCGCCAAGTACTATCAATACTTGACAGGCATACCCATGAGTATTAACACCCGCTGTAAGGACAAGAGCATCCTCAACGAAAACGCACAGCTTGAAGTGAAAAGCCTTATCAATATGGAAAAGGCCATGAGGAAGAGGCTGGAATTACTTTAAAAGATTTTTTAAACTCACCTTACGCATAGATTAAAATGTAGAATATTTAATATACTATATACATGCATGATCATATATGTTATATTTAAATATGATCATGGAAACCAGACTCCTTCGGCTCATGCAGGAAGAAAAAAGCATGCGTCTCAAAGGAGGCTTGTATCATCAAACGCAGATAAAGCTATGCTACAATTCCAACCGTATTGAGGGTAGTAAGTTAAGCGAAGATCAAACCCGTTATATTTTTGAAACCAATACAATTAATATTGACCCAAACGAAACCGCCAATGTTGATGATATTATCGAAACAGTAAATCATTTTATTTGTTTTGATTATATGCTGGATTGCGCTGACATGTTGTTATCAGAAGATATAATAAAGAATTTTCACCGGCTGCTTAAAACCAATACATCGGATTCCAGAAAAGAATGGTTTAAAATTGGTGATTATAAATCCCGTCCTAATATTGTAGGTGATAGTGAAACAACAGCCCCAAATAAAGTAAAAAATGCCATCTCAAATTTACTATCATTGTATAATAAAAAGCAGATTGATTTTACAGCTATTGTCGATTTTCATTATTGGTTTGAAAAAATACACCCCTTTCAGGATGGCAATGGCAGAGTAGGCAGACTCATTATGTTCAAAGAATGTCTTAAGAACGGAATTATTCCATTTATTATCGAAGATGAGTACAAGTTTTTTTACTATAGGGGATTAAAGGAATTTGAAAATACACCCGGTTATTTAATAGATACCTGTCTTTCTGATCAAGACAAGTATGAGGGGATGTTAAAATATTTTTCCTAATTGGAGATGATATTATGCAATTAAATGAAAGTATAAAAGAATTTATTTTTGAAGAAGACCGGGAGTTTCAAAGCGCTCATGCTTCTACACTTATCGCACTTGAAAACGGCGATATTCTGGCTGCATGGTTCGGTGGCAGCTGGGAGAAAGGTGATGATGTATGCATTTGGATGGCCAGGCGTAGTGAAAATGGCTGGCAAAAACCTTACATGGTTGCTGCTTCTTGGGGTATACCTTTATGGAATCCGGTTTTATTTTTGCATCCCAATGGAATTATTTCCCTTTATTATAAAGAAGGAAAAACCATCCCCCATTGGAGAACTCTGGTTAAAATTTCTGACGACGGAGGCAAAAGTTTTTCTGAAGCAAGGGAACTAGTTTCTTCTGATATAGGCGGGAGGGGACCGGTAAAGAACAAACCTATTCTTTTGGAGAATGGAAACATTTTAGCTCCTGCTTCGATTGAAGGGGATCTCTGGGACTCCTTTGCGGATATTTCCAGTGATAATGGTAAATCCTGGGTAAAAAGTTCTTTAATCCCCCTGCGACGTATTGGTTATGATATGGTGGATAGGATCTTTGATAAACGACATTGTTACGGTAAAGGGATCATTCAGCCAAGCTTATGGGAATCTGAACCAAACAAAGTACATGCTTTGATGCGTTCTACCAGCTCCGCTATTTTCCGCAGCGATAGTGCCGATGGCGGTAAGACCTGGGGATGCGCTTATAATAGCGGGCTTCCCAATAACAATAGCGGTATAGACTTAGTAAAGCTGCCTAACAGTTTTCTTGTTCTAGCCTGGAATCCCGTGGGACATTTGCCAAATTATTATAAAGGCCCCCGGACTCCCCTGATACTTTCATCTTCAAATGATAACGGGGAAACCTGGACTCCTTTACTTACTCTGGAAGATACCCAGGGGAGCTTTGCCTATCCAGCTATCATAAATGTAAAAAATGAGATATTATTAACATATACTTGGAACCGGGAGCGGATCGTTTTCCAAAAAATTTCTTATATATAAGGAGTGCTTATGATTTTGGACACAATTGACAATTATGGAACTTACAATGAAATAAATGTAAAAATAAAAAAGTCTTTAGAATTCTTAAAAAAAGGAAATTTTAAGGAAACAAAACCCGGCAGTTATGACCTTGAAAACGGCGTATATTATATGGTGCAGGAAGTACAAACCCGACCGGAAGAAGACGCTCTTTTTGAGGCTCACCGGAAGTATATTGATATACAATTTGTGATCTCAGGTGAGGAATTACAAGGTTACGCTCCTTTATCATCGTTGAAGATAAAAGATGCCTATGATCAGGAGAAAGATGCTGCTTTATACGATGGTACAGGCAGTATATTTAAACTATCATCCGGCAGCTTTGTTATTTATTTTCCCAATGACGGTCATAAACCAAATCTGATGATTGATAAACCTGCAGCATTAAAAAAGATTGTGGTAAAAATCCCGGTATAATCTCCATAATATGTATTGATAATGCAGGTTTAAATGCATATTTTTGAAATATGAGGGAGTGGCATTATGCACCTTGAAAAAGAACAAGCTTTTTACGAAGCAAATCAGGTTGAATTACGTTCAAAATATGCCGGAAAAAGGGTTGTTATTGCCAGTAATAAAGTTCTAGGTGTTTATGACTCTGATCGAGAAGCTATGCAGGAAACGTCTAAAACCATACCTCGTGGTTTTTTCATGGTAAAATATATCCCAGAAAACCCAAAAAAAGAAATAATAAACATTTCCCCTGTAGGCAACATTGTGTCCTATGGATAAAAACCACGCTTCTCTTACCTATACGCATACCGAACTTGTAGATGTCATTTTAACACCGGTAGAAATATTTTCTGATATTTATGATGATATTACCAGCTATTTAACCAATGCTCTTTGGGATACCGGTGCTATGCTCTCTGTTATATCTCCGAAAATTTTCCGCTAAACATTCAAACAAGGCATTAAAAATATATAGCCTCTTACAATAGGCTCTATATTTAAAAGATTCCAACAAATATCTAAATACTCTCCTAATGTTTTTTTTATTTCCCAGCACGAAATTATTATCTTTAATTATCGTTTATAGGAGTTATTTAAGATATTTCCTGTAAACATCCACTGGTTAGGTGGACAATATTTTTTTCTTAGGAGAAGATTTATGAAAAGAATCGTTTTTATTATTTTAACGCTCATCTTTAGTGCGTTAATGGTGTTCGCTGGAGGAGGCAAAGAGGCAGCACGAACGGGCGGCCCGGAAATTACCCTTATAAGCAATAAAATTGAAATCGACGAGCTTTAAAAAATTATGCGGCTCTATACGAAAGACAGACCGGCACAAAGGTCGTGATAAGGAGCTTCGGCGGAGAAACTCCCTATGCCCCGAATATTGCCGCAATGTTCAATTCAGGCACGGAGCCCGAAATCTTTGTGATTGAAGGCAGGGCCGGTTATGATGATGCAAGGCGCTCGGGCAGGATTACCGACCTTTCCAATGAACCTTGGGTTAGGGATACGGATGTCGCATATTACGATACAAATGGCCGGGTTGTAGGCTTTCCGGTTGCAATAGAAGGCTGGGGGTTGGGTTATAACCGGGACCTTCTTAGAAGAGCGGGAATTGACCCCGGCACTTTGGTGAATATTGCTGGAATCAAAGCTGCTTTCGAAAAGATTGATTCCATGAAGACACAACTTGGTATTGACGCCGTTGTTTCAATGGCGGCTGGCCCTGGCATGGCCTGGGTAACAGGGCTCCATGGCGTAAACTCATACCTTACACTGGGCCTGCCTTACAATGATTCCACAAGGTATATCGACATGATGTTGAAAGGGCAAGTTGACAATGCCCGCCTCACAAAATTTGCGGAGTATTATAACTTGCTGTTCCGGTATTCCAACAGGAACACCACACTTACCGGCGGATACGACCAGCAGCTTGGTGATTTCGCCATAGGCAGAACTGTTTTTATCCATCAAGGTAACTGGACAGATCCAACCTTTGCCGAGTTGGGCGTAAACTTTGAGATGGGATATGTTCCGCACGCCTTTCTTAATGAAACAACAAATGGCATTTTTGTCGGGGCGCCTTCATGGTACCTAGTGAATGCAAGATCTAATCCCCAGGGGATAGAGGAAGCCAAAAAATTCCTTACAGCTATGGCCAGTACCCCTGAAGGCCATGACTATATGGTCAATAAAGCCGGGATGGTTCCTGCGTTCAACTCTGTAAAGCTTCAACCTTCAGGATATTTTTCAAAGGCTGTTCAGCAGTATTCCAGCCAAAGCAGGATCTATGCCTGGCAGCAAAATGAAATGCCCGACGGCTTTGGCATAAACATACTGGGGCCCATATTCTCCCAGATGGCCGCAGGTCAGATTGATACTACTGAATTTGTCAGATTGTTCACCCAGGCTGTTGCCGGTATCAAGTGATTAATTTAAACAGTATGGGCAGTTTTGCTCATACTGTTTTTGTTGGAGGCTATATGAACAAAGTTAATAATAAAATTACAAATCATAAAAAAAAGTTTAAACCCCCGTGGTTTTTCATATTTTTATTTCCTTCTGTCTTTTCGTTTTTAATGGTAATTATAATTCCGTTTTTTTTAGGGATATATTATTCTTTTACGGACTGGAATGCGATAACCGGAACCACGGTGGAATGGGTGGGCTTAAGGAATTATATAGCGATTATTGAAGATATTAGCTTCCTTCATTCGTTTCTGGTTACCACTGTATACGCTGTTTTGAATATAATCGTGTTAAACACCTGTGCGTTTTTTCTTGCTCTTCTGGTAACAAGTAATATTAAATATACCAAGGTTTACCGCGCCGGATTTTTCCTGCCAAACCTTATAGGCGGGCTTATTCTAGGCTATATTTGGCAGTTCATATTCAACAGCGCCATACCTTCCTTTGGAGGCATGATCGGTTTTACCTGGCTTGAAGAAAACCTGTTTCTCGCCGACAAGTATTTGGCACTCCTTGCAATTGTCATTGTCGGCACATGGCAATATGCGGGTTATATAATGATGATTTATGTGGCGGCCATTCAGGGTATTCCTTCTTCGTTAATGGAAGCCGCTGAAATTGACGGTGCGAACTATTGGCAAAGGCTTAGGCACATCTTGTTCC
>Ga0099364_10015581_pt1 | contig 10018 bp, 14 predicted proteins | sample TergutTh196P3_FD_73070 | JGI IMG/M metagenome (GOLD analysis project Ga0099364, IMG submission 73070) | Microcerotermes parvus P3 segment gut microbial communities from Pointe-Noire, Republic of the Congo - Th196 P3 | ecosystem: Host-associated > Arthropoda: Insects > Digestive system > Gut ...
CGCGCCTGCTGCGCGGCGGGTGTGTGCGGGCTGCACAAAAGCCAAAAGCCCCCAGCCGAAAGCCGTACAAGGAGACCACTCATGAAAGAATTTACCTTGCTGTTGCGCGTGTTTTTCGGCGCGCTGTTTCGGGCCTTCTTTCCGGCGGTTTTCAAGGAAATGAAGGAATCCATGCGCGACACCTGCGAGGACGCCAGGCCGCAGCCCGAGCTCCGTTCGCGCCTGCAGTCGCGCGTCCGCGCCAGGTGGGGCCAGCGGGTAATGACCGTCGGAATGATGGCGCTGGCCCTTGTTTGCCTCGCCGGGTGCGGCGTCAAGATCATATTTGTCGAGACCGGCGACCCGGTGAGGCTGCGAAAACCCGTCAAGCGCGCCGCTGTATGGGTCATGGACGAAAACGGCAAGCCCGTCGCGTCCAGGGTCACGCTCCCGGCGGGCTGGTACGTCCTTGATGACCCAGGCGCCGGGGCCGACCTTGACGAAGCGGTGGAAACGGCCAACCCCGCCAATCCGTCCGTTTCTGAACCTATGTCACCGGAAGTTTTGAGTGTTTTCGCGCTCCCCGCGCCTGTTTTCCCTTCCGTCAACCCTTGACCGAAAAGGAATATCCAATGACCACTACCAGCCACAACCCCACCCCCACCTTCGACACCGCCCCTTTGGGCATTTCCATTCCCGGCGTTCCCCGGCCCAATCCGGTTCCGGCCGTGAGCGATCTGGAAATCGCCATCGCCAAGAACCTCAGGCAAGGTTCGGCCTGCGGGAAAGCGCATATTCGAAAATTACTCGATACCCCCGGCCCAGAGGCCGAAGCCGAGCTCGCCAGGTTGATCGCCGACAGCGGTTGCCGGGGCATCCGCGAGAACGAAGCAAACCTCACGGCGCAACTCGTAGCCGAAGCGCAAAAGTCCGAACTGCGCCGCCGGGCGGTCGAAACCGCCGCCAGCAACCCCTACATCCCGCCCGCGCAGTACCCGGCGGCGCTTCGGGAAATCCTTACCGAAGCGCTGGGGAGGCCGTACTGATTCCCCGTTCCACCAACCCACCGGAGGCTAAATCATGGCACTGCTGCCGTCCAACGTTTTGGGGCTCGAGGCGCGTCTTTATGTCGGCGCCGTCGGCGCCACCCAGTCCACCCTGGCCGTCACCGCCAATGAAGTCACCTGCGCGCGGTCGGTGGAGCTTTCGCTAACGTCGAGCATGGCCGACGTGACCACCCGCGGCTCCGACTACCGCCTGCAACGCCGCGCCCTCAAAGAGGCGTCCATCAATGTCGAGCTGATCTATTCGCCGTCCGACGCCAATTTCAAAAAGTTGTTTGATTCCTACGACAAGGGAGAGGCCATCGGGCTGTTCGTGTCGGACGGCCACGGGTCGGGGCTGCTTTGCGATGCCTCGGTAACCGAGTTTAGCCAACCCCAGCCACTGGAGGACATCATCACCGTCAACGCCGTGCTGGTGCCCACCTTCGCCAGCCGCTACCCGGTCTGGATCAGCGCGTCGGGGAGTTGACACATTTACAACAAGCCCACGGCTACCGGGCTCCGTTCCATGTATCTTCCGAAATTCGCGTAAGCGCGACCGCTGGCGACCATATTTCAACCAAACCATATCGGCCCATAACTTGCAGATCCTTGTCACCGGTCACGATCGCCTCGGCTCCCGCCTCCGCCGCGCAAGCCAGAACCATATTGTCATTGGGGTCGCGGCAGACCGACGGTATGGCAACCGGGTCTATCGTTGTGGCCATGCGCCGATAATCGGCGAGGATCTGTTCCGGGTGATCCTGGCGATCGATACGCTTGCGGAAAAACGGCTTGTTCATGGTAGAGCGAATTTCGGAGAGGATGGCGTTTGACGTGATAAGGACGTGTCCATCCTCGAAAGCCTTGCACAGGAACCGCATGGGAACCCCGGAGAAGAAAAAAGCGGAAATGACCACGTTGGCGTCAGGCACGATCCTCATGGTCAATCGCCGTCCGGGGAATGGCGCATTTCCTTGATCATCGCCACAACTTCATCTTCGGACAGGACGGGGCCGTCAGCCTGGCTGGCCCGTTCTGCGGCAGCGAAGAAGCGCTGCCCAGCCTGTTGGCGGAGAAGCGCTTCGTCCAGCATACCCGTCAGGCGCTCCGGTGTCAGCAAACCCACTTCCCGTGCCTTGGCGGCGACATCCTCGGGTAATTCCAATGTGATCGTGGTCATGGCTCGGCCCTCCAACCGTCTTTTCAGTATACCCACCCAGGCAACCCAAGGCAAACAGGAGCGTAAATTATGGCGACGACCTTTAAAGACGACAACGGCCGCGAGTGGCGGATTCACCTCACGCTCGGCAAGGTCAAGCGCATCAACGAGGAGCTCGGGGTGGATCTGCTGGCCCCCTGGGACGGCAAGGCCATCGACGCCTTCACCAAGGACGTCATGCGCTTCGCCCAGGCGATGGCCCTGGCGGTGGATTTCAATGGCGGATCAGGCGAGGCCGATGGCGAAGCGCTGGCCGATGGCTTACGAGGGGAAGGCCTCGACCGGGCGATTCTGGCGTTCTGGAGGGACTTGTCTGGTTTTTTCGTGGGCGCGCAGCGGCTGGCGTTCCAGACGATGGTCGCCAAGTCCGTCGAGCTCTGGGACGCGGTGTGGGCCGAGGGGACCAGGAAAGCGTCCGCGATTTCCACCAGCGATTTGCTCTTGACGCCGAACACGCCGAGCGAAGCGCCCGCGCCGCCGACGAGCCCAGAGACCAGTGGGAATTGATCCTCGAAATGTATGGCGCCACCGGCATTGAACCCTGGCCGCATACCTGGCGCGAGTACCGCAGGATGTTCACGGGCTGGCGGCGGCATCGCTGGGAGCATACCGGCCATTTTTGCGTCACCATCGCCAACGGGCTGCTGCCCCGCCGTGACCGGCGTTCCTGGCGGCTTATTGATTTCTGTTCGCTGTTCAAGCCCCCGGCGCGGTGGAAGGCCAAGGGCGACGCTTTCGCCGAGGCGCTCAAGGGGGCGTTTTGCCAGCCGCCAAATCAGTCAGCGGGAAACACTTCAACCCTTGAACCCGCTGGAACTCATTCTCGTTCCCGGTCACAAGGGTCGCGCCGCGCGACAAGGCGACGGCGGCGATCTGCAGGTCATACGGGCCGATGATCCGGCCCTTCCGTTCCAAATTATCGCGTATTTTGGCGTAGACCCTGGCGGCCTCATCGTCAAAGGGGACGGTGTCAAAGGTGGCCAAAAGGGTGGATACGGCAATGCGGTTGCGCTCCGCAGGCCACTTTTCGACGCCACGCCAAAGCTCGGCCCGGACCACGGAACAAATTCGGATGGTATCGGCGTCAACGGCGCGCAACCATTTGTGTACGGGTGATTCCGGTCGGCGAAGATGCTCGACGCAAGCGCTGGCATCAAGGTGGTAGATCATTCCAACGGCTCCCGGACTTCATATTCACCTTGGGGAAGACGTTCAAGTTCGGGGAACTGGCCGGCGGTGAGATCAAAGAATTCCTGGGATAATTTCCGCGGTTTTTTCGGTTGCCGGACGGTTATGCGGATATGAAGTTCCGTGCCCTCCGGCAAGGTCGGCGGCGAATCCAAGACGATTTGGCCGTGTTCGAAGCGGCCCACGGTTTCCAGTACATCCGGGGTGGCAATAGCGGTCATGGCGGCGCCCTCCTCCTGATTCCAACCACAGTATACCACGCCCTTTCCCGTAAATCCACCGGGAGTTCCCATGTCCAGCGCCGCGATCAAGGCGGGCGAGGCCTTCGTCAAGGTCTGGGCGAACGACGCTGAAGCCCAGAAAGCCTTGAAATCGCTTCAAAGCCGGGTGAAAGCCTTCGCCGATGACGTGTCGGCGGTGGGCAAGCGCGTCATGGCGGTGGGCGCCGTGATGACGGCACCCTTCGTCGGGGCGATGGCCGTTTTCGCCAAGACCGGCAACGAACTCGACAAAATGGCTTCGCGTACCGGGGTGGCGGTGGAGGAGCTTTCCCGGCTGGGGTACGCCGCCCAGCAGTCCGGCGCCAGCATGGAAACAGTGGAATCGGCGGTACGGTCATTGCAGTCCACCATCGGCAACGCCTCCATCGGCATGAAGCGGGCCGAGCAGGCCCTGGCCCGCGTGGGCTTGTCGGCCGATGTCTTGGCCAGGAAGTCCCCGACCGAACAGTTCCATATGATCGCCACCGCCCTGCGGGGGATTACCGACCCCACCGAACGCGCGGCGGCGACGATGAAGCTCCTTGGCGACAGCGGCCAGAAGCTGCTGCCCATGCTCGATAACCTTGACGCTCTCCGCGCCGAGGCCGAGAAGCTGGGGGTGGTCATCTCCACCAGCCAGGCCAAGGCAGCCGCCGAACTGTCGGACGCCTACACCAGGGTAAGCGCCACCGTGCAGACCGCGGCGGTGGCGGTAGGCGCGGCCCTGGCCCCGGCTATCGCCGAAGCGGCCAACGCCGCGGCCAGGGCGATGAGCACGTTCGCCAGCTTCGCCAAGGAAAACCAGACTCTGATCGTCGGCGCCGCCAAGATCGGCGTCACCCTGCTGGGAGCGGGAGCGGCCTTGTTTGCTTTCGGTAAGGGATTCGCCTTGATTGCCGGCGGCATTGGCCTGTTTTCCAAGTTCGCATCAGGCATGAAGGGCTTGCAGGACAGGATCACCGGCCTTGGTGCCGCTGAGCGTGACCATGCCGCCGCGGTCAAAGCGCAACAGGCGGCGCAGGAGGAGCATAACGCCGCCCTCAAAAAGCGGGAAGCGGCCTTGGCCAGGGTGGAAGCGGCCGAGAAGCGCGCCATCGACACGGCACAGGCAGTGGCCACGGCCAAGGCGAATCTGGCACAGGCCGAAGCGAGACTGGCTGATGCCGCCGTAGCCGCCAGCCAGCGTCGAATGGCGGCGGACACTGCCTATCAAAAAATGGCCGCCGCGAACGACATGGCCGAGGAAGCCCGCTACAAGCTGAAGCTCGCGAGGATGGCGCAACTGGCCAATCCGACGAAGCAAGGCGCCCAGACCGTGGCCGGGATGGAGGCGATGGCTGGCCAGGCTGGAAAGGACGCTGGAGTAGCCAAGACCAACCACGACGCCGAAGTGAAGAAGCTCGCCGCCGCCAACCGTGAACTTCAGGCCGCTAAGGCCGGAGTGCAAACAGCCACCGAAAGCGTGGCGCGGGCGCAGGACAAGGCCGACGCCTCGGCCCAACGTCTTTCCGCCGATACCCAAGCTCTCGCAACAGCCACCGATCGGGCGCGGGACGCGGCGGGGAAGCTCAACACCGCTGGATACCGATTGGCAGAAACCACCGACCGGGTGGGCGCGTCCATGAAGCGGGCGTCGGGGTTTGTCGGGCAGTTCGGATCGGCCAAGGTCATGGCGGCCAGTGGTTCGGTGGCGGCCTTGGCTGGAAGCGTCCAGATGCTGGCCGGGGACAGCGCGGTAGGCGAGATTGCCGGAACGGTCGCCAAGATCGCCGGTCTTGGCCTTGCCGCCTCCGGTGCCGTGGCCGGGGTCATGGCCCTGAAAACAGCGATGGAGGGGATGGGCAAGGGAGCTCTGGTGGCTACAAAAGCCATGATCGCGCTGGCGGTGGCGCTTGTGGCGTTCAAGGCGGGGCAAGCGCTCAATCGCGTCATCAGCGGTTTCGACCCCGATCAGATCCAAAAAGACGTGAAAGCGACAGTCCGCGCCACCGTGGACGGCTCGAAAAACCTCCTGGAAGCGCAACAGAAGATACTCCAAAAGATAGGAAAACTCCGGAGGGAGGAAGCCGAGCAGGGAATGGACGTATTCGGCGCTTTCCGGATCGTCAATCCCTTCGGCAACAACCAGGCCCTCAACGCCGAAATCAACGCCCTGGAAGCGGAACTGGAAGGGGTCACCGAGGAATGGCGGGCGCAGGAGAAGGCGGCGAAGGCGGCAAAAATCGCCGCGGACGAGGCGGCGGAGACCGAAAAGCTCGAAGCCAACAAGAAAGCCGTCCAGGATTTGGCCGACGCCTGGGAATCGGTGTTGAAGAAGCTGGCCGACGTGGAAAAGAACCGTTTCGACCGGGCTCGTGACAAGCGGTTCGACAAAGACCTTGCCGACGATCCCTACAGCGCCAAAGACCAGGCGTCGGGGCAATACGCCGAAGCCAAAGCAGTGGAAGCGGCCCTGGGCAAACGACTGGATGAATTGGAGGCCAGACGCCGAAGGCTGGTCGAAGCCGCCGCGGATACGGAAACGCTGGATTCCCTTCGGAAAGAAATCGAAAAGGCCCTTCAAGATTATGAAAGAGCGGTGGAGACCACCGATGTCTGGGAGAAGTTCCACGACCGGGCCGACGACGCCATCACCAAAACAAGGGAAGCCTTGAAACGACTGGGCGAGGACGCCAAGAAGCTCGACCTCGATTACACCAAAAAACAGGACGATGAACGATTCCAGGGGCTTTTGAAAACCGATTGGACGAATGCCGCCAATGAAGTCGCCCAGGCGATGGCCCGCGTCAACTCGGAATGGCTTTCAACCGGCCAGAAGGTCGCAGAACTCCAAGCCAAGGCCGAATCCGGCGATATCGAATCGCAACGGGAGCTGGAAAAGGCGCTGGAACTCCGAAAAGAACTGGCGCAGGAGCGAAACAGCCTGGAAGGACGCCAGCGGGATGTAGCGCAGACCCGTCAGGAAGGCGAGCGTTCCTACAGCAGCATCCGGGACATAGCCGCCGGCGAAGCCCGGCACAAGGCGAGGGAGGATTTTGAGCAAGCCGCTTCGGTCAACCCCCGCGCCTCCAACGCCGCGCTGGAGGAGTTCATCGCCAGCCTGGAAGACCAGCTGGCCCGGAGCGTCGCCCGCGGCCGGCAGGCGCAACTGGCGCAGGACTACGCCGGAGCGTCGGCCTATGAAGCTCAGGCCAAGGCGGTTCAGGAGCAACTTTCAGAACTTCGAAGCATGCAAGGCCAGCGGCAGGAGCGGGAAAGCGTCACCGGCGACTTCAACGCCCGCGCGATGGAGGCGATGATGCGCGGGGGCGGCGGCAAGGCCATTGAGCAACGGCAGCTTGAAACACAGCAGAAAATGGCCGACCGACTGGGCAAGCTGGTGGACCTCTACCAGGCGCCGACCGTGGCGGCGGTGGATTGATCAATCGGTTCGGATACGGGCATACATGAGGATGTCGGCCACGGCGCCGTTTTTCCAGGCCGCTTGCCGGTGACGGCCTTCCATAATATAGCCCGCTTTTTCCAGTACACGGGCCGAAGCGGGGTTGAAACTGAATACGCCGGCTTCCAGTCGAAGGACATTTGGATCGTTGAAAGCGTGTTGAGTGACGGCCCGTACGGCTTGAGTGGCGATGCCCCGTCCCCAAAAGGATTCGCCCAGCCAGTAGCCAATCAACAAGGTTCGCTCATAGACGTCGTTTTTCCGTTGAAGCCCGATACCCCCCGCGAACTCACCACGCCAAATCACAGCCCAGCTTACCGCCGCGTCCGGATTGGCGTTTTGAGCGATCCAAGCCTCCGCGTCGGCGCGGGTATAGGGCGAAGGGAAGATGTTGGTGAGGTTGGCGGCCACCTTGGGATTGTTGGCCAGCCGGGCCAGCGCATCGACATCAGACGGCTGGTATGGGCGGATCGTCAATCCCTCGCTTTCATGGATGGGGCGCATGATTCATTACCCCCGTATTCCTTAACGACAGCAAGTGATCCATCGCCTTTTTATGTCCCTCATGCCAATCCACCCATTTTGTGTACGGTCCGCAGGGAAAATCGCCGCATTCCCCGCAATGGTTGATTCCTTTTTGCTTGCAGCACTCACGGAAATCAATCTCGCCGCAACCGCGGAAATTCGCCATCCCCCAGCAGCCGTCGCAGAACGGGGATTTGTTCCGCACCGCCCTTAGCACGGCTTCGGCGTCTCCATCCGCTTCGATCCATCCCGCGCTCTTGAACCACTCGACGCAGGCTTCCGCCGCTTTCAATTCGTGGGTCACGCTAACCTTATAAAGATTGCATTCGCCGCAAGTAATGCCGCAAGCCCCCATTTTGAGCGGTTTATCCATTGTTATTCCTTACCCCGTATGGAAGCATAAGGCAACCAACGGCGCCCATACCGAAATACCCGTTTTCCTCGCTCCAATGGTCGTAGACCGGCCCGGCGACGTCCTCTTGCCGGTCGGGGTGCAGGCGAAACCACTCCCGCGCCACCTCATTCACCACATCGTTCGTCCCCTGCGTGAAGTAGGGCAGTTCCGGGAAATGGAGCTTGAGAAAATCCTGGGCGGGTAGAAGGCGGGATTCCAGTCCCGGCCATCGTCCGGATTCCCCGGTGGGCAGCCAGCTTGGATCAAGCTCCATCGCCCAGGCATAACGGGGCGCATCGCCGTGGCGGAACGTGACGCTGGCCATTTCCGTCCGGGCGCCGCAGTCCCGCGCCAGCATATCGAGCATGGCGCAGGTGGACTGCCCGAGACGGTCGTCTTCCTTCCAAAATTCGCAATAGTTTGCGGCGCTTGGATGGTGGAAGAACCAGGCCGTCCGTTCCGGCCTGCGTTCGATGTCGATGCTGGGCATTCGCTCCCTTCCCTTCATTTCCGGGCGTGATTTTAGCCGAAACCCGGGTGTTTATCCAGCCAATGCGCGGGATGCGGTATGCGGTTTTCGGCACCGCAGGTCAAAAGCTCAAAAACCCCGATAAAACGGCCAAATACGCGATTTTCCGAAAGCGCCGGTGCCACGACGGGTGCCAACCCGCTTGAAGCGCATCGGCACGATGGCCTCGCCCACGTCGCCGTGGCATGGCCTTCCCTGCCGCCGCATATCCATGACGCCATCCTTGCTCTGGTCGCTCCGTTCGCTCCTGCGCCAGCGTCCGGAATCATTGAACCTCGAAAACATCAATAAAATCAGGCTTTTTTCGAAGAAACGACTTGCAAGCGCTCGGACGACACGGTAAAGCACCAAGGTCGCGCATCGGTGCGCGAGGCGCAAAAACGCCCATTTGAAAGGGGAAAACATGACCGTCGCCGAAAAGCATAACCCCGCTATCGAATGCGAACGCCACCGGGCCGACATCGCTTCGTTGCTCGACCACATCGGCCAGCTGGTCGAAGCGCATAGCGAGGGCCAGGAGGCCGCCTGGGGCCATGCCGCCGAGCTGGCGCATGTTCGGGGCCTGCTGGTCGAGGCGGCGCGGTTCATGGCCGGGTTCGAGGAAGGGGTGATTGAGGCGATGCTGGACGAAATGCGCGATGGGCAATGAGGCCCATCGGATTGTTTTTTTTACGAAGGGGAAAATCATGGCTATGGAGAGAAAGCAGTTCAGGTGCGGCCAGTGCGGGAAAAAGGTCAACACGGTCGATGCCGAGCGCGTCACGGCCAGGCGATGCACAACCTGCTCGCCAGACCTTGCCATGCTTCCGGCCATGCGGTCGAACCCCGCCAAGGAGTCACGGAAGGCCGTGGCGGCGGCGGTTGCGCCGAAGGCATCCGTGCCCGCCAGGAAGCGGCAGGGGGTCGCGAGGCCGGTCACGGTGAGCACTGGTGAGGCCGTTGTGTCGGTCGCCGAGCCGGAGGTCGCCGAGGTGCCGAAGGCCGCTCCACCCGTTGTCGGGCCGGAGGTCGCTATCGAGCCGGTTGTCGCCAAGAAGCTTGTTGCGTCCGCCAAAGAGCGAAAAACCGTTAACCCCGTCGATCCGGCCTCGGAGGTCGTTAAGCCGCCAGTGGCCGAGGCGAAGCCAGCCGCCGTCCCTTCGGCCGAGGTCGCCTTGCTCGACCAGCGCATCGCCGAGGTCCGCGAGGCGATGAACCGCCTGGCGTCCGAGCTTTCGGTGAAGCGCATTGAACTGGTCGGCTTGCGCGACCAACGGGCAGCCCTTGGCCCCGCGCCTCGTAGCCGGCGTGACCCGGACGCCCCCCGCCGTTTCACCCTACTTGACGCCGCCGCTCAAGTGCTGGATAATGCTATGGAGACGATGGGGGCGAAGGCGATCTGGCGGGCCATCGTGGAGCGCGGCCTGTGGTCGTCGCCGAATGGCGGCAAGACGCCG
>Ga0099364_10015582_pt1 | contig 10018 bp, 10 predicted proteins | sample TergutTh196P3_FD_73070 | JGI IMG/M metagenome (GOLD analysis project Ga0099364, IMG submission 73070) | Microcerotermes parvus P3 segment gut microbial communities from Pointe-Noire, Republic of the Congo - Th196 P3 | ecosystem: Host-associated > Arthropoda: Insects > Digestive system > Gut ...
CGCCCGAGATTTTGCGCGCTGTTCGGTTAGTTTAACAGGCGTTTCGCTTACCGGACTGCCGAAAACCTCGTGAAATTTCTTGACTTGTTCAAATTCTTCGTTCAGCATTTTTGTTATATTCCTCCATGAATTATATATTATTAAGTTACTCCACGCGGGTTAATACGGCGGAAAACGAAAGCTCCGGAACAACGACCGATATGCTTCTACTGCTTCCCGGGTCGCGCGTTAGAACGAAAACCTCTTCATAAACCATAGTATTCCCGTCAATCGTCGCGGTAACAAAATACTCCTGCCCCTGGTAACTTAAATCAGGCGCTTCGACTATTCCCGCGTCTATATAAGCGCTAATCACATTATCAGACTGCGTAAATTCCCTATAATACGTATGACCTTGATTGGCAGTATATCTGATTGTGATAGTTTGAGCCGAATAGTTTACCGTTACGGTCGCTTCGCCGTCTGTATATATTTCGATATTTTCGTCTGTGTTTGAAACTCCGGGATTATTATCGCCGCTGTTTGAAATGCCGGAATTTTCGTCGATTCTGCCATCTGATTCGGGAGATTGAGGCTGTTCGGGCTGATATTCTCCCTGCGGCAAATCCTGTATATCCTGTAAATCCTGCTCTGGCTGTAAAGCTTCTTCGTTTTCACTATTTACGCCCGCAGTTTCGTCGCCGCAAGCCGCCAATATCAGCAGCGCTAAAACTGCCAGAATAAAAGCAAATATTTTTGTTGAGCGTTTCATTTTCTTTGTTTCCTTTCGTAATTATAATTTCACGTCAATTAAAATGCGGCATAATATTATCTTTCGCTATATTTCCCGGAACAACAGGCGGCATAATCGACGAATACAGCTCCGGTTTATCCGGTAAACACACCCCGTCTGCATTTGCGTCAAAATTAAGAGTTTTTTCAGTCTCCGGGAAGATAATCGCGTTCTCAAAAACGCTCTCCGCGTTTTTTACGGGTATAAAATTCAGGCTTTCTCTTACCGTTTTGTCGATTTCGTCCAAATCCGGGATATTCGCGTCCGGTAATATAACGTTCTTGATTTTTGATTTATACGCCGCGACTGTTTTTTCTTTCAGTCCGCCGATTGGCAGAACTTTGCCTCTCAACGTGATTTCTCCCGTCATTGCGACGCAGCTCCTCGCCGGATAGCCCGTAAGCTGCGAGAAAATCGCCGTCGCAACGGTGATTCCCGCCGACGGCCCGTCTTTCGGAACCGCTCCTTCGGGAAAATGTATATGTATGTCTTTCGTCTTATAAAAATCAGGTTCTATATTATATTTTTTCGCGATTGTTCTTATAAACGAAATCGCGGTTTTCGCGGATTCTTTCATAACGTCGCCCAGAGAACCCGTCAGTTCTATTTTGCCCGTTCCGTCTGAAATTACCGCTTCGACCTGAAGTATGTCGCCGCCCATCGACGTCCACGCCAGCCCGTTTACAACCCCGACTTCGTCTTCTTTTGCGTATAAATCGTCTTTGAATTTACGCTGTCCGAGAAGCTCGAGCAGAATATTATTATTAACCGTAATCGACTTTTTATTTTCTTCCAGGATTTTCTTTACGCATTTCCTGCACAGACTCGCAAGCTCCCTCTCGAGATTTCTAACCCCCGCCTCCCTGGTGTAATAATCAATCATTTCGTAAAGGGCGTCGTCGGTTATCTTAAACGTTTTTTTGTTTAGCCCGTGTTTTTTCGCCTGTTTATAGACAAGATGATTTTTTGCGATTGCGTGTTTTTCGTTTCTCGTATAGCTTGTTATGTTTATAACTTCCATTCTGTCGAGAAGCGCTCTCGGAATAGTGTCTGTCGTATTCGCCGTCGCGATAAACAGACAGTCCGATAAATCAATAGGCAGTTCTATATAATGGTCCCTGAACGCTTTGTTTTGTTCGGAGTCAAGCGCTTCGAGAAGAGCGGACGCGGGGTCCCCGTGGGAATCTCTCGTGAGCTTGTCTATTTCGTCGAGTAAAATCAACGGGTTAAGGCTGCCGGCTTCTTTTACGGCGTTTATTATTCTGCCGGGCATCGAGCCTATATAAGTCTTTCTGTGTCCTCTTATATCCGATTCGTCCCTTACTCCCCCGAGAGACATGCGCGTATATTTTCGTTTCAGCGATTTCGCTATAGACGACGCGACGGACGTCTTCCCTACCCCCGGAGGACCGACAAAGCACAATATTTGTCCTTTAAGCTCGGGTTTCAGCTGCTTAACGGCTATAAATTCAAGTATGCGTTCCTTTACTTTTTCAAGTCCGTAATGGTCGTCGTCCAGTATTTTTTCTGCCGCCGCGATATTTATAAAATCAACGGTTTTTTTATTCCACGGAAGCTCGAAACAAACGTCGAGATAGTTTCTGATAACCGTACTTTCGGCCGAATGGATTGACTGCTTCTGGAATTTCAGGATTTCTTTATGTAATTTATCATAGACTTCCTTTGTCAGATTATTTTTTATAGATTTCAGTTTATTAAAATACTCTTCAGTTTCAGAATCGTAATTTTCATCCTCGCCGAGTTCCCTCTTCAAAGCTTTCAGCTGCTCCCTGAGAAAATAATCGCGCTGATTTTTGTCGATTTGACCGCGCACCCTCCTGTGGATTTGTTCCTGGATTTCAAGCGTTTCGATTTCCTTTTCGAGTATGACGCACAATTTTTCCAGTCTTCTGAACGGGTCGAACTCTTCGAGAAGCTTCTGCTTCTTATCAGTCGGAAAATATATATTCGAGGCGATATAATCGCACAAGAGCCCCGGGTTTTTTATAGAAAATATATTCATCAGCAAATCGTCCGACAATTTGGGAATAAACCTGCAGTATTTTTCAAAAACCCTCATAGTTTCGGAAATCGCCGCTTCGCCCTTGATTCCGCCGTTCCTTTCGAGAAATATCACTTTTTTCAAAACGTCGCAGGTTATAAAGTCCTTTGAAAAGTCGAACGCCGAAATCTCCCCCCTCGCGAGGCCTTCGACGATTAACCTGACGTTGTTGTCGGCGAGTTTAAGCGTCTGCTTTACTTTAGCGATTGTTCCGACGTTAAATATATCTTTCTGCGAAGGGTCGTCCGGCTCGATATACTTCTGCGAAACGACAAGAATCAGCCTGTCGTTTTTTTCGGCGTGTTCGACGGCCCTGCGGGATTTCGGCCGGTTCATCTCAAAACCTACGTTTATTTCAGGAAATACTATCAGCCCCTTCGTTACGACGACGGGCAGCGAAAGCTTTTCTATTTTCTCTATTATTTTTGCCATTTAATTTTCTCCTTGATATTTTTAATTCTATCTATCCGTTATATTCAGCAAACCCGCGTTATATTTCACGTTCAGTATTCTCTTTACGGATTCGTCGATTTTCTCTTCTGAGAGTTCTCCTGATTTTACGGCGTTTAACAAACCGTCGCGCGCCTCCCGGAAATTATTCGGCATGAGCAGCATATCGACTCCGGCCGCGACTGCGTTCACGGCGGTTTCGGCGTTATTATAATATTGCGCAACCGCTCCCATTTCAAGAGCATCGCTTATTATTATATTTTCAAAACCCAGACTTTTCCTCAGAACGTTTTTCAGTAAAAATTCAGAGAACGTCGCGGGGAGATGATTTCCCGTTATATTCGGCGCCGAAATATGCCCCGTCATGACAAACGGCGCGCCGGCCGCTATTCCCCCGTTAAACGGAATAAACTCGCCGACAAACAATTCCTCAAGGGTTTTTTTCGTTGACGCCGCGCCGAAATGAGAATCGCTGACCGTGTCTCCGTGTCCGGGAAAATGCTTTAACGCCGGTAAAATATTATTTTCGAGAAGTCCTTTAGTAAAGCTCTCAACGAATTTTCCGGCTTCGTACGGGTCGGCTGAAAACGCGCGGTCGCCGATAACGGTATTTTCTGAATTCGTAAAAACGTCCGCTACCGGCGCGAAATTGACGTTGAATCCGAGCGGGGATAAATACCCGGCGATTACCGCGGCCGCGTCGTAGGCGTATTGCGCGTCTCCCGTCCTGCCTATGCTTAACGCCGAAGATATTCTGGGAACGTCAAGATTCCGGGTTCTCAAAACCCGTCCGCCTTCTTCGTCTATTGCAATAAATAATTTAATATCAGATATTTCCTGGAGACTTTCTATATAATCGATAACCTGATTTTTCTCCCGTATGTTTTCAGAAAACAAGACAATTCCGCCTATGCCGAAATTTTCTATTATATTTTTTATATTATTATTTATCCGCGTGATATTTTCTCCGTTTTCGTCCTGTCTGAACGCCAGAAAAAACATCTGCCCTATTTTTTGTTCGAGAGTCATCTGCGAAATCAATATTTCAACCTCTGATTTCCGTTCCGGAATTTCTTCTCCCGTATTCTCAATATCTGCCGGGAAATCTTCTGAACTGCCGGTAATATTTTCGGGCGTATCGTTCAAATCGTCCGGAACCGGTTCTTCTCCGGAGCACGAACAAAAAACGGCAAGTAATAAAATTAAAACCGGTATTAAAAATTTATTTTTACTCATCGAGAACGGCCGCGCCTATTATGCCCGCGTCGTTTCCGAGAGACGCTATTTTTATTTCCGTTTTCTTGGGATTATCCCTCGTGTACTGCTCTCTGTTAACTATTTCTGTCAGCGGCTTCGTTAAATATTCGCCTTCTTTGCATACTCCGCCGCCTATGCATAAAACTTCGGGCTGGAATATATTTATTATCGTCGTAACGCCGCACGCTAAATATTCTATATATTCGTTGACGACTTCAATCCCGGCTTTGTCCCCCTGCCTTGCCGCCGCGAACGCCGTCTTGCCGCTTACCTCGCCGTTATTTTCCGCGACTAATTTATGCATGAGCGTATCTTGCGTAACCGCTAATTTATCTTTCGTTATATTTATAAGCCCGGTAGCCGAGCTGTACGCTTCCCAGCAGCCTTTTCTGCCGCAGGTGCACTGCCTGCCGTTATACTCGATTACGATATGCCCGAGTTCCGCTCCCGCGTAATTAAATCCCGAATATACTTTTTTGTCTATAATCACTCCCCCGCCCAATCCTGTGCCGAGGGTTATCATGACCGCGTAATTACAGCCTTTCGCCGCTCCCGCGGCCGCTTCTCCCTTTGCCGCGGCGTTCGCGTCGTTTTCGATAAGGACCGTTTCGACGTCAAGATATTTTTTAAGGGTCTCGGCTATGGGAAACTTCCTGAACGGCAGATTATTCGCGTATTCCACGACTCCTGTCGCTCTGTTTGCCGCTCCGGGGGTGGCGATTCCCGCGCATTTTATATCGCCGGGAGTAAGATTCGCTTCTTTCAGCAAATCGTTGCATAATTCCCCCATGTCTTTTATGATTTCTCCGGCTTCTCTGTCCGCATTTGTGGGAACGCTGCCTTTTACTATAATATTATAGTTTTCGTCCACGATTCCGGCGGCGATATTCGTTCCGCCGAGGTCAATGCCTATTCTGTAAGTTTTACTCATAAATTTTACCTCGCTTTATTTTTTATATATAATTTTTATTTTATTTTTTAAATCGCTAAATATCTCAAATCGAATTTTAATCCCTCGCGGGTTGAAAGAACGTCGGTCAGATATTGATTTTCAAGCCTGTTACGTCCCAGATAACAGATAACTTCGTTTGAATCCTGCTCTATATACCAATGTTCAGTTATATCCGAAGTAGCGTACAGATTCTGTAAAAACGCCCTGTCGTTTTTTGAATTGCTTTCAGACCAAATCTCCACAATCAAATCCGGCCGACCCGCAGTCCGGGTCTGTCTTTTATTTTCAAGATAAGGATTATTCTTAAACATTAAAAAATCCGGCTTAACATATTCGAGCTCTGTAATTACAATTTCTGTAAAATGTTCGGTATCGTCTATTTTTTCCGCGTCTACCAGTTCAAAACCCGAAGGCAGTTCTTTAGTTCCCCAGTACGCTAACGGACACTGCTCCGATAAAGCGTTGACTTCATTTTTCATAATCATATTTATTACCTGTCCTATAAGAGACGTCGCAATTCTGTTATGTCTTACCGTTGTGGATAAAGTCGGCATATAAATATCCATTTGATTTTCCTCCCGCAAATTACCGCAAAATTATACAAATTCTCTAAATATCCCCGCCGAGCTGCCCCATTAGTTTTTTATTAAACTCTTCGGCCGTGTTATAACCCATTTTTTTCTGACGGTTGTTCATTGCCGCTACCTCAAGTATAATCGCAAGATTTCTGCCCGGCTTTACCGGTATCGTTATAGACGGCACTTTTATTCCCATGATTTCGGTATAGCTGTTGTCAAGACCGAAGCGTTCGTAGTCTTTACCCTGAATCCAGTCCTCGAGTTTTATGACAAAATCCACTCTTTCCGTCATTTTTACCGCTCCCATGCCGAAGATTCGCTGTACGTTTACTATGCCTATTCCCCGCATTTCTATATAATGCCGTATAATCTCCGGCGCCGAACCGACAAGGGTCATAGCCGAAACTTTTTTTATTTCGACCGCGTCGTCCGCGATTAGCCTGTGTCCTCTTTTTATAAGCTCGACGGCGGTCTCGCTTTTTCCTATGCCGCTCTCCCCGAGTATTAAAACTCCCTCGCCGTAAATTTCGACGAAACCCCCGTGGCGGGTCATCCGGGGCGCGAGTTCAAGATTCAGCTTAGCGATTAAAGCCGCCATAAAAGCCGAGGTATATTCCGACGTCGCGAGTATTGGCGCGTTATTTTTCCTCGCGCATTTCTCAGCCTCGCCGAAAACCGGCAGATTAGTCGTGAAAACCGTGCAAATCGGCTTTCTCACAAAAAATTCCTCAAGGCATTTCGTTCTTTTCTCACCGCCGAGACTCTGAAGATATTTATGTTCGGTGTTGCCTATGATTTGTATTCTGTCGGCTTCAAACGATTCGAAAAAACCGGCGAAAGGCAATCCCGGACGATTAACGTCTCTTTTTGTTATAACTATAGATTCTCCGTTTTCGGGCATATAAACTTCGGTAAGGCTCAGGAATTTTACAAGGGAATCGAGGCTTACCGAGTATTCTTCCTGCGGCTGTTCCGTAATATTATCAATATGAGTCATAATTTTAAAATCTACTCCAATTACTATAAAAAAATATATTATAATAATTATAATATATTTTCTATATATTTGCAAGATTAAATTTAAAAATAATTATATTAAATTAATTAACTCCCAAAGCGTCGGATTTATATTGAAATCCGATATAAATTTATTTATTTGTTCCCTTAATAAATTTTTATATTTTTCATGATGGGAAGATTTAACCGCTTTGATTAATAAATTTTTAGGCGAATGATTAAACCCCACAAACTCGGCTATATCCGTTTTATAGTCAAAAAGCTCAAGTATATTCGCCCGAAGCCCGTCCGTTAGAACGGAAGCGAACCGGTCTTTTAAAACGCCGTATCTTAACGGCGCGTATAAATCGCCCAAAGCGTCTCTTTTGATTTGCGCGTTTATTTCATGCTGACAGCACGGAGCGACGAACATAAGCCCGACTCCCCATTTTATGCCGTTATAAATCGCGTAATCGGTCGCGGTGTTGCAGCCGTGCAGAGATATAATTATATCGGGATTAATTTCCGGTTTATAATTTTTTATATCTCCCCGTTCAAAAAACAAATTTGCGTAATTATATTTTTCCGCAAGTTTAGTACAGCGTTTAATTATATCCTCCTGTAAATCTATGCCGGTAATCTCCGCGCGGAATTTTTTTATATTTACAAAATAATAATATAAAGCGAACGTAAGATAAGAATTTCCGCAGCCGAAATCAATAATTTTTATTATATCTTTATTTGTAAAATCAGAGTCTTTAACTCCTGAATCGATTATTTCAATAAAATTATTGATTTGCTTGAATTTAGAATACATTCCCTTTATTACCTGAAAATCTTTATTAAAAATACCCAGTTCGCATAATATAGGGATATTATCGCCTTCGTTTATTATATAATTCTTATTTCTGTTATGATTTAACATCGATTTATTTTCTATTTTCTCTTTTGTTTTGTGATAGCTTATTTTATTATTTTTGTTAAAGGCCATGTAATGAGAATCGGACAAAAATATATCCGCGCGCTTATATTTTAAAATCGCAGCGCCGAAAAAATTAACCAGACTATCGACTGCAATATTCTCATGAAACGCTTTATTATTATAAAAACCTTCGAACTGAATATATTCCCCGTCTTTGATTTTTATTCTTCTCCCCGCGAGCTTCGCGAATTTTTCCGTTTTGTCAAGCGGCGAAGAAAATATAATTTTCTGTATGTTTCTAAAATCTATCATAAATTTTTCACACTCCACTTTTACGGCGTCTTTCTGCGCTTGTTTAGTAAATTGTATGTCATACATCAGCCCATACCTCCGACAACGGCGAACATTCAGACAAAGGCGTTTTTAATCCTTCTTTTATCTTATCCGCCATTCCCGGTACGGACGTCAAATAGTCCGTGTCGTTTTCATACAGACCTATCGTATATTTTTGAAACGCTATAAACTCTATAATTTTTTCAATTACGCTCTCAGGCAATTCGTTAAGCTGCGCGCTGACATATTCGCGATTTGTCATTTCTCATTTCTCCTCGTTTGTTTTATTATTTATATATAAATAATATCCCAATTATATAAATTTGTCAAGACATAAATTTTTCAGGAGTAGACAGGGTAACGGTTTTATGCTATAATTATAGTCTGCGTAAATAAAATAAATATTAAATAATTAATTTTAACGGGGGATTTAATTTATCATGAAAAAAACGGAGAAAGTATTGTACGAAGAACTTGTTCCGCGGGAACTGACGAAACGAATCGAGGATTGTCCCGTCGCGTATCTTCCGCTCGGAACTCTCGAATGGCACGGAGAACATCTGCCCCTCGGTTCGGACGGTATTCAGTCGCAGGGGTTTTTTATCAGGCTCGCCGAAAAAACGGGCGGAGTGGTTCTGCCTATGCTTTTCATGGGTCCGGACAGTTCTGCCGATACGGAAAACGGCGCTCTGTACGGAATGGATTTATGGACGGGAAGAAGAGATACCGACGAAAAAATACGCGAACCCGGACGGCTTGACGGGAGCGCGTACTGGATGAGCGACGGCGATTTTCTTAATTTGATTGACTGCATATTTAAACAGCTGCAAAGAGTAGGCTTTAAAATTATAGCGGCTCACGGTCACGGACCGTCTACGGCCCTTATTGCAAGACATGAGAAAGAATGGCTGGATAAATACGGGCTTACGGTGATTAACTGCTGGGGAAGCGAACAGGACGGGGAAGGCTTGGGTATCCAGGTAGACCACGCGGGTTCAAACGAAACGTCTCTGGTTATGGCTCTCCGTCCGGAACTTGTACAGATGGACAGACTGCCGGAAGATATCGGGCAAATCCCCGTAGCCGTGAGCGGCAAAGACCCGCGTATTCACGCGGGCCGCGAAACGGGAGAAAAAATAATAGAAACTCAGCTCGAACGTATGTCGGGGATAATTACGGATATTTTAGCCGAAATAAAGCGGCGCCTTTAATTCTAAAACTCCATAACGATGCCGCGCAGTTTATTAATTTGATTAAGGCACTTTTCAAATCTGGGAATCGCGTTAAGAATACTTGCGTTATCCGGATTCGCTATCTGCAGCTGGTTCAATAAATTAACGGCGGCGCCGATTCCCTGCTCGTTCTTTTGAAACTGGCCGAGGTAAACTTGTTTTTTTTCAGCGAATCTGTTCGTCTGACCTTTACTGCCCGCCGAACTGAGGCTGTCGCTTGCTTTCCTGCTCTCAAGCTCCTCTCTGACAGTTTTCTCACTGAATGCCAAATCGTTAAAAAGCATATCTTCAAATTCGCTTAAAACTGCCATTGCGCTGGCAAAATGCAGATGATTCATGATATTATATCTCCTTTTCTATAATAAAATTATGGAGTAATTAAAATCCTGATTGTAGGGGCGCGCATTGCGCGTCCGCTCTCCCGTTTTACCGTTGCGCGTCCGCAACCCCGCCGTACATTTACT